>Ga0194060_10003877_pt1 | contig 10491 bp, 6 predicted proteins | sample SepL225m_MetaG_FD_163427 | JGI IMG/M metagenome (GOLD analysis project Ga0194060, IMG submission 163427) | Anoxic zone freshwater microbial communities from boreal shield lake in IISD Experimental Lakes Area, Ontario, Canada - Sep2016-L222-5m | ecosystem: Environmental > Aquatic > Freshwater >... | reverse complement strand
ATACTGATTTCAGGTTCGTATTGCCATGCACTGCCTGGAGTAAACACTCTACGTCGTCGTTTTGATGCGCCTGGCGATGCTTCGCTGCGTGAGATCATTCCTGGATGCAAGTTTGTCGAATATCCAGCTTTATTACCAGCCCCTTGCTGTCTGCGGTTGATATCTGGGTTGTGATGACGTCATTGATACTGTCGCGCAGTGTGAAAGCCTGCCGCTCCAGCTCGATCTTGCCGGACTCTATCTTCGAGAGGTCAAGGACATTGTTAATCAGCGAAAGCAGGTTGCTGGATGAGTTGGTTATCAACTTCAGATATCTTCTCTGCTCATCGGTTAGATCGGTGTATTCAAGGAGTTGCGCGCTGCCAAACACCCCGTTCATCGGTGTGCGGATCTCGTGGCTCATGTTGGCCAGAAATTCGCTCTTGGCGCGGCTGGCATCGTCTGCTGCATTTTTTGCCACTTCCAGCGATATCTCCGCCAGCTTGCGCTTGGTTATACTCTTATGAGAAAAAACGGCATAACGCTCGCTGTCGACGGTAAAAGCGTTGACATTGCAGGTAAACCAGCGCTTTAAGTTCGGGGCATGACACGGATATTCCAGTGAAAATTCAGCCATCCTGCCGTCAAGAACAGCTCTTAACTGATTGGCAAACGATGCGGGATCCACGTCATCTTCAGAGCTGCTTTTCAGCACCCTGAAATAGTTGGCTCCGACGCCACAGCTATCCCCCGCAGCGTTGTTACTGGCAGCAAAATCACGCCACGAACGGTTTGTGGCAATTATATCTCCGGAACTGTCCACAACACAGATGTGTTCACTTAATCCGTCAATAATGGAGGTAGTGAATTTCTGGGTATATTTCAGCTCCCTTGTCCGCTCCAGAACCGTATGCTCCAGAACTTCATTCATTCGGAGCATCTGCAGCTCTGCCTCCTTGATCCGGCTGACGTCGGCAAAGAGGACTACCGCCCCCTCTACCTTCCCCCCTGCGCACCTGAAGGGGAGGGTGCGGATAAGGATATGTCTGTTGTCCAATGGGGACGAATCCTCGGTTTCAGTCGGAACACCGCTTGCGAGTACCTGCTGGATGTTTTCCATGAGGCACTTCTGCTCTGACAGCCGGTATGAGATATGATCGATCGGGCGGCCGATATCGTGTGAAAGGAGGTTTAAGTAGCCTGAAATGGCTTCGTTGAACTTGCGGATGCAGAGTCGGTTGTCAACAAAGATGACGCCGATATCGATGCTGGCAAGAAGGTTGTCCAGATCCAGGTAGAGAGTGTGCAGCTCACTGTTCTTCCGCTCAAACTCGGAGTTTACCGTGTACAGCTCCTCGTTCACCGAGTGCAGCTCTTCGTTGGTACTCTGCAGCTCCTCATTGGATGCCAGCAGCTCCTCGTTGGTGGCCTGCAGCTCCTCATTGCTGCTCTGCAGCTCCTCGTTGGCCGCCTGCAGATTCTCTCTGGTCAGTTGCAGATCCAGCTCCAGATCGTTTATATGCTGACGATAGAGGGACTGTTCTTCGTAGTTTTGCGTCGAATCCTCATATACCGGGGGGAGAGAGAGCATCTCCTCCGCACGGAAGCTGATGAAAAAATGCGCTATTTTTGATCGCGAATCATTAAGCGGCTCAACCGTTACCGTGACTTTAAGCTGCGGCCCGGTATCCTGGGTGAGCTGTACGCCGCTCAGCATTGCAGTGGCGCGATCCCTGGTAGCGCGCTGGATGGTGGTGCTTACGGCGACATGCAGATCTCTTGAGAGCATCGTCAGCATATTGCTGTCAAAGCGCCCGGTCACCGGGTTCATGTACTGTTTAAGCTGGCCGAAGGTATGCAGGATATTGTGGTTCTCGTCAACAAGTATCCCAGGGGGAATATAGCGCCCCAGCAACAGGTCATAATCAGATACAAGGTGGCGATCCATGCTCATCATTTTCGACTGGGAGTGGGGAGAGCGTTCCGCAACATGGAACCTGGGTGGCGTTGAAGTTGTCTTTAAGTCAAAAGCGAGGCGCAGCTCCCGTTTTTTTCTGAAAAATTTGTGATGAAGATCAATGACATCGAACTCTGTATCATATGGCCCCAACCCTTCGCTGCTGCCAAGAAAGAGAATGCCGGAGATCTTCAGCGCATAGTGGAATGTGGCGATTACCCGCTCCTGAACAGTTGGCTGCAGGTAGATGAGCATGTTGCGGCAGCAGACCAGGTCTGTTTTGGTGAACGGCGGGTCTGTGATGACGTTGTGCGGGGCAAATACCACCAGCTTGCGGATATCGGCGGTGATGCGCCAGGTATCTCCAATCTCCTGGCGGAAGTAGCGCGCCATCCGCTCCGGTGAGACATTTGCCAGCCGATCACGGTTATAGATGCCTATGGAGGCGCTCTCAAGCGAACTTTTGTGGACATCGGTGGCAAAGACGGTGATCTTCCCCATGAAGTTGCACGTCTGAGCCGCCTCAGCCAGGATGATTGCCAGTGAATAAGCCTCCTCGCCGGTGGCGCAGCAGGCGGACCAGACCCTCAGCTCCTCGGAGTCCGGGGATGCGGTGATAAGTTCCGGTATTACAACTCTGGCAAGATAGTCAAATGTTTCGGGATCGCGGAAGAATTCGGTGACGCCTATCAGCAGGTCACAGTAGAGCGCATCAAGCTCACCGGCATCCTCGGCCAGGAGCGGCACATAGTCGCTGAGGGAGGTAAATCCCTTCATCTCGATGCGCCGCTCAATCCGTCGCCCGACTGTGGTCGGCTTGTACTTTGAGAAATCCAGATTGTAGCTCCGCCGCAGCAGGGCAAAGATTTCTGCGTACTCGCCATCTTCCGGGAAAACCTCGACGGTATGCGAGGCGCGGGAACGGGTCGCTTCCGGATTTTTGGAGTATTCGACAAGCAGCTTGGGCATCCGGTCGGGGGGGAGTTGAAAATAGTAGCAGCCGCTGGAGATGGCGTTGCGCGGCATACCGTCAAACTGGGCTGAATCCGGGGACTGAACCATAATGAGCCCCCCCGCTTCCCTGATGGCACGGATGCCTCTGGAGCCGTCGGAGCCTGTGCCGGAGAGTACGATGCCGATGGCGCGGTCGCCGGCATCCTGCGCCAGTGAGCGGAAAAATGTATCAATGCCGAGTTCCATCGGCACCCCGGTCGGTTTCTCACGCAGGGAGATCCGCCCCGCTACCAGCCCCATCTGAAAACGTGGTGGAGAGAGATAGATGGTGTCAGGCAAAAGCTCGACTCCGTCAGTCGCCTGCCTTATGGTCATGGAGGTATGGCGCGCCAGCAGGTCATCCATAAGACTCTTGAAGTCCGGGGAGAGGTGCTGAATCACCACAAAGGACATACCGCTATCCGTTGGCATTGACGCAAAGAACTGCTCAAGAGCGTTCAACCCCCCGGCAGAAGCGCCAAGTGCAACTATGTGAAACTTTGAACTCATAATTTATTTACCCCCTCAGTGGCTAACCCGCTAAACACCTCTGCATCTCCTCAATCATGCCGGATATCCTGATCGGCTTGGCGATGTAGCCGTCGAAACCTTTGCTCATTATCTTTTCCCGCTCTTCCGAGAGTGCCCTGGCGGTTACGGCTATGATCGGAACACGCCGCCCCGCCCCCTTTTCCCGCTCTCTGATCTTATTTGTGACCGTAATGCCGCTCATCCCCGGCATCTGGATATCCATCAGGATCAGGTCAAAAACCCCCTCCCCCCACTTCTGCAGCGCCTCCTCGCCATTGCGGGCACCAACTACGCTGTGGCCGATCTTATTCAGAATAAGTGAAGTAATCAACAGGTTTGATTCAACATCATCAACTAGAAGTATCTTCAAAGCGGGGCCGCTCCATTGGGGGGAGTCGGAGCCATCTGCCGGATCAACCAGCTCAGTGGCGGCTTTGACAAGATACGGAACCTGGACAATGAAGCTGCTCCCGACCCCCAGAGTACTCTCGACACGGATGCTGCCACCCAGCAGGGAGGTCAGTCTGGTGCAGATGGCAAGGCCGAGGCCGGTGCCGCCATATTTTCGGGTGGTGGAGGCGTCTGCCTGACTGAACGGCTCAAATATCTTCTGTAACGCACCCGGAGTGATGCCGATACCGGTGTCGGTGACCCTGATCTCAAGGAGGAGATGTTCGTCATTCCGCTCGCTGACAACCGCCGAGATCGTGACCCCCCCCTTTGAGGTAAATTTGATGGCATTACCCAGCAGGTTGAGCAGAATCTGCTTCAGCCGGAGCTGATCCCCATGCAGGCTGTCCGGCACGTCGCCGGCTATTTCAACCTTGATGCTGAGTTTTTTACTTTGAGCCAGCGATATCTGGGTCTTGATGATGTCTCTGATACTGCTGCGGAGCGTGAAATCTTTCTTTTCCAGCTCGATCTTGCCGGACTCGATTTTGGAGAGGTCAAGCACGTCGTTGATAAGCGCCATGAGGTTGTCGGAGGATGACCTGATGACAGCGAGGCATTCACGCTGTTCCTCGTCAAGATCGCCATATTCCATCAGTTGCACCATGCCGAAAATCCCGTTCATGGGGGTGCGGATCTCGTGGCTCATGTTCGCCAGAAACTCGCTCTTGGCAAGGTTGGCCGCTTCCGCAGCTTCTATGGCCTGCTGCTTGGCATCCTCTATCTTCCTGCGATCTGAAATATCACGATGCAGACACTGGATAATTTTTTCACCATCTATATAGATCAGTTTGGCCGACACTTCCAGCGGTAAAATGCTTCCATCCCGATGAAAGTGCTCCACTTCAAAAAGCTGTGGCTCTCCTGTCAGAATCTGCTTTATCCTCACAGGTGCGAGCTTTGCGTTTTCCGGTGTATCCAGATCAGCCAGACTCATGCCAACCATCTCTTCCGCTCTGTAACCATGCATCCTGGCAAATGCCTCGTTAACCTCGATCAGTTTCCCTTCGATGGTCATGTTAAATATCCCTTCGCCAGACTGATCGAACAGGCTCCGGTAGCGGTACTCGCTCTTCTTCAGGGCGTTTTCCGCCTTTTTGCTCCAGTTTTCGGCATACAGGCGGCGGGCGCACCTGAGCAGCGCGTCCTGAAGCTGATAAACGTCCACCGGCTTGGTTACATAGCAGTCTACCCCGATATTGATTGATTTCATAAGGTAATCGCTATTGTCAAAGGCGGTGAGGAGTATGATCGGGACAGATCTGTCCATCTGACGGATTCTGGCAGCCATGCTGAGCCCATCCATGACCGGCATCCGGATGTCGGTGACGATAATATCCGGCTGATGCATGTTGAACGCCTCCAGACCTTCAGCGCCGTTTGCCGCGGTAAGGAGTTTCCCGACAAACGGCGCCAGGATGAGGATGTACTGCTCGCGGAGATCCTCTTCATCCTCCACATAAAGCATTGTAAGCGACTTCAGGTATTCCTTGTCCTGTGTGCTGGTGTCCATTATGTTTCCTCCAAAATAGGCTCAATCAGGTTCAGCGAACTCTTGTTTTACCATGACAATCTGAGGCAGGCAGCGGAGAAACAGATCCACCAGTGACGGATCAAAGTGGCTGCCGCTGCAGCGCTTGATCTCAGTTACCGCATCTTCGGTACTCCAGGCGTTCTTGTAGGGTCGAATGCTGGTAAGGGCGTCGAAAACATCGGCTATTGACAGTATCCTGCTGAAAAGAGGGATATCAGTGCCGCTTTTCCCCTCGGGATAGCCGCTGCCATCCCACCGCTCATGGTGGGTGTAGGCCAGTATACCGGAAGTTTTCAGCAGCGTGGATGTTTCAGAATTGATGATCTTGAAGCCGATTTCGCAATGCTTCTTCATCTGCTGCCACTCCTCGTCATTAAGCTTCTCCTCCTTGAACATAATTGCGTCCGGGATACCTATCTTGCCGATATCATGCATCGGCGAAGCGTTGTAGAGAAGCTCCGCGTCTGCTTCAGAAAGCCCGTATTCGAGAGCGATAATTCTGCAGTAACGGCTCATCCGGACTATATGCAGACCGGTCTCGTTATCTTTAAATTCCGCTGCCCTGCCAAGTTTGTTGAGGATTTCGAGACGTGACTCGTTCAACTCTGCGGTTCGCACCCTCACTTTTTCATCGAGGCGGCGGTTCTGGTTATGCAGAGCCAGATGGGCTCTGAGCCTCGCCTGTACGGCCGGGACGCTGATCGGCTTTGTGATGTAATCAACCGCGCCGCAGTTGAACCCCTTTGTTTCAAATTCACTACCCGCATTTGCAGTGATGAAAATCACCGGGATACCGCTGGTCAGCGGATCTTTCTTCAGTCGGCGGCAGGTTTCAAAACCATCCATCTCAGGCATCATAACGTCCAGCAGTATTATATCCACCGGTACGGTGCTGACGATGTCAAGCGCCCTGCTGCCGCTCTTCGCCGCTTTTATGTTGTATTCACCCTTCAGCGCCCCCCTGAGAAGGGTTAAATTGACGGTGTTGTCATCGACGATCAACACCGTTTCCAGCCTGTTTTGCTCTTCCATCAATTCTGCCCCCTCAATCATTTAAACCCACAAACGGCATTTGCACCACGGAGACACGGAGTTATATGCAGGCCGTATGAAGCGAAGCGCATCCGGCAGCACTGTCTGGTATGTCAGAAAACGCCGGTTCCGCTTCGCTTGAACCGGCCTACTTTTATGTATTATTGGAATACAGACCTCGTCAACAGGTAGCGAAAACTGACAAGAATATTGGACAAAATCATTGTGGTTTGAAAATCAAAAAGCAAAAAACCTGAACCGCAAAGACGCAAAGAGCGCAAAGAAAATCAAAAGCAAAGGAGCCTCTTGCAAAACAATTGTCATCCCGGAAGGTTTCTATCCGGGATCCAGATTTTTGGTCTCTTACGAAATTGTTAATCACAAAAAGGTTGATCCGCCTTTATCCGAATTTATCAGATTTGATCCGTGTGAAATTGCCTTTGCCTTTCTTTGCGTCCTTTGCGTCTTTGCGGTTCAAGCTTTAATGGGTTTTATCTATGTGAATGCTGTCATATCGTGTTTTTATGTTGCTATGTAATTGTCCAATTTATATGTAATCTGTTTAATTGCAGATAGTTACAAACTTAAAAATCCAAATGTTTATGAGGTCTGGAATAAGTATTGTTTGCTTTTTGCCCTATACCAATATCTGCCGCCAGCTCTTTTAGAGTTACAAGTGCCTCGTCGAAGTCGAAGCTGACAAGTTTATTTTCAATCTCCTGAAGCTGCTTTTGTGGAAGCTCAGCCAGTCTTGGCCGCTGCTTTTGAAGATACTCTTCGGCATAGCAGTCATTTTCGCTGATATAGTCTAACAGGCGGTTGATTATCGGCGTGACTTTCTGGAAATCGACGGTTGAATCCGCTCTGCTGACAGGTTGATCGACCGCCGCTTCGGCGTGCGGATTCCTATCTTCGGCCTCTTCGAGTTTGAGCCACTTCTCCAGTATCTGAGCCAGTTCGGATTTTTTGACCGGCTTTGAGATGTAGTCACTCATACCGGCTGCGAGACATTCTTCACGATCACCTTTCATGGCATTTGCGGTCATGGCGATAATCGGCAGGTTGCGATTGATGGTTCCGGAAGAGCCCCCCCTGATAAGCCTGGTCGCCTCAAAGCCGCTCATTTCAGGCATCTGGCAATCCATCAGCACCAGGTCGTAGTCTATCATCTCCAGCGCCCGCAACGCTTCCTCTCCATCTGCGGCCACATCGCATACAAAGCCCAGTTGTTTCAGAATGCCCTGCGCGACTTTCTGGTTGATGATATTGTCCTCCGCCAGAAGAATGCGGGCATTACGGCTTCCGGCTGAGAGGCTGACGACACCCCTCTTCTGTTTCGGGAGCGGCACAGGCTGCTGCAGATCAGCTGCGGAAGATGTCATGAATCTGGCGGTAAACCAGAAGGTGGAGCCTATACCCTCTTCGCTGGTAACGCCGATCTCTCCACCCATCAGCTCGGCAAGCTGTCTGCAGATTGCCAGCCCCAGTCCTGTCCCCCCATACTTGCGGGAGGTAGAGCCGCTCGCCTGGGTGAACGGTTCAAAGATGGCATCCAGACGGGATTTGGGTATGCCGATGCCGGTGTCATGGATCTCAAATAGAACAGTTGCAAAATCATCACCCCCTTCAGCGAGTGATGCGCTGATGGTTACTCCCCCCTGACCGGTAAATTTGAGGGCGTTGCCGATCAGGTTGGTGAGAACCTGGCGCACCCTGCCTGAATCCCCTTTCAGATAGTGCGGAACAGAAGGTTCAGTCCGGCAGGTCAGCTTAATCCCCGCTCTGTCAGCGCGTTCTGCAAACATCAGGGTGGTCTCCTCCAGCATCCGCTCCAGATCAAAATCGAGCAGTTCCAGCTCTATCTTTCCTGACTCGATCTCGGAGAAATCGAGGATGTCGTTGATCAGATTCAACAGGTGATCGCCGCTATAACGGATAATTTCGGCATAACCGCGCTGCTGATCGTCCAGCTCTGTGTCAATCAGCAGCGCGGCCATGCCGATGACGCCGTTCATCGGGGTGCGGATCTCGTGGCTCATCGTGGCGAGAAATGAGCTTTTGGCGTGATCCGCCTCTTCTGCCCTGTCCCTGGCCACCACAAGCTGCTCCATGATACTTTTCTTTTCTGTGATGTCCTCCTTGACAGCCAGATAATGGGTAATAACTCCCCCTGCATCCCGGAGCGGCGAGATGGTGGCATGCTCCCAGAAGAGCCGGCCATCCTTCCGCATGTTGACGAGCTCCCCTTCCCACGTATTGCCCGTACTGATGGTGTACCATAAATCTTCAAAAGTCTCCGGCGGGGTCTGACCTGATTTCAGCACACGTGGGTTCTGTCCGATCGCCTCTTGAGCGGAATAGCCGGTAAGCTCGGTAAACTTCGGATTTACAAATTCAATAGTTCCCCTGACATCTGTTATCACAATGCTGACCGGACTCTGTTCGACCGCTCGCGCGAACTTGCGAAGCTCGGTTTCCAGGTTTTTCTGTTCGGTTATGTCGGTGTCAACTCCCCTGTATCCCAGCAGATTGCCGGCGTTATCAAGGAGGGGGACTCCGCTGGTGGAGAGCAGCACCCTGCGGCCATCTTTATGGATGTTCCAGTTATCCAGGTTCTTGAAGGGGATTCTCTTCTGGATGATTTCAGCAAACAGCGAGCCGATGTGATCTGCTTCTTCATGGGTCATACAATCTAAGGGAGTTTTGCCGAGCATCTCTGCCGCGCTGTACCCCAGAAACCGTTCCACCTGTGGCGAGCAGTAGGTGTAACGCCCTTCGGCATCAACTTCCCATACCCAGTCCGTCATGTTTTCAATGATGGAAGAGAGGATACCGTTGGCGGTTGCAGCCTCCTGACGAGCCTGGTAGAGCTGCTTTTCCAGCATCAGGCGGTGTGCGAAGACCAGAAGTGCGTCATTAAGTTTGAAAATGTCCACCGGCTTGAGTAAATATTTGTCCACTCCGATATCTATTGATTTCATCAGGAAATTGTTCTGCTCAAAAGCGGTGAGAACGATAATGGGGGATGTTTTGTCTGTTTCACGGATTTTGGCGGCCATAGTGAGGCCATCCATAATCGGCATCGAAATGTCGGTAAGGACAATGTCAGGATGACACCGGTTAAAAGCCTCAACCCCCTCAGCGCCGTTAGTTGCCGTAATCGTTTTCCCGACTATACGTGAGAGGAATATTTTGAACTCTCCGCGGATATCCTCATCATCTTCAACATACAGCAGGGTGAGCGACTTCAGGAATTCTTTATCCTGAGTGGTGGTATCCATTATGTTTCCTCCGGGTGATGAGAGAAGAGCGGGTAGCCCAATGGCACTTTTATCGATTGAAGTCTAATACCAGATTTTAACAAAATATTTCTACTACCAACTTCTCACATTTGATGTTTTTTTTCGATGCTGGCGACAGTGGGCAGGTTGCGTTGAACAGCCTTACCGTGAAACGCAACATTTCGATGCCCCAAACAGCGAAATGTCGCGTTGATAAAACTAACGAGACCTACCTGCTGCGTTACGAGAAATTTTTTCTGCAAAATTGAAAAATTAGTGGTAATAGAGACGAAACAATTCCGTGAGGCTCCCCTGATGACTGACATACCCCCCGAAACAACACCCTGCGTTATCGCTATTGTCGAAGACGAAGAGGATTTTCGCACCGAAGTGGCGGCTTTTCTTGAAGCGAACGGTTTTTCTGTCTGGCAGGCAGATTCGGCGGAAAGTTTTTGCCGGAAAATTATTACAACCCACGCAGATCTGGTGATTATTGATCTTGGGCTGCCGGGTGAAGATGGTCTCAGCCTGATCAGCTATCTGAATAAAACGGGTGATCTGCCGCTGGTGGCGTTGACCGCCTGCGGATCTGTCTCTGAACGGATTGCGGGGCTGGAAGCGGGGGCGGATTATTATTTTGGGCTCGTCAGCAGAATCGGTGGACGCATAATGGCTCAGGCAAATCTCCAAGTGTATGATACAAGGCTGTTTTTAAGCATTCTACAGTTTTAAAT
>Ga0194060_10003876_pt1 | contig 10491 bp, 9 predicted proteins | sample SepL225m_MetaG_FD_163427 | JGI IMG/M metagenome (GOLD analysis project Ga0194060, IMG submission 163427) | Anoxic zone freshwater microbial communities from boreal shield lake in IISD Experimental Lakes Area, Ontario, Canada - Sep2016-L222-5m | ecosystem: Environmental > Aquatic > Freshwater >... | reverse complement strand
TGCTATCGCCCTTAGAAGGCGGTCGAGCCTCGCCCCCCCCCAAAAACATCGTGGCGAGCCTGTCCAGCGCCGGGTTAGCCGGCGTGGCGCAGGTAAGAGGCGGCTTGCGGCGTTTTGGGGATTTGGACGTTCCGTGCGAATGGTCTGGAGCGTATGATCACAGCGATATTCTGGCTGGCAAACCGCTCGGGAAAGCACGTGCAGTCGAATCCGAAACGTGAAATCGTGGCGAAAGAAGTCGCGCTGGTGAGCGGCAAGTCCTGGGCCTCCACGATCATCTACTGCGCCTTCACCTTCCCGCTGTTCCTATTCGCACTGTTCGTGATCCGCGATATCGGCGCGATCTTGATTTTCGGCCTCTTTGCCGCCTTCGGCGTCACCAGTATCGTGATGACGATCCGTATCAGCGAGAGCCAGCAGAAATTCGGTGAGTTGCCGCTGCACCTGGATGACCCGCTGCCCACCGTGGGCGGCCGACTGAGCGCTTCGCTGCTGCTGCCGGCGAGCGCCACGAGGGTTGCGGGGAGCTTGCACGCCAGCCTAGTCTGTATGCGGGTGACCTACGGCGAGAAGCAGTCGCGCAGCGAGGAGCCGCTGCGGGGCATCAAGATGATGATTCCAGTACAGCGGAGCGCGACCGAAGGCTTGGTGACGTTCGCATGCGAGATCCCGGACGACCTGCCACCGGCAGACGATCCGGGCTTGGCGAGCGCGGTGCGGGGAAAGCTATACGGCGCATGGGAACTGAAGGTCACCGCAACGTTCGAGGGGGTGGACTTAGAACGAAACTACGCCATTGATGTTGGGCTGGGAATGGCCCTGGCCAAGCAGAGGATGCCATTGGCCGCGGCGCCGGCGGAAGCGACGCCGCAGAGTTCCACGGTAATCGAGAGAAAACTCCCGCCTATTATCACCATCAATCCGGCAGCGGCTGTGGCGCGGTCAGAACCAACGGCGGAGCAAACGGAACCCGACCTGTCTTCGGTCTGGGTACTGGTGGCGGTGAACCTGATACCGATCGCGGGGGTCGCGTTCGGGGGCTGGCGCGTGCACGAGATCGTATTCCTGTACTGGATCGAGAACCTAGTGATCGGCGCGATCAACATACTACGCGTCCGGATCGCAGTGCCGAACGCCATGGGCAGCATGGCTAAGCGGGGCGTGGAGCCAACAGGCTCGGAGTTGTTCTGGGGCAAATTGATGCTGATCGGCTTTTTTGCCGCGCACTACGGCGGGTTCTGCTATGGGCACGGCACATTTCTCGCCTCGATGTTTCCGGTCGCGGAGGGTGGCCGCCAGTCAAACTCGCTCGGTAGCGTGCTCGGCGACATGCTGACGGATCCCTACGCGCTGATCGCGATCAGCGGCATCATCGTTAGCCATGCCTATTCCTATTTTCACAATTACATCGGCGGCGGCGAGTACCTGCATGCAGATGTCGGGTCAATGATGATAAGGCCCTACAAGCGCATTTTCGTGACGCATTTTTTCATCATCGTCGGCGGCTTCGCGATGCTGGCGATGAACAGCCAGCTCGCCGCTATGATCATCTTCGTTGCGCTCAAGATCGCTTTCGACGTCCATTTCCATCGCAGGGAGCGGGAAATGTCCGGCTGGCAGAAATTCCGGTAGCCGGCTGGCGCCAGAGAAAACAACGGGCCACACCTGCGGCTGGCTGTTACATTTCGATTGAAAATGCGAGATTGCGCCAGTGACCGGCGCGGCGGCGAACTCCCCCTCCCGGCTACAACCTGCCGCTGGGACGAACCGAATAACGCGCCGACGAGTGACCGGTACGAGCTAGTGACCCGTCGCTGACGTAGCAGACAATTGCATGCATTTGACGCTCAGCAGGAAAGTGCTGCTTCCTTCACAATATTGAGTATTCGGTAGGTCTTCCCGTTTGCAAACAAGGTGTGCAGATAACAGGAAATCTCCTTAGCTCGGACCCGAATGACCGCCCGGGTGGTGAGATCACGTACGTTAAGGTACATCTCCTCATCGTACATCTGACGTTCCACGGGTCCAGCAGGGTTCTCTGCCTTGACGAGAAGTTGCACCTGAGTATTCATGGTCAAACTCTAGTAGTCAGTCTTGATGATCTGCAGTCTGGTCTTTGAGAATGGCAAATCCACGTGCGGGTAAATTACATATCTGTCATTTGCCGCTAGCTGTGGCTTTTTGGATTTCCAGCGCCAAGAGACCAACGACATCGCGCGCGTGCGCCGTGATATCGCGACCGGATTGCCCGCAGGAGTTCTGCAAATCGCTGACCTTGGATCGGGGTTCAGAGATGGCCGACCACAAGTGATTCACGTTAGCGACCGACACAAAGGTCTATTTCCGTGATCCTCACAATCCTTGGCAGCGCGGGACCAATGAGAATACGAATGGACTGACGCAGCATCAGCGACCCGGCCAGTCGTTCATTGACGGCCGGGCCGCTCTGCAACTACCTTCCGCGGCCGCCGGAACCGCGGCTTTCACCTTGTCCGCGCCCTGTATTGCCTTGGGCACCCTGGCTGCCTTGATTACCTGCAGCGGAGCTGCTTTGACCAGCGTCCCGGCCTCCTTGCTCGCGGCGTTCTTCACGGCGCTCGCTGCGCTCCTCGCGACGCTCCTCACGGCGCTCGGAGCGATTATCTTGCCGCTGATCTCGATTACCCACGCCTTGGCTACCATCAGCGCCGGAACCCGTTCCCGATCCGCCCCGAGGGGGAGGAGGCGGACGATTACCCTGACCAGCCTCGCCACCTTGCGCACCAGGGTTGCCCTGTCCGGCACCAGGTCCTCCTCTCGGCGGTGGCGGTGGGGGGCGGTTACCCTGGCTGCCTTGAGTCCCTTGGCCATCCTGTCCCGCCGTTGATCCGCCTTGAGGCGGAGGCGGCGGGCGATCGCCTTGACCTCGACCGCTGGCGGTGCCTTGGTCGCTTTGGCTGTTCCCTGCCTGCGCGATCTGGTAGCCGCCGTTTTGGGTCTGCAGTTGCTTCACGGTTTCACTGCCTTGGGAGGCGTAGCGTGTATCGGTCTCGGCGCTGACGCCTGTAGCGAGTCCGGCCAGTATCAAGGCAAGTTGCACTTTGCTCAGTTTCATGATGTTGAACTCCTGTAGTTGGTTGAAATGCAGCAGCGTTTCCTCATAGTCTGCAGTGAGATCTTCGCAATCAGCACTCAATCGGGATTGGGCTTCTGCTTCCAAGTCGATTGCAGGCTACAGGTTCATTGTCTGCACGCAGAATGACGGGTGCCGATTCTGATCAATTACATTGTTGTAATCCGGCAGAACGGTGCGGGAAGGTGCCAATAGCAGGGGCGCAGAGCCTGACAAGCAGTCAGCGCAAAAAAATCAGAGGAGTCCGGCGACCTGCTTTCTGGCCTATTTACCGGCAGCCATTGGCAGGACCAGGGAAAACTGCACGGCGCCGTCGCCTTTCGCCGAGAAAGTGATATCGCCACCATGAGCCCGGGCAATCTCCCGGGACACGCTGAGGCCCAAGCCAACACCCTCGACGTGACGGCTGTGGGCAGGATCCGCGCGATAAAACCGTTGGAATATCTTTCCCTGTTCGCCGACTGGAATCCCGGGCGATGAATTGGCCACCCGTACCTCTGCATGATCAGGCGCAATCACCGTGGAAAAATGAACCCAGCCCTGCTCCAGGTTGTATTTGATCGCGTTGCTGATGAGGTTGTGCAGAACCTGGGTCAGCAATCCACCATCGGCGCTAATCACCAAGTTGGGATGGACTTCGCCCGTGACCCTTAAATGCGGCGCCAGCATTTTGACGTCCTCGATCAGGTCGGCGACGGCCTTGGAGAGATCGAATGGCTCGCAATTCACATTGAGCCGGCCGGCGTCTGCCTGTGACAGCAACAGCAGCTTGCGGGAAATTGTAGAAAGGCGCCTGACCTCGTCGAGGATGCTGGTGAGTTCGGCCTGCATCGGTGAGCCGGCATCGACCGTACCAATGGCTCGCTCAAGTTGTCCCTGCAAAATGGCCAGTGGAGTCTTCAATTCGTGGGCGGCATCAGCAGAAAAGCGGTGGGCCTGGTTGAAGCTGCGCTCAAGCCGCTCCAGCATGCCGTTGAAGACCTCGATTAACTCGCCGAACTCGCGATCCTCCCCTTCGCTCGAAATGCGTTGATCGAGCCCCTGCGCCGTGACACGGCGACTTGCCGCTGTCAGCTTTTGCAGGGGGCTCAAGGCTCGCCTGGAGAACACCCAGCCGCCGAACCCGATCAGGACGAGGGCGAGCGGCATGGCCAAGAGAAAGGCGTTTCGAATACCTTGCATGTCGCCGTCGATGCTGCGGGTGCCAACAGCTACGGCAAGATGGCTGCGGTCCGACGTAGCAAGCCCGATGCGCCAGGATTGCCCTTCTGCGACTCGGGAAACCACGAGCGATGCCGGCGGCGGGCCGGGAGGGGTTGCGAAATCTGAACGAGGTGGGCGCGGCGGCCGGGGGTTTCCGGGGTCGGCGGAACCATCGGGAGGCTGGCGTCTTTCCGGGGCCCCACTCGGCGCTTGGCGCGGGTCGGCAGCCAAGGGTGGTGCATTTCGCAACGGCTTGTCTTCCCGAGGGTGACTCTGGTCTGAAGGGGGTGCGCGATCTCGATCGGGATCAAACTGGCTTGGCCACGGAAGCTTGCTGACCCCTATTTCTGCGGGCCAATGCGGAGAGCGGAATGTGACTGCACCTGATTGATCCTGTACCAATAGCGCCAGATTGCTGCCTTCCTGGATCCCGAGGCCTACTTCAATCTTCTCCAGAATTCGCGCCCATCCCTCGGCATCGCGCGCCTTGTTGACTTCACGTTCAGCGTGCGCACGTACTTCGTTGTCGATGCGATCAATCTTGATGTCTCGTATAAGCCACCAGGTGCCAAGGCCAAATGCGACCAGGGCCATGCCACTTAGGAGCGACGAAAGTAGAGCCAGACGCAGATGGAAGGACTTGATCATGCCGGCTTGCGGAAGCGATAACCGACGCCGCGTACGCTTTCGATCGGAGATTCACCATCAGCGGCGACCCCGATCGATGCAATTTTCTTGCGAATGCGCTGGATGCAGACATCGACGACATTGGTGCTCGGATCGAAATCGTAGCCCCAAACATGTTCTAGAATCTGGGTTCGCGTGAAGACGCGGCCCGGCGAGCGCATCAGGTACTCGATCAGGTTGAATTCACGGCTGGTGAGGTCGACCGCTTCGCCGTGCCATGTCACTTCGCGCGAGATGCGATCCAGGCTCAGCTCGCCGACCGCAAGGATGTTCTGCCGTTCGCCGGAAACCCGCCGCATCAGGGCCTGCACGCGGGCGATCAATTCTTCGACAAAAAACGGTTTGGCAAGGTAGTCGTCGGCACCGAGGCTCAAGCCTTCGATGCGGTCGTCCAGTTCGTTGCGCGCCGTTAGCAGGATGATGGGCGTGGCATCGCCTGCCTTGCGCAAGCCCTTCAGTATCGACAATCCATCACGGCCCGGCAACATTATGTCGAGAACGATGACGTCATAGCCGCCGCGGGCCGCATACGCATAGCCTTCGACGCCATCGGCGCAGTGGTCGATGACGAAGCCCTGCTCCTTGAAACCGGCGCACACGAAATCGGCAATCTTCTTTTCGTCTTCGACCAACAACACTTTCATTGTATTTCTCCCTGATACGGAGCTTAGCCCGTTGGCGCAATCCTTTCCATTACAGAAATGTAATCAAGAAGCTGGTGTTCGTGAAATTATTGGAGTAGAAAATTCGAACCATCTCGATGGTGATACCTTTGCAAGGAGCGTGGAGTCATGAAAACGAAATTGACAGCACTGGTAGTCGCAATCAGCCTGATAGTCGCGACGGCCGCGGCTCAAGACCGCGAGCCTTCATCCCGGCAGGGGGGTGGACCGCAGGGCGGTAACGAGCCTCCGCCGCAGGCCTACACTGACTGTCGCGACAAGAAAGCCGGGGATGCGGTGCAGCACACCACGCGCGACGGCATTGTGGCCGCTACCTGCACCGATTCATCCAATGGCCTGGTGGCGCGACCGATTCAAGGTGGGCGTGCCGGCATCGATACTGCGGACCAGCGCGGCTCCGGGAATCAGCGGCCGCGGGGCCAGGTGGCCCAAGACAGCGGCCGCAAGTATTCTCTGGAGCAAGCCATCTCCGACCGCGCGCAACTAAACACCATCGCCTTTGACGGCCTGGCCTTTCTAACCGGCGACTTCGGTTACGACACCTTCCTTCCACCCGGCAAGGTCTCGGACTATTTCGGCTTTCAGTTCATGCGCGACATTGATGCCAGGGAAGGAGGACACAACACCAACTTCCTGACAAAGATTGCCCACAACATGCTGACCATCCTCAACGAAAGCCAGACGGCCCAACTGCTCGCGCTGGCGAAGGAGCAGCAAAGCGACATCCAGCGCTTTGCGGAAATGAGGTTGCCGCTGATCAAGGCTTTTCGTCTCAACCTGGAAGGGAGACTGCCTGCCGGCAGCACTGGTCTGGACAAGCAGGCAGTTATGAAATACTCGGCCGACTTGTATCTGCTGGATGGCAAGCTATCCTACGGCCGGGCCAAAGTCATGGCCAGCGTCCTGCGAAGCCTGACGCCGGCCCAGAAATCCGCCGTGGCCCAACTCAAGTTCGGCGATTCTGCCACATGGCCGAGCGTCGCCGAACCTCTCGATCGCCGGAGCATGTCGCACGAGGTCAATGTCGCGGTGATGACCTACGCCAGCGAAATGTTCTCATGGTATGCGGGCTCCGTCGAGGCCGACACCTACTTCTGCCCCGAGCGGCATGGGATGTACTTTGGCGGCTTCGGCATGAAGACCGCCCCGGCCATGGGAAAACGCGATTACTCGATCAGCACGACGCTGACCGGCAACAGCGGCGAGAACTTCATTGCAACGCTGACCGATGCACAGCGCCGGCACGTCACTGCCTTGACCGATCTCCAGCGCCAGGACCTGAATGAGATCGTCCGAGTCAGGCGTGAAATATCGACTGAATTGCGGCGCTTCCTCAAGGGGGAGACAGCTGACCAGAACAAGGTATTGGCGCTGTCAAAGCGCTACGGCGAATTGGACGGCAACCTGTCCTACCTCTACGCGACAGCCTTTGCCAGGGTCGGGCAGACGTTGAGCCCCCAGCAAAGGCAGGCGCTCGTGGCCATGCGCAAGGTAGATCCCACCGAGCCTAAAGGCCCCTTCCTTTATTCGACACCAATCAGCATGCCCAAGGTCGAGGATACGGACCGGTTCTTTGGGGCAAAACGCTAGATCAACTGTGCAAATTTCACTACTGCTTACTGTTAAATCATTCAAAGGATCTGTCATGAACAAACTCCTCGCCATTCTCTTTACCGGCCTCGTGGCCAGCTCTGCCATTGCCGCCGATGCGACCATCAGTGCCGACAAGCAAGCAATCAAGATTGACAAGCAAAAACTCCAGGCGGACAAGCAGGCGCTTGAAGCGGCGAAAGCCAATCATCAGGACACCACGGCAGCCAAGCAGGCGATCCAGGCGGACAAGCAGAAGTTGCAAGCGGATAAGCAGGCCTTGCAGGCCGCCAAGAGCGCAAAGAAGGGCGGAAAGAGGGGCGGCATTCAATAAGCCGGCAGGGTCGTTGATCCCTGACTGGATGCTTTTCCGATGTGTGTAAATGAATATTCATGTCAATCGACAATTCAATAAATGCCGGACCTAATCTGCTCTTCCCAAAGGGAAGGGATCCCTGGGGATCAGTATGAACGCCCACTCGCTATTTATTGCACTGACTCTGGTCATCCCGACGCAGGGAGCGATCGCACAGGGTTCAGGTGGCCCTCCACCTCAGGCCTACGAGGATTGTCTTGGCAAGAAGTCCGGCGATGTGGTCCAACACTTAGCGCGCGAAGGGCGGGTGTCTGCAACCTGTGAAAGTTCGTCCGATGGGTTGATTGCACGTCCGACGAACTCTCCGCAAACGCAGCCCTCCAGCGCACGGCAATCCAGGTCGGGGTTTGCGTTGGCCAGTGATGCCGGCGCTGATGGCGGGGTACTGCCTGTGGAATATAGCTGCGATGGGGCTGGGGCATCTCCGGCCTTGCGATGGTCAAACGCTCCGGCAGGCACCAAGGAATTTGCTCTGATGGTGACGACGATACCTGTCGATGGGGCGACACGATGGAACTGGGTCCTGTTTGGCATCCCCAAGACGGCCATTGGCCTAGCGAGAAATAGCTCCGGCATTGGATCTTTGGGAGCGACCAGCCACGACATGAGTGTCAGGTATGAGCCTCCTTGCCCGAATGGTCCGGGTGCGAAGCTTTATACCTTCACCGTGTATGCGCTCTCCGCATCACCCTCCCTGCCGGATAGTCGGAGCAAGGTGACGGGTGCGGTACTGACCAAGGCCATCAGTTCCATTACACTCGACTCGGCAATAATCAACATGAGCTATACGAGGCGTTAAGATGCACGCGCTAATCCGTCACCTGTGGCTTTGCTGCTGGGTGCTGCTTACTATCTCAACCGCCACCCCTGCTCAGGACCAGCAGTCGGAACGCGGACGGCCACCTCGGTCGGGCGATATGCGTCAACCTGCCGGCCCTGGCCCGCGCCAGCCCTTGCCGGCATTACCGGTGACGGGAATGGCGGACGCGATACTCGGACGGCCGACTGCCTCATCTGTCGCCCTGAGCGTCATGCGCTACGACCGTGACGGCAGGGTCATCGTTTCATATGGGCTGCGTGAGGACGATTCTTCCGATCGGACCGGTGCCCTTTCCCTGAAGAAAGGCCAACCTCAGGAAGTCACCCTGGACAAACTCCAGCCGAACAAGCGTTACAACTATCAGGTCAAGGATGCCGAAAGCGGAAAGTCGCTGGTGAGGGGCAGTTTCCGGACCGGGCGAGCCACCGGCGATGCGTTCGTTTTCACCATCACGGCGGATTCCCACCTGGACCTGAATACCGATACGGTTCTCTATCAACGCACGCTCGCCAATGCCAAGGCCGACACACCAGACTTCCATATCGACATGGGCGATACCTTCATGACGGACAAACATGAAAGCCGCGAGAATGCCGCCCAACAGTATCACGCCCAACGCATCTACTTTGGCCAGGCGGGCCAATCCCTGCCGCTCTATCTGGTTCTCGGCAACCATGACGGCGAGGAAGCCCGGTTTCTGCGGGACGGCGCCGACGGCCTCGCGGTATGGTCGAACGGGATACGCAAGCGCTATTTCCCCAACCCGGTTCCCGATGCCTTCTACTCCGGTAATGCGAAGCAGGATCCACGGGCCGGCCAGCTTCAAGACTACTACGCCTGGCACTGGGGCGATGCACTATTCATTATCCTAAACCCCTATTGGCACGGCAGTACGCGGCGCGGCGAAGAGCGCTGGGATCTTTCCCTCGGGAACGACCAGTACACCTGGCTCAAGAAGACGCTGGAATCGAGCAAAGCGCGTTTCAAGTTCGTTTTCGTGCATCAACTGATCGGCGGCCGCGATCGTCAGGGACGGGGCGGCGTCGAGGCAGCCGGGTTCGGCGAGTGGGGCGGCCTGAATGCCGATGGCAGCGAAGGTTTCAAGACACAACGTCCGGGTTGGGATATGCCTATCCACAAGCTTCTGGCACGTTACGGCGTCAGCGCGGTATTCCATGGCCACGACCATCTCTATGCCATGCAGACGCTGAACGGCATCGTCTATCAGGAAGTGCCGCAGCCGGGACATCCAGGGCAAGGAGTGCCACGCTTCGCAGCCGATTACGGCTATCAGGCAGGAACGATCCTAGGAGGCGCCGGCCACCTACGGATTGGGGTATCCCCCGAGAAAGTGACGGTCGATTTCGTACGCGCCCAAACCGACAGCCTGGAAAATGATGTCAATCGCAACCGGCAGGTCGGTCACTCCTATATCATTCCGGCCAAGTGATCGAAGCCTTCCTGATCTGATTTACTTCGGATGTCCGCTGCTGGCGGAAGCGGCCGCTCAATCATTGCAGGCGTCAGCGGCAGCAACGGGTCGAATTGAGACGATCAATCTGACGCTTTCTGCGCGATAAGGCCGAAACTAAGATCGCTCAAGGCTGCGTTACTTCAGAATGCAACCTCCGAAGAAACGCATTTTCGGCTTTCCTGTAAGTCGCGTCGATCCCGTCTGGGAATAGGTCACCTGCATTCAAGTGGATGGTCGATGTCAATGGCCGGGAAACCATTCTTATCCGCGCCGCGATCGCCGCGCCAGAACATGCTGCTCGCCGCACTGCCGGCCGCCGACTACGAGCGCCTGCTGCCCAATCTGGAAGCCGTTTCCTTGGACTTCGGCCGGGTTATCTACGAATCCGGCGGCCAGCAAAGCTATGTGTATTTCCCCACTGCCGGCATCGTGTCCCTGCTTTTCGTCATGGAGAACGGGGCCTCGGCAGAGATCGCGGTGGTCGGCAACGAAGGCCTGGTCGGCATTTCTCTTTTCATGGGCGGTGAAAGCACTCCCAGCCGCGCC
>Ga0194060_10003874_pt1 | contig 10495 bp, 10 predicted proteins | sample SepL225m_MetaG_FD_163427 | JGI IMG/M metagenome (GOLD analysis project Ga0194060, IMG submission 163427) | Anoxic zone freshwater microbial communities from boreal shield lake in IISD Experimental Lakes Area, Ontario, Canada - Sep2016-L222-5m | ecosystem: Environmental > Aquatic > Freshwater >... | reverse complement strand
GGCCTTGAAGTTGACGGACATGCGCGGACTCGACAGGCCGTAGTCGTTGAGATTGGTCGGGTGTTCGTCAACCACGCGGACAATCTCGATCGTGGACAGGCTCGACGCGATGCCGCTGACTGCGCCAGCGTCTGCACTGGCGGCCGCCGGTTGCGTCATCTGCCAGACGCCGTCGTTCTTCTTGACCGTGGTGGTGTCGCCGCTCGAGAGCGCGATCGTCAGTTCGTCAATCGTGTCCGGCTGTAGCGATGCGAACACCTTCTCGAATTTCTTGCCTGGCTCGGTCTCCGGCAGTTTCCAGGTGACGAAATAAATGTACCCGCCGAGGCCGGCGAGCACGAGGACGGAAGCAACCGTGGACCACAGGCCGCGCATCTACCGTCTCCGCCACCAGATGGAAATGCCCGTCGCGAAGATGCAGGCGGGAATGATGACCAGCGACAGCCAGGTGATGTTGTTCTGCTGGGTCGCCGTCAGCGTGATCCTGGAGTCGCTGGGCTCCTTCGGACGAATCGAAATCAGGTTCTCCTGCTGCGACAACCAGCCGACCGTGTTCATGAACAGGTCCTTGTTGCCCTGGACGCCGATGATGCTGTTCGAGGCGAAGTCGGAATCGCCAACGACGGCGATCCGGGTCTCCGGCTTCGTCACGTCTGGTGTGTCGCCAGGCTTGGGCGCCTCTCCGGGCGCCGCCGACACGGCCGCAGCAATCGACACCGGGCCCTTCTTGTCATCCGGCCCTTCGCCGTTGGACAACTTGCCGGCCATCAGCGCCTTCAGGTCGGCTTGCGCCCAACTCCGCGGGCTCGTCTCGACGACCGTCTGGGCGATGTGCCCGTTGACGCCGCCGGTGACCGGCGCGACCGAGCGCGCGAGCGGGTAGGCCGTCAGCAGCGAGAACCGCTGCGTGATCGGATGCGAAGGATAGCTGGCCGCGACGGGGACAGACGCGTCGGTTCCGATCAGGCGCCCCATGCCGCTCGCGTCCACCACGACGTTGACGCCCACGTCGATGCCCCAGTCGTGGGCGAGCGCGATCAGGTTGGTCAGCGGCGCGCTGTCGGCCGAGTCCGGCGGGTCCAGCGCGAGCAGGAGCTTGCCGGCCTTGTCGAGATACTTCTTCAGCGCGTCAATCTCGGGCGGGAAGAAGTCCGTCCGCGGGCCTGCTACCACGACCAGCGACGCATCGTCCGGGATCGCGCCCTGCTGGGCGACGACGAGTTTCTCGACGATGTAGTTCTCGCGGGTGAGCGCCGCGCTGATGGCGTTGTAGCCGCTGCGTTCGGAGGACACTGTGTCCCGCTCGCCGTGCCCCGCCGAGAAATAGACCTTCTTCTGCTGGCCGGAAACCACCTTGATGATGCCGTTGGTGATGTCCTGCTCCTGGTCCGACGTGACGCGTTCGGTCCGGCCCTTGTAGGTGAAGATGATCGTGCCGTACTGCTGGATCTGGTTCTGCTTGGCGATGGTCGGCTTCTTGTCGGGGTCGATGTACTCGGTCGAGATCTTCTTCGACACGTACTCGTATTCCTTCAGCTTGTCGCGGAAGCGCGGGAACTCGCCCTCCTGGGAGAACACCATCACCTGCAGCGCCGAGTCGAGCTTGTCCAGCACGTTCCGGCTCTGGTCAGACAGGCTGAACTGCTTGTTCGTCGTCAGATCCCATCGCTTGCTCTGCCGCACGCCGATGTAGTTGACCGCGATCAGGATGCCGAAGACCGCGACGACGCTGGTGGCCGCAAGCGTGCCGTACCGGGCCTGGCGCCGCGAGAAGACCTGCGCGATTTCGCGCCACTGTCCGAGCGTATACGCGAGGACGCAGGCCAGCCCGCCCCACGCCAGGTAGAAGGCGTACTGCTCCTTCGACGGGACTCCGAAACGGATCGCAAAGGCCACGAACACCAGGGCGGTGCCGAGCCAGCCGACCAGACTCAAGATGCGATTCACCATAACGTTACGTTTCCGCCTTCAACACCCGGCACCCGGCAGCTGCGTTATCCCCGCCACCGTTCGCTGTCGACCGACTTGGCCGTGAGAAACAGTCCGAACGTGATGAAGCTCAGGTAGTAGACAAAGTGCGTCGTGTCGAGGACGCCTTTCTGGAAGTCGTCGAAGTGGTCGATGATCGAGAGATAGCCCGTGAGCGCTTCCACCGTCGGCCCCGAGAAGCTGCCGATCCAGGTGATGACCCACAGCATCAGGAACACCGCGAAGGTCACCATGCCGGCGACGATCTGGTTCTTGGTCAGGCTCGAGATGAACAGCCCGACCGAAATGAAGCAGCCGCCGAGCAGGAAGAGGCCGACATAGCCGAGGAAGATCGGCTTCCACTCGGGGTGACCGAAGTAGAACAGCAGTCCGAGGTGGATGACCGTGACCGCCAGCATCACCGCGTAGAGCGCCATCGCGCCGAGGAACTTGCCCAGGATGATCTGGAAATCGGTGAGCGGGGAGGTCAGCAGCAGTTCGATCGTGCCCGATCGCTTCTCCTCCGAGTAGGTTCTCATCGTCACCATCGGCATGAGGAAGAGAATGAGGATCGTGACGTTCTGCAGCAGCGGTCGAATCAACTGCTGGTTGATGTTCATTGCCTGGGGGCCGCCCATGCCGAACTGGTTCAACTGCATGCTCTGCCGGACGAAGAAGGCGAGGATCGCCACGAAGAAGTACCCGTAGAGCAGGGCCCAGAAGCCGAGCACGATGTACGCAATCGGGGAGGAGAAGTACGACTTCAGTTCCTTGTGCGCGAGGGCGAAGACATTACGCATGGGGGGGCTCCGCTCCGGGGGGGGTGCTGCCGACGGCCGGCGCGTCGGGTTCGTCGGTCGTCAGCGACAGGAAGATGTCCTCGAGGCTCATGCGCATGGGGCGCAGTTCCAGCAGGCCCCAGCCGCCGTTCACCACCGCCCGTGCCAGGTCGCGGCGTACGTCCCGACCCTTCTCGCTGTCGATCTCGTAGCCGATCCGGCCGTCCGCGCGGTCGGCCTCGGCGACCCTGGCCACACCAGGCACGCGCCCCAGCGCATCGCTGGCGTCGGCGCCGCTCGTGTCCACCTGCAGGTACATCGTTTCCGAACCCCGAAGGCGCGACGTCAGGTTGTCGGGTGTGTCCACCGCGACCATACGACCCTTGTTGATGATGACGACACGCTGACAGGTCTGCGAAACCTCCGGCAGGATGTGCGTGCTGAGGATGATCGTGTGGTCGCCGGCGAGTTCCTTGATGAGCCCCCGCGTTTCGATGATTTGCTTGGGGTCGAGGCCCGCGGTCGGCTCGTCGAGAATGAGCACGTCAGGGTTGTGAATGATGGCCTGCGCCAGGCCAACGCGCTGCCGGTAGCCCTTGGACAACCGCCCGCACAGGCGAGTGGCCATGTCGGAAATCCGGGTACGCTCCATGACCTGCGCGATCCGCTGGCGCCGGCCGCTCGACGGTACGCCCTTGATCTTCGCCACGAAGCCGAGGTACTCGACCACGCTCATGTCGGGGTAGAGCGGCGGCGTTTCGGGCAGGTAGCCGGTCCGACGCTTGGCTTCGATCGGCTGATCGAAGACGTCGAAGCCCGCAACGATGGCTTTCCCGTCGGTCGCCGGCATGTAGCCGGTCAGGACGCGCATCGTCGTGGTCTTGCCGGCGCCGTTGGGTCCCAGGAACCCCAGAATCTCCCCGCGCCCGACCGTGAAGCTGAGGTCGTCGACGGCGGTGACGCGACCGTAGCGTTTCGTGAGGTGCTGAACCTCGATCACAAAGGCACTCCTTACGACTGTGCGTGAATACGCCTCGGCGAGCGGCGTCAATCAAAAAAATGGTAACCGAACCGGACAAATGAGGGCAAGGGAGCCCGGCCTTTGGAGCGTGCCCTTGCAGCATGGCATCAACGCCGGTCCGTTGTCGCCCCTAATCTCCGGCCTCCTGCAAGGTTGACCCTTCCGGTGACGACAGCCACACGGTGTCCACGCGCAATCGGTCGAGTGCCTCCACGCGCAGCCGGCGATTCTCGACGTGGACGACGTCGCCGAGGCGCGCGCGGCGACCGAGACGGCCGAGGACGTAGCCGCCGACCGTCGTGTAGGTCGATTCGTCAATGTGCAGGTCGAACTGCTTGTTGATGTCGGTCACGAGCGCGAGGCCGTCGATGTCGGCCGAACCGTCCTCGCGGACCCGGACGCTCGTCTCCGGCCCGGTTTCGCCTGGCATCTCGCCGACGATGCGCTCCATGAGCGATTCGAACGTGACGAGGCCCGCCGTGCCGCCGTACTCATCGATGACCAGTGCCTCCCGCGCCCTGCGCCTGCGCAATTCAGCGAGCAGGTCGACGGCGCCGAGCGTCTCCGGAACCGTGAGCACTTCTCGCGCGAGCGACCCGGCCGTGACCGTCGCGCCCGTCGAGGCGAGCGCCCCGACCAGGTCCGTCACATGCAACATGCCCACGACATCGTCGAGGTCCGTGCGATACACGGGCAGCCGCGCGTGGCGGCCTCGCGCGACCTGATCGACGAGCGCGCTCCCGGTGGTCTCCGCGGCCACGGCGACCAACTCGGTGCGCGGCACCATCACCTGGCCCGCGGTGAGGTCCGCAAAGCCGAAGACACGATGGAGCATCTGCTCCTCGCCCTCTTCGAGCACGCCGGCCTCCTGGCTCGCGGTGACGAGCATCTTGAGCTCTTCTTCCGAGTGGACCATGGCGTGGCCCCCCTTGCTGTGCAGACCCAGCATCGAGACCACGGTCTGGCCGGACAGGTCGAGCAGGCGGATGAAGGGCCACAGGAGCTTCATGAAGAGCTCGGTCGGCTTCACCACGAGCAGCGCGGTCGCTTCCGCCCGCTGCAGCGCAATGGTCTTTGGCGCGAGCTCGCCCAGGACGATGTGCAGCGCCGTCACAACCAGAAAGGCCGTGACCACCGCGATGCTGTGCGCGGTGGTGTCGGCGATGCGTGCGGGGAGGAACGCGACGGTCGGCTGGAAGAGAGAGGCCAGCATGGGCTCTCCGATCCAGCCGAGGCCCAGGCTCGCCATCGTGATCCCCACCTGCGCGGCGGCGATGTAGCGGTCCGGCGCACTGACCGCCCGGCGGACGGCGCGCGCCCCGAGATGCCCTTCCGCGATGAGCTGATCGACGCGCGTCTTGCGCACCGTGACGATCGAGAACTCCGCGGCCACGAAGAACCCGTTGGCGAACACCAGCGCCAGGAGGGCCGCCACACGCCACACGACATCCACTATCGACCTCGGCAGATCACCCGGCCAGCGACCGCCCTCGTGCGCGGTCCCCGATCAGGTGGGCAGGTGCCTCAATGTTACGTCTTCCGACTGGAGAAGAAGTGGGCGTCCACGAAGTTGTCGATGATCGCCTGATTCGCGGGGTCGACCTGCTCGAACTGGATCCCCATGCCGACGCGGCGGTCGCTCCACGCCACGCGGCCCTCGGCGTCGATGTCGCGCTTGGAGCCCGGCATGCGGAACCTGACCTTGATCTTCGCACCGCCGTCCAGCGGGCTGGTCGTCCGAATCGCGATGCCGCCGTGGCTCAGGTTCAGCGTCAGGGCCGCCGCGATGGTGCTGCCGAACCGGTACTGAATGGGAATCCCCAGGACGACCCGCGGGCTCCCGCGGCGGTTGAAGTTGTCGGGAAAGAGATGTGGCGCGAGCGAGGGAAGGATGTGCTGGACCGCGCTGTACTCGTTCACGTACCCGGCGACGCCGAGCGCGGCGAGTTCCCGGACCTCGTCGGCGCTGGCAATCGTGCCACTGAAGATCAGGATGGGCAGCCGTCCGCCGTCGAGCTTCCGGATGGACCGCACCAGTTCGACCCCCGGCGCGTGCGGCAACCGCAGGTCCATGACGATCAGGTCGATCCGCTCGAGATCGGCGCGCACGCGGGCGAGGAGTTCCGCTGCGCTCTTGACCGCGACCGCCACGTGGCCCGCCGCCTCGAGCGCCGAGCGGAATCGGTCGCGCACGAACGCCGTGTCGTCGGCAATGACGATCGTCTTGGTCGTGACCGAGGGGCTGGCCATCACAGATGTTCACGGAGCGCGTCAGTGACGACGCGCGGTTGCATTGCAGATCCCCGCAGGTTGTCGCTATAATTCTCTCACTGTCGCGAGCGCGCCTGCCGAGCGGGATTCTGGCACGTCACTGTCCCAATTGCCAAACCGTAGGACATGCGCCCCGCGCGTTCCGGGGCGGAGCACCGGGGCGGATCCGGGGATGGACCCCGGACGTGTCGATCGAGGAGACGTTATGGCCACCTGCCCTGAGTGCGACGCCGAGATCGAAGTCGACGAGTTCGAAGTCGACAAGGGCGACCAGTTGAGCTGCGACGAATGCGGCTCCAGCCTCCGGGTGGTGACCCTCTCTCCCCTTGAACTCGACCTCGCGTCCGACGACGACGACGAAGACGACGAGGATGACGAGGACGAGGACGAGGAGAAGGAGATCGACGGCGAAGACGACCTCGTCGACGAAGAAGTCGACGAGGACGAGGAAGACCTCTGAGCACCGCGATTGAACCGCTCGTGGAAAAGGACCTGGCGCTGCGCGAGCGCTTTTCCGCGCTCGGCTCCGTGGTCGTGGCGTACAGCGGCGGCGTCGACAGTGCGTACCTGGCCTACGCGGCCAGCCGTACGCTGGGTGACCGCGCGGTAGCCATCACCGCGGACAGCCCGAGCTACCCCGAGCGCCACCGCCAGATGGCCATCCGGATCGCGAACGACTTCGGATTCAGGCACGAAATCATCAGGACCAACGAGCTCGAGCGCGCCGAGTACCGCGCCAACCCGTCCAACCGCTGCTATTACTGCAAGCACGAGCTGTACACGCACCTGTCACGCATCGCCGCCGGCCGACGCGCCGTCGTGGTGGACGGGAACAACGCCGACGACCGCGGCGACTATCGCCCCGGGCGTCAGGCGGCGCGCGAATTCGGCGTCCAGAGCCCGCTGGACGACGTCAACCTGACCAAGGATGAAATTCGCGAGTTGTCGCACCGGGCCGGGCTGCCGACCTGGAACGAGCCCGCGTCGGCCTGCCTGGCCTCCCGGATTCCGTACCACACGGAGGTCACCGACGAACGGCTCAGGACGATCGAGAACGCCGAGCAGGCGCTGCGGAACCTCGGGTTTCGCGTCTTCCGTGTTCGCCACCACGATCACGTGGCGCGGATCGAAGTCGCGCGGGACGAGATGGCGCGGGCCATCGAGCCAGAGACGTCGGCCGCGATCGTGCGCGATGTGAAGGCGGCGGGCTACCGCTTCGTCAGCCTCGACCTTCAGGGCTACCGCTCCGGCAGCCTGAACGAGGGCCTGCAGCTGCGGCCCGTATAGGACGCTTTCTGCGCGCGCGCTGGATTCCCCTCCTGCTCGCCGTCGCGTTCCTGGCGCTTCACCTCCCGTACCTGCCCGCCTCGCTCGACGATCTCGACTCGATCAACTTCGCCCTCGGTGTCCGGCAGTTTGATGTCGCGCATCATCAGCCGCATCCCCCTGGCTATCCTCTCTTCATCCTGGCCGGGAAAGCCGTCCATCAGTTCGTTCCCGCCGAAGCCACGGCCCTGAGCCTGCTCAGCATCGCGGCCGGCGCGCTGGGTGTTCTCGCGTTCGCGGCGTTCTTTCGCGGCCTGGAGCGGGAATCGAGCGGGCCGTGGCCCCTGGCCGCGGCCGGGATGGCGATGACCGCCCCGCTGTACTGGTTCACGGCGGGCCGGCCTATGAGCGATGTCGCGGGCCTTGCGGCGGCCGTGGCGGTGCAGGCCATGACGCTCGCCGCGACGACGGTGCGCGCGATGACCATCGCCGGTCTCTGCGCTGGGCTGGCCGTCGGTGTGCGTTCGCAGGTGGCCTGGTTGACGCTGCCGCTGCTCGTGCTGAGTGTCGTGGAGGGTGTCCCAAAGGTGGGGGGGCGATTCGCCGCGGTGGCTGCGCGTACCCTCGCCGCGTTCGTGGCGGGTGCCCTCGTTTGGGCCGTGCCGCTGGTCGTCGCCAGCGGCGGGCCTGCCGCGTACTGGCGTGCTCTCTTCGACCAGGGCACAGAGGACCTGAGCAACATCCAGATGCTGTGGACCGCGCACGACCCGCGGGCGGTCGCGGAGGCGCTGTATTACGCGTTCGTGGCGCCGTGGGCGACCTGGCCCATGGCGTGGGCCGTCTTCGTGCTTGCGGCGTTCGGTCTCGCCTGGTGCGCGCGGCACGCGCGTGTCACGTTGCTGCGGCTGACGGCCGCGTTTGGCCCGTACCTCGTGTTCGACCTGTTGTTCCAGGAAACGTTTACCGGCCGGTATGCCCTGCCGCTCGTGGTGCCGATGGCGTATCTGGCCGCCGCCGGTGCCAGGCGGCTGCCGCGTCAATCCGGCCTGGTCCTGGTGACCGCTCTGGCGATGTTCGCCGCGCACCTGTCGGGTTCCTCGCTCGCGGCGTATTCCAGCCGGAAGGCGCCGGCGTTTCGTCTGCTCGACGACCTGCGCGCGGCGAGATCTGCCGAGGCGGAGGCGCCCGTGCTCGCACCGGATCGACGGCAGTCATTCGACCTGCGGAGGCCCATCACGTGGGTTGGGGACGCCATGCCTGACACGGCGCGCACGCTGCCGGCCCCGCCACAACATGAATGGCTGGAAGCGGTGAAGTACTGGAACAGCGGCGGCCGGGCGCCCGTGTGGTTTCTCGTCGACCCGATGCGGGAGAGCCTCGATCTCGTCCAGCACGGCGCGCCGATCGAGTACCGATGGTCGCTTCCGTTCCCCGTTCTCATGAGCGGCGTCCGGCCCAGCGAGGTGGACTTTTATCGCGTCGAGGCTCCCGAGTGGTACGTGGGCGAAGGATGGGCGCTGACGCCGGAGGCCGCGGGCGTGGCTGAGGCCGACGGTCGAGGCCTGTCTGCCGGGGCGATTGAAGGACGGGTACGCCGTGCCGACGGCGTGCTCATGATCGGCGGCCGCAACCTCGATCCGGCGGCGCGGCCGCGCGTCGTCGTGGCGGTCGAGGGTCAGCCGCCCGAGGAATTCGTCGTGCCGCCGGGTCCGTTTCTCCGGTTCATCCCGCTGTCGTTCGCAGGGTTGGAGCAGCCCGCGGCGTATGCAGGGGTCACCGTGCGGGCACTGCCGCCTGCCCGCGTCGCGATCGAGCAGTTCGACGCGTCGCCGAGACGCCCGCTGGTCGGGTTTGGTGAGGGCTGGCACGAACGCGAGTTCAACCCGGGCACCGGGCGCGGATGGCGCTGGCTCAGCGAGCGAGGGGAGCTGCAGATTCGTACGCGGACGCCGCGCGTCGTCCTGCACCTCGAAGGGGAGTCGCCGCGCAAGAATTTTGCGCGGGCCTCACGCCTCGTCGTGCGGTCGGCGGGCCTGATCGTGTACGACCAACGGCTGGAGTCGGATTTCTCGATTGACATACCGCTGGCCAACGCCGCTGATGTGATCACCCTCGAGACCGACCAGACTTTCGTGCCCGCCGACCGCCGTCGCAACAGCGCGGACCGCCGTCACCTCGGGCTGCGGATCTCGAGTTGCGAATTGCGCCCGGCTTCTCCCTGAGCGCTCGTCACCGAGCCGCGAGGCCAACCCGCCTCCCCGGGCTTCCGGGCCAGGCAGAGGAGCGAACTGCCGAACGGGGCATCGAACCAGCGAAGCCAGAGGCCTTCGAGTTGAAGCAGCACGGTGAGCGCTGCATTGACGGGCGCGGACGGAACCGAGATCTCGCGCTGCGCCTCGCGGTCGCTCTCGCTCCTGAGCCCTCGCCGTCGCTGCAGCGCTCGCGCAATCGCCAGCGGCAGGAACAGCGAGGCGTTCGTGTACGTCAGTCGTACAATCACGAAGCCCGCGCCGGTGAGCCGGGCGCCCAGGTCCTCTCGATCGTATCGGCGGACCTCGCGACTCAACACGGAATGATCGCCGCGCAGTGCCTGCATCGCCGCGACATTGACGACGGCAAACCCGCCGGGTTTGAGCAGGCGGAACATGTCGGCGATCGCCATCCGCTCGTCGGCATCGGGAAGTGAATAGAGGACGTCGAACGACGTGACGATGTCGAACGACGCGTCCGGAAAGGGCGCGGCGGTGACGCTGGCGCGCGCGAGGCGCGTGCGCCCGGACTCGCGTCCAAGACGCAGGCCGGTTTCGGCCAGATCGAAGCCATAGGCGCGGCCGAACCGGCCGAGCAGGTCGAGGTTGGCGCCGGTCCCGCACCCGCTGTCGAGGATTCGCAGAGCGGACCGGCCCGCCGCCGCGCGCTGGAGGAGGGGAGTCGCGAACGCACGGAGCCCGCGGAACCAGAAATGACGCGCTTCCGCCGTCGCCGTGGCGCGCAGCAGATGCTCCACGGCGGGCATTGTACCGTGTCCACCTGAGGGACCCCGGAGTGACAAGCGATTGACAGTCTGCGTTCAACTTTGTAAGCTGCCTGCTCTAAGGAGTCATCCATGAATCGCGTCCGCCGACTTGCCCTGCTGTTTGTCTTGAGCGCCGTCGTTGCCATCGCCGCGGCAGGCTGCCATAAAAAGGTG
>Ga0194060_10003873_pt1 | contig 10495 bp, 13 predicted proteins | sample SepL225m_MetaG_FD_163427 | JGI IMG/M metagenome (GOLD analysis project Ga0194060, IMG submission 163427) | Anoxic zone freshwater microbial communities from boreal shield lake in IISD Experimental Lakes Area, Ontario, Canada - Sep2016-L222-5m | ecosystem: Environmental > Aquatic > Freshwater >... | reverse complement strand
ATTACGATGAAGCACTCGGTGCCGCCGAACCCAAGCCGGCGCAGCCGGTCGAGCGGCACACGCCCAAGATCGGCCGCAACGATCTCTGCCCTTGCGGCAGCGGCAAGAAGTACAAGCACTGTCACGGTAAGTTAAATTAGCGTTTGAAATCAATGAGTTAAAAGTCTAAAATGTGTGCTAAAATGTTGTGCACTTGTTGTGCACTTTGGCAAGGTCAACACACATGTTAGGCAAATGTTAGGCACTGATAGCGAAGAAATACTGGGAGATGGCAAGGTATTGCTGTTCGTTCGCAACAGCATCTACCAAGCACGGGTCTATACGGGCGACAGAGGTTATCTGTACCGCAGCCTAAAGACGAAAGACCTAGCAGAAGCACGTAAGCGGGCGATCCGCTTACTGCACGAAACGGAATACAAGCAAGAAGAAGGCATTCCGTTATCGCAGATCACAATGGCTCAGCTGATTGGCGAATACGTGGAGTTTCGTCAAAAGCAGTACAACCAAAGTCAGGTCGGCAAGAAGGAAAAGACAAAGAACACGCACAACAAGAACAGCACCAGCCAGTACATGCTGCGGCAAATCAAGCGTGTTGTTAAATTTTGGATTGCTTACTGCGGCAACATGGCAGTAGATAAAGTAGATAACGGTGTGCTGAAAGACTTTGTTGCGTGGCGCAAAGACTACTACCACAAGCTACCGAAAGAGCAGCATCCCAAAAACGCAAGACTAAACCCAACTGATAAGACGTTGCAGTGGGAACTGACGCTAGGTAAGTCGTTGCTTAAGTTTGCACACGAACGCGGATACAGAGGCAACAATCAATTGCCTACTTGGTCATTGACTGGCGTTAAGAAGATAGTGCGACCAGGCTTTACTAGAGCTGACTTTACGACCCTGTTACTAGCCTTACGCAAATTGGTTAGGGAAACGCACAGCAAGCAATACTATTACGCTAGACGGCTACTGCAGACATACGTGCTGATACTCTCAGACACAGGTATGCGTGTAGGTGAGGCGAACAATTTGAAGTGGGCAGATTTAACGCCAATTGTTGACCAACGTGGGCGACTGAACTACGAAATTAAGGTGAAAGGAAAAACGGGTGTTAGGTCGGTAGTTGGAAGAACAAATGTGTATGACTACTTTGAGCGTATGCGCCAGTTGAATGAAAACAATGAGCCTACAGACTATATTTTCAGAATGAAGGGTGGCAGCAGAGTCATTACGCTAATAGACCAGCTTCAGCGTGTGCTAGAGGCGGCGGGCATTGCGAAGAACACTGAAGGCGAACGCTATACGCTATACAGTTTGCGGCACTTCTACGCTGTGCGCTTCCTGCGTAGGGGCGTTCCTGTTTGGGATATTGCACGGAACATGGGGACATCCGTAGCCATAATTGAAAGCTACTACGGCAAGTTGGCAACACCAGCGGGATCAGCGACAACGCTTGGCGGCTGACGGCGATAGTAAGCACTAACAGTTATTTTTGGCGAAAAAAAGCCTGCTGTGTAAGAGCAGGCTATTGTGTTCTTGTCAGCTGAGCGTCTATTTGCGCGACGCTGCAGGGCTGAATTAAACGCTGTGCATCAACATATCCAGTTTCTTGTAGTAGCTTCTGTTTTCAGCCCGCAATTCAAATGCAGCTTCCAATGCTTCCAGCAGCGCATCTTCGTCAATATCAAAGCCTTCGCCAGCAATAATATCTTTTGCTCTCTGCAGAAATAGCGCAGGTTCAACTGGAGGCACTTCCAGTACTTCACATCTGCTCTGTATTCCTGCGTCAATTGACCCAATTTCATTCGTTGTAATGATTGTTATATCAACGCCTCTGTGCTCCTCTAGCGCCACACGCATTGCCTTATTTACGTTGCTATCAAAGTCAATCTCCTCCAGTATGTTGTAGTTATAACGCTGACCGTTATACGTAAATAGCTTGTCAAATTGTTTGTTGTGCGTGAATTTTGCTAGCACTTCCTTTTTGTTACGAAAATCAACTGCCTTAACATGCTCAACGACAGGCGCAAATCCTTCAATTTGCTTTGGAATAAGCTCAGCAAGCAAGCTCTTTCCAGTGCCATGTGTGCCACAAAGTATTAGCGGTCGTGTCATTGTGCCACGTCCGTACGCACGTACTATTTGTTCAACGTTAGTGTTCGGAAATACGTAGTCGTCAAGTGACTGCGGCCTGTACTTCTCTTCAAGATCAGCAAACATCCAGTTCTCCTTAAGTAGTAAAGAAAAGGGGGAGCAATTTGCTCCCCCTGTCCAGCCTTACGCCATTTCCAATTCCCGCACAGTCATGCTTGCTGCTGCCTTTGCCGTAACCGCAATATCAAGCTTCTTCTTCGCTGCCTCTGCTGCCAGTGCTTGCTTTGCAATCAAGTCCTTCGCAAGTTCCTTCAGCGCAGCGTTCTGCATACCAACTGTTGTAGTGCTAACCGCTTGCAGCAATTCAAGCGTGCCAGTGCTGCCTATACGTGCAACAACAAACGCAAAGTTAGTGCCTTCCACCAATTGCACCTTTGCGCCTTCAATCTTTACTACATGTGCAGCTTTCATCGTCTGCAATTGTTGCAGCACCTTGCCAGTAGCAGCCTTAATAGCCGCTTCCTTCTGCACAGTTTCTTCCTTCTTTCTAAACTCCTTCTTGCATTCTTCAACCCCGTTCTTGCCCTCAATAAACTCAGCAAGTTTCGCAGGTTCAACGTCAGCTTGTACCGCTGCCATCAACGTACTTGCGTAGTTGTAAGCCCGCTTTCTGTCGCTATTAAAAACGTAGCGCACAAATACAGTTAGTGCAGGCGTATTAACTTGCACCCGTACTCCCCGCTTCGCCAGCACAGCCTTCATCGCCTTCACCGTCTCTTTAATGCACTCAGCGCCTACTGCTTGCTTGAACAGGTCATACACGCTGCCCAATATGCCGTACAGTTCCTTGTTGCTTCGTGCTAGCGTCTCCGTTTCATACTTTTCACGTGCCACACAGAGTTCGTCTGCCCGCTTAATTGCTGCATCTGCAGTAATCGTAGACGCAGCTACGCTGTTAGTTGCAGTAGTAACTTTGCTTTTTGCGTTTAGCTTGATTGACATAGCTTTTTTCCTTTTTTAAAGTTAGTAAATGTGTGCTGCTTGTTAAGAGTTAGATCGTTCGCAGCACAGTAGAGATGATACTCTGATGGTCTATAACTAACCATGATTAGCTATTCGCAGCGAATTAGATGCTAAGACTGCTATGAAAAACCACTTTCTTGCTTTACACCCTCTGATTGGCACTAAGCACAAGCCAGCGGCTCTGCACTTGCAGCAGCGCAGCCCGTACTACTGGTGGTGGGCATACTTGCGGCGCAATGAGGATTACTGGCGATGTTGTGAGTTGGGCGGCACGGGACCGCTGGCGGAGCTGTATGCCGACTTTGGGGACGTGCGTGGCGACGACTTCCCCGCTTGGTGGGGGCGCACAAGTCAGAGGGGAGCAAGGCTGTTCGCTGAAAAGCCAATGGACCTCAAGCTGAAGCAGCTCTCAGCTAAAACAGAATGGCTGCCAGAATGGGAAGGAAACGACGAAGTAATGGTGGTCGCCGTCAATATGACGATTGGCAGGCGGAAGCTGCAAACCTACTTTGCCAATCTGCTGCAAAAGGAGCACAAGGGCAAACGTGGGCGCAAGGCAATGAAGACCGCTAACAGCACAGCTGACTACCCGTTGCAAAGAAACTTTACCGTCCATAGCCTCAAAACGGCGCTAGCTGCCTACGATGCCTGGTATGCGAATCAACAGTTGCCAAAGGATGAGCAGCGACCACTGTGGGCGATTGGTGACAGCGTCCGCCTTGTCCCAACAGCTATGCCAGCGAATAAGGATACAAAGCAAATGACTAGTGACAAGCACAACGTGATGTCTGTCGCCGTCAGCCGCTACGTCAAGCAAGCAAAGGCGATCATCGCCAACACGGCATTGGGCAAATTTCCATAGCGGAACCTGTGAGCGTCTATTTTTGCGACGCTTGCACATGGCTGTTTCCTTTCCAACCTATTCAACTAGAATCAATTGCGACAGCAAAGGGAGAATTTGATGCCGAACCTAACGAAAGAGAACATCGTCGACGCCTGTTGTGAGGCAATCAAAATATGGGAGTTTGGCGATAACAACGTACCTACTCCACACGGACGTACGGACAAGCAACTTATTACGTACTTCGGCGGCAAATGGATGGATCGCTATGCCAATAACCTACGTGCTACATTGAGTGAGGAAGAATTAACTGCACTTATCTACACGTGCGGAATAGAGAAAATACTCACAGTGAGACAGAACAGACCGAAGTTGGAAGAGTGTGGAAAGTATCTAAATAGTAATAGCAAATTCGGAAATTTTGTAACAGCGTCGCTAGGTCGCAAAGATACTGCACGTTGGGACTACGGCAATAAGTTTATTAAGGAATTGGCATCGAACTTATCAACTGCTGGTGGCGAACATAATGCTCTTGCCTCACGTTTTCTGTTCTTTGCCGTGCCTCAAGCATTCGTATTCAATTACAGCAAGCCGTTAATAGACGTATTGAAAGAAAAGGTGCGGCTGACCGATAAAACTGTGGCGACCGTAGGCGGCGAAATGAGTAAGCTGTTTGAAGAGCACCACAAGTACCTACACCTACTGCCACGCCCCAAATTTCCATCCAAGCTGTCAAAGGCGATTAAGATCGGAAGTTGGTGGGAGCGCAGAGTACTTGACTTGGCTGTGCTTAACTATTGGAAATAAATGATACCTGCCGTTAGATCAGCTCAACCGCCGCCCTCTTCATATCAGCAGTAACGTCAATGTACCGCATCGTCGTTTGTGCCTGCCTATGTCCAGCTAATTCCATCAACACTTTCAACGGGACTGACTTGGAACTGAGGGAGGACAGAAATCCACGTCTTCCACTGTGGCTGCTAGCACCATCTATCCCAGCATTGCGATAGAGCCAAAAGAAATGCTGGCAAAGCGAATTACTGGAAAATTTGCAGCTCTTTTGCGTTGAGAACAGCGGCTTGCTTGTATCGCTGCGGTCAATAGTAGCGAAATATGTAGTTAGCTCCCTACGCAACTTATCAGCAAGAAACACAGATCGTGCATGGCGACCCTTAGTTTGCTCACGTGACAAGCGAATTTCATCCTTGCAGCTAAAGTCCTCGTTGAAGACGTCGCAGATGCGAAGGGCGGAAACTTCACCAACACGCATACCAGCCCAATGTGTAATTAGCAGCATCGCCCTATTACGTGCAGCGTGTTTATGAATGGCAATGTAATTGAGTACTTTGCGTAAGTCTTTATCAGTTAGCGTTTTTGCTTGTGCCACGTTTTTCTCCTTTAATGCTGGAATATCATGTGGCTTATTGTGTATTCTTATGTTCGGTTTGGGCAACCGATTTAGACTAAACAATGATCTCAAGTATTTCAATGGGTTAATGTAATTCATAATCTTTTATGTATTCTCTTATATTTAGTATTTAGTCAAAAACGGATGCAAGCCCTACAAGCGTATATTTTCGCTGTGCTGCTGTGTAGCACTTGCCCAGCACACAAACTTCGCTAAATACGCTTGTGTGTGCGTCGTAGGTGCTGGGCAATGCAAGCGTCAGCTTAAATCAGCGTTAGTAGCAAGTAACTGTGGACTGTTTTTGTTTTGAGTTGATTGCTTGCAGGGCTTTGCCTCCAGCTCCCAAGTTTCTTGCACACCGTTTTCCGTGTCATTAATCAGTAACGCCAACTGATGTGTATTCAAGTCCATTAAGCCGAATCCGAAGACACGTGGTTTTGTTCCATCGCTGTCCAGCCGTTTTATCCAAGTCCCTAGCAAATCAGCTTTTGACAGATTACAAGCAAACTCAGCAGCTAACCCTAGCATCTTCATATCATCATCCGTTTTTCCGCTGTTCTCCCAATCCTTGTATGTAAACATGTCAAGCAAATATTTCGTCTTCTGCTGCTGCAAGTCCGCTGTTGCGTTGAATAGTGCTTTGCGAAATAGCCCTTTGCCCTGTGTGGTTCCATATTTCTTGTTTTCATAAAATCTCACTGCAATTGCCTGTTCCATAATTTTCTCCTTTGTGTGTGGTTACAGGAGTTGCTTGTGTTGCACTAGTCGCTGATACAAAAAGGTTGTTGCTCGTTACGGGTTGCTTGCTGCAAGTCAAGTCTGAGTTACTCATTTGTTCCAAATTCGTCACTTGCAACTTACTTGTAACTAGAAACTTCTTTCTTTACTGCGACTAATGCCACTCATCGCAACTCGTAAATATTTATCACTTGTAAAGAAAATCGTGCTATTTACTAACCAAAACGACGTGATTCGTAAAAGAGCAACTAAGACGACATACGGATAGATGTTTTGATCAAATAGAACAGGCGAATTTCTGTTACATTCCGTGCAAATATCGTACAGTTATTTGAATTTAACAAAGAATTACATACGATTAAATATCGGTTGCTCAATTAGGCGATCTGACAATAAAGTTGTCTATACCTTAACAACGTATGGAGAAACTGAAATGTCAGCACTAGCCAATTTGAAATTGATTGCTGCAAAGCGTCCTGTTCAACTATCGCCTATTGTTGCTAGACGTAACAAAGTAGCAAAGCGCATTGCTGAGCAGATTGCGCTTGCACAAGCAAAGATAGAAGGTAAAGGATACGCACCGACCAAGCAGCGCCGTGTAACAGATGAAACAACAGGCGAAAGCAAGATCATCACAGTCGCAAAGCGCATTAAGGAATGGTGGTTTGTGACTGACACTGGCAAGTTGTGCGTTCAACTGCGCTACGGGGCGAAGATCGTCACATTGGGAGCTAAGGGCGTATCAGCCGTAGAGCTTGCAAATGCTGCTGATCTCGTCCCAACGCTTGAGACGTTGAAGGCTGCTGTGGAAGGCGGCGAACTGGACACACAGCTAGAAAACGCGGCTACAGCGGCTAAGGCAGCGTTTAAGAAGTGATCGGCGTTACCTGTGCTGGCGCAACGTCAAAACTATATACGTTGCGCTGGTGTAGGAGTGTCATGCTGGCGTCCCCCAATAAATACTACAAAGGGGAGACACGGCTATGAAAGTACGGGAGATAATTGAGGCGGCACCACAAAGACCAGTAGCAGTGCCGCCAAGCCTGGTGAAGCAGCAAGGCAGGGTTGGGCAGGTTATGGCGAAGATCGCCGCCAGCGACCAGAAGAAACCAGCAACGGAGATGGACAAGGTTATGGCTATGCGGCGCTATGCCGACTTGAAGAAGCAGACTGACAAGAACTACGCAGCACGACTACGGCAACAGCTGGCAAACGCTGAAGGCAAGCTGAAGTGAATTTCTTCTATTACTAATGACATAGAGCAAATTAGTCACAAACTGAAATAGCTTGACCATACTGAATGTAAGGATGACACTGGCAAGAAAGCAGTGGGTAATCGCAGTCCGCAGTTTTTTTGAAAGTTAGTTTGCAATTTAATGTGGTGATCAACGAGCTAAACAAATGAAACTCGCCTATAGTCCTTGTAACAGTAAGTTGTTGGACGTGAATGGTGACGGCGTGTATGACTTGCTTTATTATCCGGAAGGTGGGGCTAATGCAAAATACTTTCATGATAATTGGAAGTTGTATATCGGTGTAAGTAGCCAGATTAAATATTGAAATATTTATCTATACCCAGCAGCCTTTACGGAATGCTGTTGCGGCGCTTACAACTGTTTTTTCGGGAAATTAAGCGTATTATGATGTTTTGTAAAAACTAGTTAAATTCATAGGTGACAAAGATGGCAAGAACTGTAAAGACAAGAGAACAGCAACTGGCTGAAATCGCAGCAGCAGAGAAGAAGCTTGCTGAGAAGAAGGCAAAGCTGCTGTCAAAGCTTGCAGACTTGAGCAAAGATTCGCCAGGTATGGAAGCTCTGCTAGATGTTGTCCAAACAGTTGCTGACAACAACAAGGTTGCTGTAGCAGAAGTAATCAAAGCAGTTGCCAAGCTAAAGCGCACTGGTTTGAAGATTGAGAAAGCTACACGCAAACCACGTGGACCAAACAAGCTCAAAGTCGCGTAATAGCGTTACTTAAGTAACGGTGCGCGCAGATCTCTTTTGGTTCATGTGCCGATCAAGATGGTGAGCAAATGAATATCACCACCCTATTCAGATCTACTTTGTTGACCGCAATCCTATCGCTGAGCTGCGTGGCTCAAGCACAAGTCACATTCAATTTAACCGCTGGCTGGAACTTACTTGGCAACTGCAGTGCTGCGCCGATTGACGTAGCCACGACATTCGGCGATACAAGCAAAGTAACTACTGTATGGAAGTGGAACAAGACAGCTAGTAAGTGGGCGTTTTACACGCCATTAATGAGCAATGTTGAACTTCAGGCGTATGTTTCGAGCCGTGGTTACGAAATACTCTCAAGTATTCCATCAAAGGATGGGTACTGGATAAACGTTCCGTCAAGTGTCAGTATCACTACTCCTGAAGGTAATTCTTTTATAGCGGGTTCAGAACTGCAAACTGGTTGGAACTTAGTTGGAAGCACAACCCAAACAGCGGCACAACTTGCTGCATCGTTGAATTCAACGTTATCTGGTGGATACGTTTCTACAATATGGGGCTGGAACGCTACAACAAGTAAATGGAAGTTCTACTCAACTGAACTGGCCGCTCAAGGCGGAACAGAACTTTCAATCTATCAAGCTTCGAAGGGCTACGAAAACCTCAACTCAGTTACTGGATTAGACGGCGTTTGGGTTAACGTAACGTCTGTCCCTATTATTGACCCGACTACGGTTAAACTAGACTGTATGACTGAATATCTCAACCCAACTGGTTGGGAATTGGGCTCTGTTGCGTTAGCACCTCCCATTAATGCTGCTGTCAATGACGACTATAGCATTGCACAAGGTCCGTGGGGGTCGAAGAACATAAGTGGTTGGTCACTTTGCACTGGTGCAGTAATGGCTAATTCAAATAAGGTCACTGGTCGTATTACTTGGGACTATGGTTCGATTTCTCTGCAACCTAACTGGGTAGTCTCGTTTCCGAATATATCATTTGGGAACATACCAGGTCATACCAATCCTGTTACTGTAGCTAACTTCCCAGCACCGATTGCTATCACAAAGTCTATTATCGCTACTTGGGACGTTGAAATGAGGAATGTTACAGGTACAGGTAATACAGCTTTTGATATTTGGATTTCAAGCGACGGCAAGGCAGACACTGTTGCTTACGGAAAGAGTACAACGGTAATGGAGTTAATGATAAGAACTGATTCACGCGGAAATTACACAGAATGGGCAGAAATCTTCCCAAATGATCCGACAGTCGTAATTGACGGTGTGGCATACCAATATCACTTTGATCCGGTAGCCCCGATGGTCAATGATGTAAGGTCAGACTATATTAACCCTGCGATGGCAACGTTCATTGCTAAACAAACCATAACCAAAGGGTCAGTGGACATTATGAGTTTCATTAAGTTCTTGCAAGGCAAAGGACTACTGACTAACGAATACATTCAAAATATTGAATTCGGAATGGAACTTGCAACTGGTAAGGGTGAGATGCTTATTAATTCTTACTCAGTGACGGTTAACTGAGTTAGTTCATGCTAAGTATAGACTCAAATAGTGTAACCTAATTATTAAATGAGCGTATAGTTTGAAGGTTAGCTAGCGCTAGTTACTAAAGGACTATTGTTATGGCAAGAACTGTAAAGACTAAAGAACAACAACTAGCTGAAATCGCAGCAGCAGAGAAGAAGTTAGCTGATAAGAAAGCTAAATTGCTGTCAAAGCTAGCTGACTTAAGCAAAGAGTCGCCAGGTATGGAAGCTCTGCTAGATGTTGTTCAAACGGTTGCTGACAACAACAATGTTGCTGTTGCCGAAGTAATCAAAGCAGTTGCTAAGCTAAAGCGTACTGGTTTGAAGATAGAGAAAGCTACTCGTCAACAGCGAACACCACGCGATCCTAACGCTCCTAAATTAAAGCGTGGTCGCAAGCCCAAAGTGCTCCCGCCGTAATAGCGTTACTTAAGTAACGCAGCGTGACGCACGAAAACGCCCTACAACGCTTTATCATCATTGGGCGCATATCGGACATCCAACAGCGTTAGCGATACGCAGCAAGAGCGCCTACAAGCGGTTTAAGAGTTATGATGCGCTATTGCAGTTACTTGCTTAGCGTAGAGAAAATAGACGCTTGCAAGTTTAGTGGGTGTAGATAGTTGCAAATGTTGTGCACTTCTTAGCTAACTATCTGTATTAAAACGAGTGTATTGTTAGGCAAATGTTGTACACTTGGAAAACAGTGAAAAAAACATCAATGAATCCAGTGCTTACGATAAATCCGAAGCAATACAAGCACTGTCACGGCAAACTGAGTTGACCCGGGAAAGGCATCCGACGCTTGTCGAGGCCGGCGATGCCGTCCTCATACTCGACCAGACGCGGCTGCCGCACGAAGCGGTCATGCTGCGGCTGGC
>Ga0194060_10003872_pt1 | contig 10497 bp, 10 predicted proteins | sample SepL225m_MetaG_FD_163427 | JGI IMG/M metagenome (GOLD analysis project Ga0194060, IMG submission 163427) | Anoxic zone freshwater microbial communities from boreal shield lake in IISD Experimental Lakes Area, Ontario, Canada - Sep2016-L222-5m | ecosystem: Environmental > Aquatic > Freshwater >... | reverse complement strand
GTTTCTGCTCAACCCCCGCCACAACGACCGCCACTACCCCGATGCCCGCTCGCGCGAGATCATGGAGAAGACGATTGCCTTCTTCGAGAAGAAGGGACTCGACAAACTCAAGGAAGACTACAACGGCGCGGTCTGGTACGCCGACTTCCTTGATTTCTGCAAGGCAGAAGGCATTCTGTCGTCGGTGATGACGCCCACGCAGCATGGGAAGCCTGGCGAGGCCGCCGTGTGGGACACCTGGCGCGTCTGCGGCTTTGCCGAAGTGCTGGGCTTTTTTGGCCTGTGCTACTGGTACACCTACCAGGTGTCCGTGCTGGGCATCGGCCCGATCTGGATGAGCAAGAACGCAGCGCTGCAAGCCAAGGCCAAAGCACTGCTCGACAACGGCGATATTTTTGCCTTTGGCCTCTCGGAAAAAGAGCATGGCGCGGATATCTATTCCTCCGACATGATCGTCACCAAACTCGCGGACGGCAGCTACCAGGCCAGCGGCGGCAAGTATTACATTGGAAATGCCAACAAGGCGGCCATGGTTTCAACCTTCGGCAAGATGGCTGGCACGGGCGAATACATCTTCTTTGTCGCCAACTCGCAGCACCCCAACTACGAACTGGTGAAGAACACCGTCTACAGCCAGAACTTTGTGGCCCAGTACCGGCTCAACGCCTACCCGTTCACCGAGGCCGAAGTATTGCACCATGGCGACGACGCTTGGAACGCCGCGCTGAACACCATCAATGTGGGGAAGTACAACCTGGGCTGGGCGTCGATTGGCATGTGCACGCATGCGTTTTACGAAGCCATTGACCATGCCTCCAACCGGCACCTGTATGGCAAGACGGTTACCGACTTCCCGCACGTCAAACTACTCTTTACCGACGCCTATACGCGTCTGGTGGCGATGAAACTGTTTGCGCTGCGCGCTGCCGACTACATGAAGACCGCCAGCGCAGATGATCGTCGCTACCTGCTGTTCAACCCCATGGTGAAAATGAAGGTCACGACCCAGGGCGAGGAAGTCATCAACCTGCTGTGGGATGTGATCGCCGCCAAGGGCTTCGAGAAAGAACCCTTCTTCGCCATGGCAGCCGCCGACATCCGCTGCCTGCCCAAACTCGAGGGCACGGTGCACGTCAACATGGCGCTGATCATCAAGTTCATGGCCAACTACTTCTTCAACCCCAAGAGTTACGCCGACGTGCCGCGCCGCGATGAGGGCTCCAACGACGACTTCTTGTTCAACCAGGGTCCGACCAAGGGATTGGGAAGCATCCAGTTCCACGACTACCACCTGGCGTACAACAGCTTTGAGTTGCCCAACCTGACCGTGTTCAAGGAGCAGATCGCCCTGTTCAAGGAAATGGCGATGAAAGCGCCACCGAGCAAGGAGCAGGCCAAAGACATCGACTTCCTGCTCACCGCCGGCGAGATGTTCACGCTGGTGGTGTACGGGCAGCTCATCCTGGAAAACGCCAAAATCTACGGCATGGACGACGCGCTGGTGGACCAGATTTTTGACTTCATGGTGCGCGACTTCTCCAAGTTTGCCCTGCAGTTGTATTCCAAACCCAGCAGCAGCGAAGGCCAGATGGCGCAGTGCCTGAAAATGATCAAGAAGCCGGTGGTCGATGCCACACGTTACGAGGCAGTGTGGACGCAGCACGTGCAGGCCATGCGGGGCCAGTACACCATGCCACGCTGATGCGGAGTTGGTTGCCCGGCCGCTTTATGGCCTACCCCATCGGCACGCCCAATTAAGGTAGTATGACAACGAGGAATCTGCGCAAGTTGGACGATCCATCTGGCTTTTTGCGTGATTCATGAAGAACTAGAACCCTGCCAATGTCATTTCACTCATTTCGAATACTTCAGTCCCTGTGCTTGATCGCAGTGGTGTTAGCGAGTCAGCCGACCGTTTCCGCCGAGGAGCGACCGCCATCAATGGCTGAAAAGAAGTTCAGAATTCTCAGAGGCACGGCAACCGGCAACGTTATCTACGACTTCGAAAAATCTCAGCCATCGGCAGCGCCAACAAATGCCAAATCCGAGGCAGAGACCCCGCCTTCTGCTGATTCGGCACCCCAAGCGCCTCCTCCATCTGGATCATTGCCCGCAGCGCAACCGCCAAGCGGTAGATCGTTGAGTGAACTTCGCCGTCTTGGCACAGGGGGCGCTGGAATAGTGGTTCCAACTGCGCCCACGCCACCGAAACCCCATGCGGACCCTTGGGCTAAACCGTAAACGCTTGCAATCGAAAGGCGAGGATGGGAAACGACGACGCATTGACCATTGAAAAATACATGCGTCGAATGGCCCGACATCGGTATGGATGCGTGAACGTCGGGTTCAGAATGAGCAAACTGGGAGTCGGAGTAACCGGCCTGTGGCTAGCGGTGGTTGCTTCCAATTCACGGTTCCATGCGGATGAATCGTGCATCAGTCAAAACCGGCGCCGCAGACCCACGACAAAAAAGTCTTCTCCATTGGCGCCGTAGTTGTTCAACAGGTCGTACACCGCGCAGCGATGGTGTAGCCGCATAAATATTTCCGTTGACTGTCTGTCTGGATTGGAAAGCGCAAGTTCCAGGAACAGCCAGTTCAGTATCTGGCTTCCCTTGCCCTCCTGGCCCAGCTCCAACGGGTTGACGGCTGTGGTGTAGGAGATTCCCAAAGGCGCAACACTGACGCTGGTGTGCAGCATGCCATTCCAGGGGAATCCACTCCAGCGAAGTGCGGGTGCGACAGCCACCTCGCCCAGCGTTGCGGCACCACTTTGTAGCCCCAGCATGCCATCGAATTCGAGGGAGAGGGGCCATGAACCAGAGCGCCACACCGTCTTTTTGGCGGTGACAGCGACCAGGTAATGCTCCAGAAATTTCGCCCTGCCCTGGGTGAATCCGGCAGGTTCTGTGTCGTAGTATTTTCCGGCGTAGGCGCCAAGGATCCAATCGCTTTCCTCAGCATGCGCATTCAAGGCTAGCGCGAGCGCAGCCAATCGCAAATAGCGGGGTATTGGACGACGGCCCAAGGTGTTTGAAGGAGCGAATACGCTCACGTAAGCCCTCTCGCTGGAACTTGGATGCATGGCATTGGCAACGTCTGTCGGAGTTTATCCCTGCGCAGTCGCGTAGCTGCGCTGTCCAAAAATGGCACTGCCCACCCGCACCAGCGTACTGCCTGAGGCCACCGCCGCTTCCAGATCAGCGCTCATGCCCATGGAGAGCGTGTCGAGTGCTATGCCCGCCGTGTTTATGGCATCAAAAATGGCCTTAGCACCCGCCAAAACTGCGCAAGCAGCTACAAAATCAGGAGCAGGTTCGGGGATGCACATCAAGCCCCGCAGGCGCAACCGGGGCAGGTCGGCGATCTCTCGCGACAGTTGCAACACCTCCTGCGGCGCCACCCCCGATTTCGTTGCGCCGCCGTCCACATTCACCTGGATGCAGATGTTCAGCGGCGTCATCAGGGACGGTCGTTGATCACTCAGCCTCTGGGCAATCTTGAGGCGATCCACGGTGTGCACCCAGTGGAAATGCTCGGCCACCAGTCGCGTCTTATTGCTCTGGATGGGACCGATGCAGTGCCACTCCAGCGGCAAGTGCCGCAAGGCAGCGATCTTGTCGACAGCCTCCTGAATATAGTTTTCGCCAAACGCCCTCTGTCCTGCGGCAAAAGCGGCCTGCACCGCGTCAGCCCCGAAGGTTTTTGACACCGCCAACAAAGACACTGCACCCGCTTTGCGCCCGGCTTGGGCGCAGGCCTGCACGATCCGCATTTCCACGCGATGGAGGTTCTCGGCAATCATGGTCATAATCTGGCAAGCGTAACAAACAAAGAACTTGCGGGACAGACCTTCAGCTCTGTCCCGCACTGATTAGGGGAAACTTCGTGGACATTACCCAACTGCTGGCCTTTAGCGTCAAAAACAAGGCATCGGACTTGCACCTCTCAGCCGGATTGCCACCGATGATCCGGGTCCATGGCGATGTGCGGCGCATTAACGTGGAGCCACTGGACCACAAGCAGGTGCACAGCATGGTTTACGACATCATGAACGATGGCCAGCGCAAGCACTTTGAAGAATTTCTGGAAATCGACTTTTCCTTCGAAATCGACGGTCTGGCGCGCTTTCGGGTCAACGCCTTCAACCATAACCGGGGTGCTGGTGCGGTGTTTCGGACCATTCCGAGCAAGATTCTGTCGCTCGAACAACTCAACGCACCCAAGATCTTTGGCGACCTGGCACTCAAACCCCGGGGCATGGTACTGGTGACGGGTCCGACCGGCTCGGGCAAATCGACCACGCTGGCAGCCATGGTCAACTACCTCAATGAGACCGAATTTGGTCACATCCTGACCGTGGAAGACCCGATTGAATTCGTGCACGAATCGAAGAAATGCCTGGTCAACCAGCGCGAGGTGGGGCCGCACACCCTGTCGTTCGCCGCTGCCTTGCGCTCAGCCTTGCGCGAAGACCCCGACTGTATTCTGGTGGGTGAAATGCGCGACCTGGAAACCATTCGCCTGGCCATGACTGCCGCGGAAACCGGCCACCTGGTGTTTGGCACGCTGCACACCTCCAGTGCGGCCAAGACCATTGACCGGATCATTGACGTATTTCCCGCTGACGAAAAGGAAATGGTACGCGCCATGCTGTCCGAGTCGCTGCAAGCGGTGATTTCACAAACCCTGTGCAAGACCAAGGATGGCCAGGGCCGTGTCGCCGCGCACGAGATCATGCTTGGCACCAGCGCCATTCGCAACCTGATCCGCGAGGCCAAGGTGGCGCAGATGTATTCGAGCATCCAGACCGGCAACAGCGTGGGCATGAAAACGCTGGATCAGGATCTGACCGATCTGGTCAAGCGCAACGTCATCAGCCCGTCCGAAGCCCGTTCCAAAGCGAAAATCCCAGAGAATTTCCCCGGCTAATCAAAAGGAGGTGCTCTCATGGAGCGCGATCAAGCCACAAAATTTATCAATGACCTGCTCAAGCTGATGGTCAGCCGCAATGGCAGTGACCTGTTCATCACTGGGGATTTTCCGCCGGCTATCAAGGTTGACGGAAAAGTCACCAAGGTGTCGCCCCAGCCGTTGAATGCGGCGCACACCATGGCCCTGGCACGTTCGATCATGAACGACAAACAGGTTGCCGATTTCGAGCGCACCAAGGAAGGCAACTTCGCCATCTCGCCGCCTGGCATTGGCCGCTTTCGGGTCAACGCTTTCATTCAGCAGGGCAAGGTCGGGATGGTCCTGCGGGTGATCCCGCAAGTGCTGCCCACCATTGACGGTCTGGGGGTGCCCCAGGTGCTCAAGGAAATAGTGCAGTCCAAACGCGGGTTGTGCATCATGGTGGGTGCTACCGGCTCAGGCAAGTCGACCACGCTGGCGGCGATGGTGGATTGGCGCAATGACAACTCCTACGGCCACATCATCACGATCGAGGATCCGGTGGAGTTTGTCCACATGCACAAGAACTGTGTGGTGACCCAGCGCGAAGTGGGGCTCGACACCGACAGTTGGGAAGCTGCGCTGAAGAATACTCTGCGCCAGGCGCCGGATGTGATCCTTATGGGTGAAATTCGCGACCGCGAAACCATGGAGCACGCGGTGGCTTTTTCGGAAACGGGCCACTTGTGCCTGGCCACCCTGCACGCCAACAGCGCCAACCAGGCGCTCGATCGTGTTATCAACTTCTTCCCGGAGGAGCGGCGCAGCCAGCTGTTGATGGACTTGTCACTCAACCTCAAGGCCCTGGTGTCACAGCGCTTGATCCCCAAACAGGACGGCAAGGGCCGGGTCGCTGCTGTAGAAATCCTGATCAATTCGCCGCTGATCTCCGACCTGATCTTCAAGGGCGACGTCTCCGAGATCAAGGAGATCATGAAGAAAAGTCGCAACGCCGGCATGCAGACCTTCGACCAGGCCTTGTTTGACCTCTACGAGGCCAATGCCATCACCTACGAGGATGCGTTGCGCAACGCCGACTCGCTCAACGACCTGCGTCTGCAGATCAAGCTCAACAGTCAGCGCGGACGATCCAACGATCTGTCTGCTGGCACCGAAGGCTTTGCCATCATGTGAATGTAGCCCCCATGCTCCGCCGCTGCGCGGGTCGCTGCCCCCTTCACCTTCGAACTGATTGAATATGTCAAGCATCAACCCCAAAACGTACGAACCTTGCTCTCCTACCCGCGTGGCCTTTTTGGGTCTGGGCGTCATGGGCTACCCCATGGCCGGCCACCTGGCCCGTGCCGGCCACCAGGTCACCGTTTACAACCGCACTGCTACTAAATCCATAGCTTGGTGCGCAGAATTTGCGGGCGCTGCAGGCGAAAAGTGCACCCATGCCGCAACACCCCAGCTCGCGGTCCACGATGCCGACCTGGTGTTCTGCTGCGTTGGCAACGATGACGACCTGCGCAGTGTCACCCTGGGTCCTCAGGGTGCCTTCGCCGGCATGAAGCCCGGCGCCATTTTTGTAGACCACACAACGGCCTCGGCCGACATCGCGCGGGAACTCGGCGCGGCGGCACGCTCCATGGGCTTGCAATTTGTCGATGCTCCCGTGTCAGGTGGCCAGGCCGGTGCGCAAAACGGGCTTCTGACGGTGATGTGCGGCGGAGAGGGTGCCGCCTTTAACGCTGCCAAACCGGTCGCCATGGCGTTTGCCAGGGCATTCACCCTGCTGGGCGACAACGGCGCAGGCCAATTGGCCAAAATGGTCAACCAGATCTGCATTGCAGGATTGGTGCAAGGCTTGAGCGAAGCCATCGCCTTTGGCCAGAAGGCCGGGTTGGACATGAGCCAGGTGCTCGACGTCATTGGCAAGGGCGCGGCACAAAGCTGGCAGCTCGACAACCGCGGCAAGACCATGGTGGCCGACAAGTTCGACTTTGGCTTTGCGGTGGACTGGATGCGCAAAGACCTCGGTCTGGTGCTCGACGAGGCCAAACGCAACGGTGCACGCCTTCCGGTGACGGCGCTCGTCGACCAGTTTTATGCCGATGTACAACACATGGGCGGGCGCCGTTGGGACACCTCCAGCCTCATCAAACGCCTGAAGTAGCGCCCTGCGATGCGAGAATTCATTGACCTAACTCAATGGCCGGGCACATCGGCAAAATAGCTGCCCCGGGAATTTGATCCAGAGCAAGCATGTTGAGCACGGGGTGCGGTTGAATGGCAGACAGGAATATTCCTGTTCTTTAAGGCATTCAACCATGAGCAAAAAAATTATTACCGCAGTCACCCTCGCCGCCGCCCTGGTTTCTGGCACTGCTTTCGCACAGGCCAATGACGGCCAATGGATGGTGCGCGTGCGCGCCGTCAACCTGCAAAGCGCCAACGCCGACTCCACCGGCCTCGCCTTGAGCGTCAACGACAAGACAATTCCCGAAGTCGATTTCACTTATTTCTACACCAAGAATCTGGCGGTTGAGCTGATTCTGACGGTTCCGCAAGAGCACGACCTGCGGGCGGGCGGAGCCAAGATTGGCACCGTGACGCATCTACCCCCCACCGTCTTATTGCAGTACCACTTTGATGCGGGCGGCTTCAAACCCTATGTCGGCGCCGGCGTGAACTACACACGCTTTACCGATGCAACCCTTCCTGCGGGCGTGGACATCAAACGCGACAGCTATGGCGGCGCATTGCAAATCGGCGTGGACATTCCCCTGACAGGCGGCATGTACCTGAATTTTGACGTCAAGAAGGCCTTTATTGGTACCGACGTGTCGGCTGGCGGAGCCAAAGCAGGCACCTTCAAGGTGGATCCTCTGCTGGTAGGTCTTGGCATCGGTTGGCGTTTCTAAAAACCAGGGCAGGGTGAAAACCCTGCACACCTCTGCGCCCGCCACGTGCTGACGGGCGTTTTCTTTACTTCTTCACCGCTTGCGCTGGTTGCATGCGTGCGAGATCGTCTTCGCTGAGGGTCTCCAGCACGCGCACCACCCGCTGCACGCCGGTGGTTCCGCTCACCACTTCGGTAGCTCGCTTGACTTCGCGCGGTGTGACACGCCCCATCAAGTACACCGTGCCACGCTCGGTCGTGATCTTGAAGGCGTTGGCGAACAAATCCTGCGCGTCCACGAGAGACGCCCGCACCCGACCCGTCACCAGCGCATCACTGGAACGCTGGGTCAGGGTTGAGTTGCCCATCACTTCGAGCTCATTGACGATGTTGCGTACGTTTTCGACGCCGGCGACTATTTTTTCGACCAGTTGCCGGTCCGTGGCAGAGGGCACCTCGCCGGTAATCAGTACCTGGCGGTTGTAGCTGGTGATATTGACATGGGCCCGCTCCAGCAGGCTATCGCGAATCCGAGAGGCCGATTTCAATTCGATTCCTTCGTCTTCCAACACCGTACCGGTGGTACGCCGGTCCGAAGCCACCATCCCCCCCATCACCGCCGCACCACCCACAATCAGCGGAGCGCAGCCGGACAGAGACATCCACCCTGTGGCTAAAAGGGCCCAAACCAGGCCGACACAACGTAACGAAGATCTCATGTAGAAGATTCCTGTTCGCCCAACAACTGGGCATCTACCGCGTCGCAAATGCAATGCAACGCCAAAATATGGACTTCCTGAATGCGGGCCGTGCGTTCATGGGGCACGCAGATATGCACATCGGTGTCGCGCAGCGCATGGGCCATTTTGCCGCCCCCGCGTCCGGTCAGTCCAACCACCACCATTTCCCGCTCATGCGCAGCTTCGATGGCGGCCAGCACATTGGCCGAGTTACCACTGGTGGAGATCGCCAGCAGCACATCGCCCGGTGAACCCAAGGCCCTCACCTGACGGGAGAAGATGACGTTGAAGTCGTAATCATTGGCAATCGCCGTAATGATGGAACTGTCCGTTGTCAGGGCAATCGCACCCAATTCCGGCCGCTCACGCTCAAACCGGCCGACAAACTCTGCCGCAAAATGCTGAGCATCGGCCGCCGAACCACCGTTTCCGCAAGCCAGCACCTTGCCGCCACTGGTCACGCAGGCCATCATGGCCTGCACCGCTGCGGCAATGGGCTTACTCAGAACCTGCGCCGATTGGTACTTCAGGTCCGCGCTGTCGATAAAGTGTTGTTCAATTCGTTGTTCCAGCATGGGCACGATGATACCGTGTCAACGTCAGCGGGTATCAACCCGCATCAAAAGCTGCTTGCAGCCACCGCACTCCCTCGGGTTCCAGCAAGACCACATCAAACCGGCAAGGCGGCAATGTAGCCAGGCGCATCAGGTAATGCCGTGCCGCAAAAACAATGCGCCGCTGCTTCGCCGTGCCCACACTGGCAGCAGCGCCCCCGTGGTGCACCGTCGAGCGCTTTCGCACTTCGGCAAAAATCAGCGTGCCGTCGGGTGAACGCATGATCAGGTCAATTTCACCACCGCCGCGCCCGGGCGTCCGATAATTGCGCGAAACCAGTCGCAGGCCATGGCTCTGTAAAAACAGCAACGCTTCGTCCTCGGCCGCGTCGCCGACACGTTTGGTGGTCACGGATTGGGCTGGTGACTTCAGTACAAGGAAACCCATGTGAGTGCTTTATTCTCCGCCGCACTGTCGGCCTCGACCGAGGCCGCCGCAGGACAACATTATCCGCATGGTGCGCTCTATGTCGTTGCCACGCCGATCGGCAACCTGGCGGACATCAGCCTGCGTGCCCTGTACGTGCTGAGTTTGGTCGATGCCATTGCTTGCGAAGACACGCGCCACACCCAAACACTGCTGCGAGCCTACGGCATCGACAAGGCGGCAAACCAGTTGCTCGCGGTTCATCAGCACAACGAAGCGCAGAGCGCACACACCATTATCGATCAACTGCGTCAAGGCAAGCGCGTTGCATACGTCAGCGATGCGGGGACCCCCGGCATCAGCGACCCAGGAGCCCGACTGGTCGCAACGCTGCAAGCGGCGGGCTTGCGCGCCATACCCCTGCCGGGCCCCAGCAGCGTGACCGGACTGTTATCCGTAGCGGGTGTTGCCGATGACACTGCCAGCGGATTTGTCTTCATTGGATTCCTGCCTGTCAAAGCAGGCGAACGCGAAACGGCAATCCGGTCCATGGCAACCGACCCCCGTGCCATGGTGCTATTGGAAGCCCCGCACCGGATCGACGCGCTGGCACAAGCCCTGTCGGTGCTGGGTACACGCTGCGTGACCGTGGGCCGTGAGTTGACCAAGCAGTTTGAGGAGATCGCCACGCTCAGTGCGGAACAGCTGCACGCTTGGCTGGCACAGGACAGCAACCGTTTGCGCGGCGAATTCGCCCTGGTCATACATCCCGCTGCGGCGGTGGTAACCACGGGACCCGATACCCGCGTGCTCAAGTTGCTCCTGGAACATTTACCCCTCAAGACCGCAGTCAAAGTGGCGGCCGACATCACTGGCGAGCCGCGCAACGCGCTTTATCAAACAGCCCTTGACCTAAAACAAATGAAATAAGCGGCACAGGACTACGATGCGGGCCTCAGATGAGCACAGCCCGCTTTC
>Ga0194060_10003871_pt1 | contig 10497 bp, 12 predicted proteins | sample SepL225m_MetaG_FD_163427 | JGI IMG/M metagenome (GOLD analysis project Ga0194060, IMG submission 163427) | Anoxic zone freshwater microbial communities from boreal shield lake in IISD Experimental Lakes Area, Ontario, Canada - Sep2016-L222-5m | ecosystem: Environmental > Aquatic > Freshwater >... | reverse complement strand
TGCAAAATATCGACGCGGCACGCCTAAGAACCCTAAATAGTGCATGGGCAGATAAATGGCATAGGTGCCTAAAAATGTCACCCAGAAATGGATTTTTCCCATTTTGACGTTCAGTAGGCGGCCCGTCATTTTGGGATACCAGTGGTAGATCGCCCCAAATACAACCATGATGGGCGCAACGGCCATGACCATATGAAAATGTGCCACGACAAACATGGTGTCAGAGAGCGGAACGCTGACCGTAACATTGCCTAGAAATAATCCTGTGAGCCCACCGTGAATAAAGGCGAACATGAAACCTAGCGCAAAAAGCATGGGAATCGTTAATTGGATGTTGCCCCGCCAGAGCGTTAACACCCAGTTATAGACCTTGAGCGCGGTGGGGATCGCAATGATGAGCGTGGTGGTCGCGAAAAAGAAACCAAAGTAGGGGTTCATTCCGCTGACATACATGTGGTGCGCCCAGACAATGAAACTCAAGCCACCAATGATGACGATGGCCCACACCATCATTCTGTAGCCAAAAATATTCTTTCTGGCATGCACGCTGATTAAGTCTGAAACGATACCAAACGCAGGCAGCGCGACAATATAGACCTCAGGGTGACCAAAGAACCAAAATAAATGTTGAAACAGCAAAGGGTTGCCACCGACGTGCTCGCCTGGCCTGCCTAAAGACACAATGGCTGGCATAAAAAAGCTTGTTCCTAAACAGAGATCGAGCAACATCATCAGTGCACTGACAAAGAGTGCCGGAAACGCTAACAGCGCGAGGATGGTTGCCGTAAAAATCCCCCAGATGGTGAGGGGAAGGCGCATCATCGTCATGCCGCGTGTGCGAGCTTGTAAGATTGTCACGACATAGTTCAGGCCGCCCATCGTAAAGCCGACGATGAAACACATCAGCGATAACAGCATCAAAATGATGCCCTCCCGCGAGCCGGGTGTCCCTTCAAGAATCGCTTGCGGTGGATAAAGAGTCCATCCCGATCCGGTTGGCCCTCCTGGGACAAAAAAGCTTGTGCACAATAAAAGCACTGCAAACAGATAGATCCAGAAACTGAGCATATTCAAGTACGGAAACACCATGTCGCGTGCGCCGACCATAAGTGGAATCAGATAATTTCCGAAGCCACCCAAAAACAAGGCGGTCAACAGGTAGACCACCATGATCATGCCGTGTAAGGTCACGAATTGAAGATAGTTACTAGGATTGATAAAGGTAAACGTATTGGGAAAGCCAAGCTGCAGACGCATCAACCACGAAAGCACTAGAGCGACGATGCCAATTGCAATCGCAGTAATCGAATATTGAATGGCAATGACCTTTGCGTCTTGGCTCCATACATATTTTCCCAAAAACGTCTTGGGATGATAGAGCTCCATTTCACCTAATTCGTTAGGTGGAGCGTAGTCAGAGGCTTCGTGTGATGCGTGATCCATCCATATCTCCTGTCTTTACAAGCTAGCTAAACTAATCCGTAACGAATGAGCGTGCGAATCATCGAAGGGTATTGATGTAAGCGACTAGGTCGTTGATGATTTGGTCGTCGGTCAAAAACGCAGCGACGTTTGACATTTGCGGCCCATACATATCTTTTGGGTGATTACCGCGAATGCCTTTTTTGAAGTTATTGAGTTGGGTCACCAAGTACCAGTCGCTCATCGACTGTAGGCGAGGGCCATTGGTTGCCTGCACGCCCATGCCGGTCGCTCCGTGGCAAACGCTACACGTCGCATTAAAGAGATCTTTCCCTTTACCCGCGTTGCCCTTGACCATGGCTGGTGCTCGCGTGTCAGGTAAAGAGCTGATGTAGGCACTGACGTTGGTGATCGAAGCTGCATCCGGTAAGGTTGCGGCCATTGGTGCCATCATTTTTCCAAAGACATCTAGATCGTGTGTACCGCGAGCGCCGATTTTGTAATTCTGTAATTGACGTCTGAGGTACCACTCACCCTGGCCATTCAGTTTAGGGGCGTTTAAAGCTTGGTTGCCTTCTGCTTGAGCACCATGACACGCGGCACACACTGCGTAAGAGGCTTTGCCAAGTTGCAAATCACCTTTTTGTTCAAGCTGGGTCTGTGCGTAGGTCGGAAAGCTGTTTAACCAAGTCGTAAATTCTGCTTCCGGTTGAACCACAACCTTGCCGCGCATGACATAGTGACCGACGCCGCACAGTTCATTGCACAGCAGGTCAAAAGCACCCTCGCGCGTGGGCGTAAGCCAAATGTAAGTCAAAGTACCGGGAACGAGATCCATCTTGGCTCGAAATTGAGGCACCGCAAAATTGTGCAGCACATCGACTGAGCGCAGTAGTACTTTGACAGGCTTACCGATTGGCAAATGAAGATCTGGATGGCTGATCAGTATGTCATCTTTACCGTTTGGATCATTGGGATTGATGCCAAACGGATTTTGATCATTGATGTACTTGGCATCTGTTGTGCCGAGCTTGCCGTCTTGACCCGGAAAGCGATAGCTCCAGTGCCATTGTTTGCCGACTGCTTCAACGATCGCAGCGTCTTGCGGAACGTTCACAAAATTAGCCCATACAAACAGGCCCGGGGTCAGCATTGAGGCGATGCCTAGCGTTGTGAGGCCGACTAGCCACCATTCAAGCTTGGTGTTTTCAGGCTCGTAGGCTGCTTTGCTACCTTTTTTCTGTCGAAAACGAACGATGCAGAAGACAACAAACAAATTGACAGCGATAAAAACGATGCCTGTGACCCAGAAGGTGAGGCTAATCGTTTGATCCATCGCGCCCCAATTTGAAGCGATGGGCGTGAAGTACCAGGGGCTCAAGAGGTGAAATAAAACTGAGCCGACGACCAAGAAGGTCAATACAATTGCTATAGCCATAGTGTTGGGCCACCGTTGTAAACACCAACGCCACCTCAACAGTTGTTACTGTGGCGAGAGTTGCTTAGTATGAGAAAAAACAGAAACAGTGAAGCGATGTAGCAGTCGAGCAGTTAACGATCTTTAAATTTATATTTGTGATCTGTCATGCTTACATCTGAATGTAGTCCGGTCCGAACCCTACATGCCCAAAAAGAGGCTTATTTTGTGAAGCGAGTTTATACGGTATTTAGTATGTTGTGCGGCATTTCTAAAACTAATTACGCGGGGTTTACCCTTGTGCGCCTTTTGGGTGGGTCACGTCAACTTAGCTGTAGGTAAAAATTTTTTTAAGTGCCGGGTACATTAACAGAATCACAATGAGCCACGGCACACACGCCCAGGTGACATCGACTAGCCAATGTTGGCGTGCAACATTGGCCTGTCTTGTAGGTGTTCGAACGTGGTGCATGATGAAGGTGTAAAGCACCGCAACGAGGATAACGCTAATTGTTAATAGGGTGAAGGTGACTAATAGAAGTGTATCGATTGGCATAGGTATACTTGCCTTTTATTTTTTTATCGAGAGACTGATCGGTGCGTCAATCGATCAGACAAGATGTGGCACGTTGGCATTACATATAATGATAAGCAATATCTTTTGCAACGACCGCGTGTAGCAGATGCTACACCGCATTGTTGACATCCTCCCCGCCCACAGTCTATGACTGCCGCTTGCGCGGAAAGGACGGGGATTCCTACGGTGCTCAGGCAAAAGCTGCCTGAGTCACTTCGGTGGGTTCCTGCTTCATCGAGCGGTCTGACTGCACCGACTCTCCACGGGCTAACAAGCGGTATCCCCGCTCTAAAACATTGATCGCGCCGACAACGTCAGCGTGATTTTCGTAGCCACAATCGACGCATAGGAATTTCGCCTGAGTTTGTCGATTCTCTTTTGATACGTTACCGCAGGCCGGACACGTTTGGCTTGTATGCTGCGGCGGTACAGCCAACAGTATGCCACCGTTCCAGTGGACTTTGTAGTCTAGTTGTCGCCTGAACTCACCCCAGCCTTGGTCAAGGATAGAGCGGTTTAGACCTGACTTCTGCGCGACCTTTTTACCGTGCTGCTCGCGATTGCCCTTGGCGGACTGTGACATGTTCTTGATTTGCAAATCCTCAATACATACGAGCGCGTGGTTTTGGCTGATCGTGGTACTGGTCTTGTGCAAGAAATCTTTTCTGGTATTCGCGATAGCGGTGTGAAGCTTCTGAACTTTAGTTTTTGCCTTTTTCCAGTTATTGCTGAACTTTTGTTTACGACTCATGCGGCGCTGATAATGCGCAAGTCGTTGCTGGTGCGTCTTGAAACTATTCAGTGGCGCAGCATAGTTGCCGTCACTCAGCGTCGCGAAACGGGCAATTCCGACATCGATGCCAATGGCCGTTGTAGACATTGGTAAGGGTTGTTCAAACTCGCGTTGAGTCTGAATAGCGATGAACCATTTTCCGCCCGACTGGCTCACGGTGACGTTACGCACCTGACCCAGTGTCAGAGTCAATTATCCAAGCATCCGTAAGAATCTTTGGGGCGGCGCTTTGTAGTCGCCAAGCGACTTGGCACGAAGCTGCTGTGGTGCGCCAATTTCCGTTATTTGCAAGTATATTAAGCAATGGCAAGCGCTACGCTAAATTAAAGGCCAAAGAAAGGAAGGCTTCGCCTTCCGCGCTTACATCCTCGCCCTGAACGGCGAGGTTTTACGCGCAAGTCCGATAAATACAAATTAGTTATGCCTACTTTGCAGAGCTTAAGTCAGCAGATCCAATGTACTCTTTGAACTGTTTACACCAAATTAAGACACTGCTTACATCGTCTGAATCTTGTGTCTTTAAAAGATAGAACGCAGCACCATTTGGTTTTTTAATGCGACTGACTTCAACTTGTTGTGGGTCAAATTCATCATTGTCTTTGATGGCAGGCTTGCTGCTGATATAGATATGATAGTCAGGACCAGGGCTAGATCTAAAGTCCTCGTTTGATTGGGTCAGTTTTCGGTGCAAATCAACAGGCATGGATTATAATGATTCTAGATAAGTCTGTCTATCTATGGTTTTGAATTAACTATTTGTTTTTAATAATTAAATTGTGGTACGAAAAGACTTATTTGTATTAAGATGGTTGTAGGTTCGAATCCCCCTCTGTCCGCCAAATAGTCAACACAAGTTAAGCACCTTCGGGTGCTTTTTCTTTTGGCCACGCATTTTGGGTACGAGTGATGATTATGCGTCTTTTTATATGGTTACTTTTATGTTACCATTAAGCATGGCCTTTCAAGTACTCGAACTACTGCTCGATGACGGACTCAGCCCGTACGCACAATGGTTCGACGGGCTGGCACCCGATATTGCCGCTAAGGTTGCTAATGCGAAGTACCGGATGCAGCAAGGAAATCTGTCCAGCGTTGAGTGGTTCCGTGGTGTCGGTGAATACAAAATTAATTACGGTGCAGGCTAGCGGGTTTATCTGGCAAAGGACGGTATTGAGATCATCATGCTATTGGGCGGCGGCTCCAAAAACGGACAGCAACGAGACATTGATCAAGCCGTTGAATTGTGGAAAGAGTACAAGCGGGCAAAAGCAAAGGCAAATTTACTAAAAAAAATTAAACCAAGTGTGGCGACTAGCAAAGGCAAAGGGTAATAAATATGGCACTGACCAGAGACTTTAAAGAAACGGTTTTGGCAAGCGTTGAGCGGGATCCTGAGTTTGCCTGTGCCATGCTGAATGAGGCAATCATGCTTTTTCTGAACGGTGAACCCGAGACCGCGAAGCTTATCTTGCGCGATCTTGTCAACGCAACGATGGGGTTCGAGGGTTTGGCCATTTCCGTTGAAAAGCCAGTAAAAAGCATTCATCGGATGTTGTCCTCAGCAGGCAATCCGACCATGACAAACTTGGCTGCAATTTTTTCTGCTCTCAAATCAACGATGAAAGTAGATATCCAAGCTCGCTGCGTCAGCGTCGCTTGAGCGGTTAGTATCCCTCCCGCAGACCAAAAGCAAAAAACCTGAGATTTCAGCACCTCAGGAGGTTTGTGATGTTCTCTGTTCTGCCCCGCCAGAGGTATGATTGATGCTTCCATGACGCTCAATAGGTAAGGCCGAATGAAAATCCCATGCCCTCACTGCAATAAACTGAACCAACTCGCGATTGAGCGCCTGGCGAGTCAACCGATATGCGGTGCTTGTAAAAAAGATTTATTGTCAGCGCCGCTTGAGGTCGACGAGCAACTGTTTGGTGAGTTAACCGCGCAGTCGCCGTTGCCGGTGATCGTTGATTTTTGGGCCTCGTGGTGTGGCCCTTGCAAGATGTTTGCGCCGACCTTTCAGGCCAGTGCGACCAAGCACACGAATCACGCGTTACACGTCAAAGTGAATACCGAAGATAATCAAGCGTTGTCCCAGCGGTTGAGCATTCGGTCAATCCCGACGTTGGCCGCGTATTCAAAGGGCAAAGAGTTGACGCGCGTGAGTGGCGCCCTACCTGCGCCCTCGCTCGAACAGTTTGTGCAGCGCGCGATACAGGACGCTGCCTAGTCACTTAGTTCTTGGGCATTGATTTGAGCAAAAGTTGCATCTGCTCTTTCTCGAGCACAGCTGTCTTTTCAGCATATTGTTGATAGTCCTTGGGCCCCATATATTTAATTTCCATCAGGTTTCTTTTCACCATGTCGGTGAATTCAGGATTTTTGATTGCACTGGCAAAGGCGCGATCCAGCTTGCTAACAATGGCGGGATCCATGCCAATCGGCCCGACCACGCCAAACGGCGACAGCGCCACAACGTTAAAGCCTTCTTCTTTTAGCGTTGGTACGTTTGGATAAGAGTCAAGGCGCGCCTCTGACAGGCTGGCTAACAGACGGGCGCGACCATCCCTAATAAAACCGTCTAACGCGGGTGAGCCTGCCCCGACAAAGATATCGACTTGACCGCTCATCAAACCTGTCACGATGTCTGACGCACTTTTGTAGGGGACATGGGTAACCTTGAAATTGCCGGCTCGCGCAAACGCTTCCATTGATAATTGAGGGGTGCTAAAGATACCTGGCGAGCCAAAGGGATAACCAGGATGTGCTTGGGCAGCTATGGCGAGCTCTTTGACTGATTTCCAGTTTGAGTCCGCCCGCACCGCGATCAGATAGTTGTAATCCACCAGTGAGCTAATAAAGGTGAGATGCTTAATTGGGTCGAGGTTGGTCTGCACGACGTGTTGCTGACGAAAGATGCCCACTGGCACAATGCTCAGCAAATACCCATCCGGTTTTGCATTGATCAATTGACTCGCGCCAAGTGTGCCGTTGGCACCGGGTTTGTTTTCTATGATCAGAGACTGCCCGAGTTCTGGGCCTGCGAGCTTAGCCAACGATCTCGCAACGACATCCGTGCCCGAGCCTGGCCCATAGGGCACCAGTAATCTGATCTGTTGAGTTGGAAAACCTTGCGCGCAGGCAATTGTCGTAAAAAAAGACAGGATAGAACTCAGGATCAAACGTGGAATACGCATAGTGTCTCCAGTGGGCATGTCATGGTGCTGCGACGTATGTGTCGCCGCGATTTTTATTATTTATAAACGACAGTGAGTGTTTCTGCGACGAGTGCCGGCTTTGCGACACCTTCAATCTCAACGGTATTGCTATAAGTCAGTCGCGCACCGCCTTCGATCTCGTCGTACTTTTCTAGTGTGCGGTGTAAGCGAATGCGAGCCCCACATTGCACTGGGCTGACAAAGCGAACTTTGTTCTGGCCATAGTTGACCCCGCGTGAGCGTTGCTTAATGCGAACAATTTGACTGGCCAGATAAGTCACGAGCGAAAGCGTGAGCATGCCGTGGGCGATGGTTTTTCCGTCTGGCATTTGTTGCTTTGCACGCTCGCGATCAATATGAATCCAGTTATGGTCGCCAGAGACCGCGGCAAAGTCATCGATCCGTTTTTGGTCTACGGTCAGCCAGTCACTGCTTCCGACTTTTTGACCGACGTATTGCTTCATATCTGAAGGGAATTCAACTTCAAGCATGATTGACTCCTGAGATCTTGTTTATCTGTTAAGCACACAAGCGAACTAGGCGCTCGCGAATGAGGTGTTCGGCTTCTTGAACAATGCGGGCCACCAACACTTCGCAGGTGGGGATGTCGTGAATAATTCCTTGCACTTGCCCGACCGTCCAGATGCCGCCTTCTACGTCGCCACCTTCGTATACTGCGCGGCCTTTGACGCCCGCAACCTTTGGGCCAATTTCATTGATGGTTGCACCTGATTTTTCCATCTCGATCACACTCAGCGCCAAGGCGCTTTTGGCAACGCGACTGCTATTTCTGAGGCTGCGTAAAATCAGACAGGTATCGTGTTCAGTTTGCTCAACGATGGCTTTTTTAATATTTTCGTGAACGGGTGATTCAACGGTGCACATAAAACGTGTGCCCATATTGATGGCTTCGGCGCCCAGCGCTAAGGCTGCAACTAAACCGCGGCCATCGCCAAACCCACCCGAGGCGACGACTGGGATTTTTAGTTTTGAAACGGCAGCAGGGATCAACACTAAGCCTGGAATATCGTCTTCACCCACGTGGCCGGCACATTCAAACCCGTCAATACTGACGGCGTCTACGCCAATATCCTGGGCTTTCACGGCATGTCGCACCGTGGTGCACTTATGAATAACTTTAATACCCGCTTTTTTAAGTGCAGGCATATGCGCAGAGGGGTTATTGCCGGCGGTCTCAACAATCTTGATGCCAGCGTCAATGATGACGTCTCGGTACGCTTCGTAAGGGATTGGTTTGAGTGTTGGTAAAAAAGTCAGGTTGACGCCAAACGGTTTATCCGTCATGCCCCGTGTGCGTTTGATTTCTTCATAAAGCGCCTCGGGGCTTGGTTGAGTCAGTGCCGTTAAGATGCCTAAGGCCCCAGCGTTTGAGACCGCAGCGGTGAGCTCTGCGCGACCCACCCATTGCATACCGCCCTGGATGATGGGGTGCGCAATGCCGAACAGACGTGTAATAGCAGTTTCCATTGAGTTGGTCCTTTACGACTTCGTGGTGGGCGCATCAGTGCTACACCCGAAGCTTGGCCGATAAGCGCTGCAGTGCGCACTGAGATGCAATTGTGCGCCGGTGATTGTTTGTAAAAAATCGAAATCGATACCTGAGGCTAGTCGTTCGACGACGAAACCTTTTGGGGTGACTTCAATCAAGGCGTAGTTTGTATAAATTCGATTGACACACTTGTGGCCGGTTAACGGGTAGGAGCATGTTTCTAAAATTCTTGGGGAGCCATCCCTTTGGCAGTGCTCCATGAGTACCCAGACGTTTACAGCGCCCGCCGCCAGATCCATCGCGCCACCTACACCGGGAGTCTCTTTTGCAGAGCCGGTCGACCAGTTAGCAAGATCTCCGTTTTGCGCAACCTGAAAGGCACCTAAACACGCAATATCGATGTGCCCGCCCCGAATCATCAAGAAAGAGTCGCTATGGCTAAAAATAGAGGCACCCTTTAAGAGCGTGACATGCGCTTTGCCTGCATTGACCACGTCATCGTCTTCCTGACCCGTTTCTGGCGCGGGGCCTAAGCCAAGCAAGCCTTGTTCACTTTGTAGCAACACTTCGCGGCCAAGCGGAATGTAATCGGCGATCATGGTTGGCAAACCAATACCAAGATTGACGCAATAGCCTTCGGGGATATCTTCTGCGGCCACGCGGGCAATGTCCTGTCTGCTTAGGCCTTTCATTTCTTCACCTCGATCACACGGTCGATAAATACGCCAGGCGTCACGATATGTTCAGGATCAAGTTCGCCCAGTTCAACAAACTCATTGACTTGCGCGATCACAAGTTTTGCCGCGCCCGCCATGGCGGGGTTGTTGACTCGCGCGCCCCGGTGATAGACCAGATTGCCCCAGCGGTCACCTTTCTTTGCCTGAATCAGTGCGACGTCACCGAGCAATGGTTTTTCAAGCACGTATTCTTGTCCATCGATGAGGCGTGTCTCTTTGCCGCGGGCCAACTCGGTGCCGGCAGCGGTTCGCGTAAAGAAACCACCAATGCCCGCGGCTCCTGCACGTATCCGCTCAGCCAAGGTGCCTTGCGGCACGAGTTCAAGTTCGATTTTTCCGGCGCGATAGAGTTCATCAAAGATCGTATCGCCGGTTAAGCCGCGCGGAAACGAGCAGACTAATTTTCTGACGCGATTGGCGCGCATCAGTTCGGCGATCACATCACTTCCGGTGGTCGAATTATTGGCCACCAGCGTGAGATCTTTCACACCCAGTTCAAAGACGCCCGCCAATAAGTCGGCGGGTCGGCCTGAGGTGCCGAAGCCACCGATCAGCAAGACATCCCCATCTTTAATGCCTTGCACTGCTTGGGCCATCGAGGTAACGCGCTTGTTGATCATGCTTAATCCAGATCAATGCCTCGCATATCCGCATTGCGGCGGGCGCGTCGGGCCAAGTCAAGCATGATGGGGCCAATTGCGTTGGGGTTGTCGATTGGTTGTGCTTGAGGACCGCGGTGCCAGCCTTCCATCGCTGCTAGAAAACCGCCACCTAACTCAAAAACACGCGCGGTGACTTCGGCGCTTTCTGCGCTAGCCAACCAGGC
>Ga0194060_10003870_pt1 | contig 10498 bp, 10 predicted proteins | sample SepL225m_MetaG_FD_163427 | JGI IMG/M metagenome (GOLD analysis project Ga0194060, IMG submission 163427) | Anoxic zone freshwater microbial communities from boreal shield lake in IISD Experimental Lakes Area, Ontario, Canada - Sep2016-L222-5m | ecosystem: Environmental > Aquatic > Freshwater >... | reverse complement strand
CAGCCGCTTGCCCACCGTATAGCCGGGCATGCCGCGCTCCACCAGCAGCAGGCTGGTGCCCTTGGCGCCGGCCGCCGGGTTGGTCTTGGCGACCACGATCACCAGGTCCGCGTGCCAGCCGTTGGTTATAAAGGTCTTGCTGCCATTCAAAACAAAGCTGCCGTCGCTCTGGCGTATTGCCGTGGCCTTGATGCCCTGCAAGTCGGAACCGGCGGCCGGCTCGCTCATGGCGATGGCGCCTATCATCTCGCCGCTGGCCAGTTTGGGCAGGTACTTCTGCTTCTGCGCCTCGGTGCCGTAATGCAGGATGTAGGGCGCCACGATCTCGCTGTGCAGCGAGTAGCCGATGCCAGAGCAGCCCGCGCGCGCGACCTCTTCCATCTGCACCACGGAATAAAGCTTGTCAGCACCAGCGCCGCCGTATTCCTCGGGCATGGTCAGGCACAGAAAACCGTTTTCCCCCGCCTTGTTCCAGACCGCGCGATCAACAAAGCCCTGTTCCTCCCAGTCGGCGTGAAAGGGAGCGATTTCATTCTCAATGAAGCGGCGGAAACTGTCGCGAAAGGCTTCGTGTTCGGGCGTAAAAAGGGTTCTCTGGATCATGGTGGCACCTGATTTACAAATTCGGGGGATTTATGCGAAGCAATTGCTTTGCGAAAACCAATATACTGCATTCCAGCTTGTCGCAGCCACAACCGCGATTGAACCGACTCTGAAAGGGAAACCCCATGACCGAAGCATTTGTCTATGACGCCATCCGCACGCCGCGTGGCAAAGGGAAAAAAGACGGCAGCCTGTATGAAGTCAAGCCGGTTGATCTGCTGGCCGGCCTGCTGAGCGAACTGCAGCGCCGCAACGATCTGGACACATCCCAGGTCGATGACGTGGTGATGGGCATCGTCTCGCCCATCGGCGAACAGGGCGCCGTCCTGCCCAAGGTGGCAGCGCTCAAGGCCGGCTGGGACTTCACATGCGCCGGCGTGCAGGTGAACCGTTTTTGCGCTTCGGGTCTGGAAGCCGTGAACCTGGCTGCGCAAAAAGTACGTTCGGGCTGGGAAGACCTGGTGGTGGCCGGTGGTGTCGAGAGCATGAGCCGCGTGCCGATCGGCTCCGACGGCGGCGCCTGGGCGATGGACCCCGAAACCAATTCACAAACTGCTTTCGTCCCGCAGGGCATAGGCGCCGACCTGATCGCCACGCTGGAAGGCTTCACGCGCCAGGACGTGGACGCCTTTGCGCTGGAAAGCCAGAAGCGCGCCACGGCGGCACGTGCCAACGGCTATTTTTCACGCTCTGTGGTGCCAGTGAAAGATTTCATCGGACAAATCATCCTGGCCGAAGACGAGTTCATCAAACCGCAAACCACGCTCGAAGGGCTGGGCTCGCTCAAGCCCGCATTCGAGCAGATGGGCGCCATGGGTTTTGATCAGGTGGCGCTCACGCGCTACCCGCAGGTCGAGCGCATCCACCACGTACACCACGCCGGCAATTCCAGCGGCATTGTGGACGGTGCGGCGGCGATCCTGATCGGCTCGGAAGCTGCCGGCAAGCGCCACGGCTTCACACCGCGGGCACGCATCGTCTCAGCCGCGCTGAGCGGCGCCGACCCGACCATCATGCTGACCGGCCCCATGCCAGCGGCGCGCAAGGCGCTGGTCAAAGCTGGATTGACGATTGACCAGATCGATCTGTTCGAAGTCAATGAGGCTTTTGCCGCTGTCGTGATGCGCTTCATGAAGGAAATGAAAGTGCCACACGACAAGGTCAACGTCAACGGCAGCGCCATCGCCATGGGCCATCCGTTGGGCGCCACCGGTGCCATGATCCTGGGCATCCTGATCGACGAGTTGCACCGGCGCAAACTGCGCTACGGCCTGGCCACGCTGTGCGTCGGCGGCGGCATGGGTATCGCGACCATTGTGGAACGCTGCTAATAACTTTGCGGGACAGACCGCAGTGACGCGTAGCGCACAAGCTCTGTCCTCAACCGATTGAGGAATTTTCATGAAAACCATCCAATACCAACTCACCGCCGGCATCGCCACCGTCACCTTTGACGAACCCAATTCGCCGGTCAACACCATGTGCCTGCAATGGCAGCAGGACCTCTCCAAACTGGTGGCGCAGGTGCTGCAGGACAAGGACGCCATCAAGGGCATCATCCTGGCCTCCGCCAAATCGACCTTTTTTGCCGGCGCTGACCTCAAGGGTGCGATGCGGCTCAAGGTCGCTGACGCGAGCGCCATCTTCACTGAAATCGAACTGGTGAAGAAGAACTTCCGTACGCTGGAGACCCTGGGCAAGCCGGTGGTGAGTTGCCTCAACGGCACGGCGCTGGGCGGCGGCTGGGAAGTGGCGCTGATCGGCCACCACCGCATCGCCATCAACGACCGCAAGATCCAGTTCGGCCTGCCCGAAGTAACGCTGGGCCTGCTGCCCGGCGCCAGCGGTGTGACGAAGATGACGCGCCATCTCGGGCTGATGGGCGCGCAGCCCTACCTGGTCGAAGGCAAACTGTTCTCGCCGCAGGATGCGAAGAACCTGGGCCTGGTGCATGACCTCGTCAGCCCCGGTCCCGACGCTGCAGCCGAACTTAAAGCCAAGGCACTGGCCTGGATTGCGGCCAACCCAAGCGCGCAGCACCCGTGGGAAGTCAAGGGTTACAAGGTGCCCGGCGGCCTGCCGTCGAGCCCGGCAGTGGCCCAAATGCTGGTGGTGGCACCGGCCATGATCAAGAAGCAGACACGCGGCCTCTACCCGGCCCCCGAAGCCATCATGGCCTGCATGGTCGAAGGCCTGCAGGTGGACATCGAAACCGCGTTGCGCATCGAGAGCCGGCATCTGGCCAAGCTCATGACCGGCACCAATGCGCGCGCCATGATCAACACCTTCTTCTTCAACCTCAACGCCATCAAGAGCGGGCAGTCGCGCCCGGGCAAGGCGCCGCGCTTCAAGCCGGCCAAGGTCGGCCTGCTCGGCGCCGGCATGATGGGCGCCGGTATTGCCTACGTGCAAGCCAGCAAGGGCATCGCCACGGTGCTCAAAGACGTGAGCCAGGAGAAGGCCGAGGCTGGCAAGGCCTACAGCGCCAAGCTGACGCAGGCCCGCGTTGACAAAGGCCGCATGAGTGCGGAACAGCAGACTGAAGTGCTGGCGCGCATCCAGCCCACCGGGCAGGTAGCCGACCTGAAAGACTGCGATCTGATCATCGAAGCCGTGTTCGAGAACCGCGAACTCAAGGCCAAGGTAACGCAGGAAGCCGAACCGATGCTCGCCGCTGGCGGCTTCTTTGCCTCCAACACTTCAACCCTGCCGATCAGCGGCCTGGCCAAGGCCAGCATCGCACCCGAGAAGTTCATCGGCATCCACTTCTTCAGCCCGGTCGACAAGATGCAGTTGGTGGAGATCATCCGTGGCAAAGAGACCAGCGACGAGACGGTGGCGCGCGCCTACGACTATGTGCAGGCGATTGGCAAGATGCCGATCGTGGTCAACGACTCGCGCGGTTTCTTCACCAGCCGTGTCTTTGGCACCTTCGTCATGGAAGGTGTGGCCATGCTGGGTGAAGGCCTGCCGGCGCCGGCGATCGAGAACGCCGGCATCCAGTGCGGCATGCCAGTGGGACCCTTGGCCGTTCTCGACGAGACGGCGCTCAGCCTGAGCCTGCACGTGATGGAACAAACGCGCGCCGACTTCGCAGCCGAAGGCAAGACCTATGTTGCGACACCGGGCGAGTTGCTGGTGGCCGACATGGTGCGCATCCACCAGCGCGCTGGCCGCGCCGCGGGTGCCGGCTTCTACGAATACCCGAAGGAAAAAGGCGCGAAGAAATTCCTCTGGCCACAACTCAAATCACTGTTTGAAAAGGCCGATGCGCCGTGGGACATCGCGGACCTGAAAGACCGGTTGCTGTACCGCCAGGCCGTCGAGACCGCGCGCTGCCTGAGCGAGAACGTGCTGACCAGCGTGCACGAAGCCAACATCGGCTCCATCTTCGGCATTGGCTTCCCGGCCTGGACCGGTGGCGCCATGCAGTTCATCTACGGCATCGGCATCGACGCCTTCGTCAAACGCGCCGATGAACTGGCCGCCAAATTTGGCGCCGGCTTTGCGCTAAGCGAAGAGGTCAAGGCCGCCATCGTGCGCTATCAGCCGGTCTATTGAGCGCGTGAAATCCGCCGTCCTCCTGCGCGAACCCGGCCCTGGCGACATGGGCTGGGTGGTGCAGCAGCACGGCGCCATCTATGCCCGCGAATACGGCTGGAACGACGAATTTGAAGCGCTGGTGGCAGGCATCGTCGGCACTTACCTGCGCAAGCGCCAACCGCAATGGGAGCGCTGCTGGATGGCCGAACTTGACGGCCAGTTGGTCGGTTCGGTCTTCGTCGTTCGCAAATCGAAAACCGTGGCGCAGTTGCGCATGCTGATCCTGACGCCACAGGCGCGCGGCCTGGGCCTGGGTACACGCCTGACCGACGAGTGCCTGGCCTTTGCGCGCGAGAAAGGCTACAAGAAGATGGTGCTCTGGACCAATAGCTGCCTCAACGCCGCACGCCATATCTACGCCCAGCGCGGTTTTGAATTGATCAAGAGCGAACCCTATCGCGGCTTTGGCCACGATCTGGTGGGAGAGACCTGGGCCCTCAAGCTATGAGGTTGGCGCTGCTGGCCGCCGCCGCAACTGGCGTGCAGGTCGGCGCGGCCATCGTGGCTTCGCGCATGGTCGTGGCGGAAGTGCCGCCACTGACGCTGGCCATGCTGCGCTATGGCATCGGTTTTCTGTGTCTGCTGCCCTTTGTCCTTCGGCCCGGAATGGCCGAGCAACATGCGCCACGCCGGTGGCCACTGCGCGACGTGCTGGCAATGGCAGGACTGGGTCTGGGACAGTTTGCGATCCTGATCGCGCTGCTCAACTTCGGGCTGCAATCGGTCGGCGCCGCGCAGGCCGCGCTGATCTTCAGTCTGTTCCCGCTGCTGACGCTGCTGCTGTCAGCCCTGCTCGGCCGTGAAGCCATCAGCGTGCGACTGATGCTCGGGGTGCTGCTCTCGATCACGGGTGTGGCGTTGTCAATGGCGCCCAAGCTGGCGAACTTCGGTGCCGGTCCGTGGTGGGGCGAACTCGCGGTGCTGGCCAGCGCCGCGGTCGGCGCCACCTGCAGCGTCTTTTACCGCCCGTATCTGCAGCGCTACCCGACACTCAAGGTCAGCGCCTTTGCCATGCTGGCATCAGTGCTGTTTTTGGCCGTGCTGGCGCTGCACGAGGGCTGGCCCACGCGCGTGCAACACCTGTTGGCGCCGACCTGGGGCGTCGTGTTCTTCATCGGCGCCTCCAGCGGCATCGGCTACTTTCTGTGGCTCTATGCACTCAAGCACGAATCGCCAACGCGCGTCACCATTTTTCTGGCGCTCAACCCGCTGACCGCCGCGCTGCTGGGCGCGTTGTTGCTGCACGAGATGTTTGACCTGTGGCTGCTGGGGGCTATCCTGTTCATCGCCGCGGGTCTCTGGCTGGCCACGCACACGCCGGCGACACCGCGACGATAATCGCCGCATGCCCGCAAGCCCCCGGCCCCAACCCCAATCTGTCGCCGACCTGTTCTGGTCATTCACCCGTCTTGCACTGCAGGGTTTTGGCGGCGTGCTGGCCATCGTGCAGCACGAGATGGTCGAGAAAAAACAGTGGCTGACGCGCGAAGAATTCATTGAAGACTGGGCCGTGGCGCAGATCCTTCCAGGCCCCAACGTGGTCAACCTCTCGCTGATGATCGGCGACCGCTACTTCGGCCTGCGCGGCGCACTGGCGGCACTGGCAGGCATGCTGACTTTTCCGCTGCTGATCGTGCTCGCGCTGGCCGCTATTTTTGCTGGCATTTCCGATAGCGGCGGCGTTGCAGGGGCGCTGCGGGGTATGGGTGCAGTGGCAGCCGGACTGATTGCCGCCACCGGCCTGAAGCTCGCCGGCGCGCTGCAGAAAAACGTGATGGGTACGCTGCTCTGCTGGTTGCTGGCGGCGCTGACTTTCATCGCCATTGCCGTGCTGCGCGTGCCGCTGGTCTGGGTGCTGCTGACGATCGGCGGCGCGGCCTGCATCTGGGCTTATCGGCAACTGGGCCGCTACCGCGTGCTGGGTGGCGATTCATGATCGTCACCATGACGCTGGGCGACTGGCTGGCGCTGCTGACGCACTTTCTATCGCTCTCGCTGCTATCAATTGGCGGCGCCATCACCACCGCACCGGATATGCACCGCTACCTGGTGGACCAGCGGCACTGGTTGAGCGACGCCCAATTCACATCCTCCATTGCACTGGCACAGGCCGCGCCGGGACCCAATGTGCTGTTCATCGCACTGCTGGGCTGGAACATCGGCATGAACGCGGGCGGCAATCACTGGCCTTATGCGGCGCTGGGCGTGCTGCTGGCCATGATCGGCATCCTGGTGCCAAGCACCACACTGACATTTGCCGCAGCGCGCTGGGGCCATCAAAACAGGGAACTGCGCGCCGTGCGCGCTTTCAAGCAGGGGATGGCGCCAATTGTGATTGCACTGCTGATTGCCACGGGCTGGATTCTGGCCAGCAGCCAGGGCAGCACGATCAAGAGCTGGCCGCTGTGGCTGCTCACCGCCGTCACCGCGCTACTGGTATGGCGCACGCGCATTCACATGCTGTGGCTACTCGCCGCCGGCGGCCTGCTCGGCTGGTTCGGCTGGATTTAACGTCAATGATTTCGCGGAATCTTTTTGTCATTGCGGGCCCCGACCCGCAATCCAGGGTTCGCGTGTCACGCTCAGGAGCCATGGATCCCGGATCAGGTCCGGGATGACAACTACGGGGGACGGGATGACAACTACGGGGGACGGGATGACAACTCGGAACCGTATTGTTTCAGTTGTACCAGCGCACAAATTCATCCACTTCGGCGCGTGAACTGCGGTAGCTGTTGAGTTTGGCTGCCGGGTCCGGATAGCCTAGCGAGAGGCCAAGCATCAGGCGCTTGTCTTGCGCCACGCCCAGCAGCGCCCGCACCTCATCGGGATAATGCGTCAACGACGCTTGCAAACAGGTACCCAGACCCAGGTCGTGCGCTGCCAGCGCCAGCGTCTGCGTGAACAGACCCAGATCAAAAGTGGACCACTCACTGAGCGTGCGATCGAGCCACAGCAGCACCACACAGGGCGCGCCGAAAAACTGGTAGTTCATCAGGCGCAAGCCATTGCGTGCGGCGCTGTCGTCGCGTTCAATCTCGAGTGTGCGAAAGCGCCTGGCGTTGTGCTCGCTGGCGCGGCTCTCATTGACAAGCGGCCAGTGCGCGGGTGCGCTCACGTCCGAACGGCTGGGCACACCGGCAGCAGCCAACTCGTACAGAACCTTGCCCAACTGATCGCGCATGGCGCCGCTGAGCACCGACACCTCCCACGGCTGCGTGTTGGTGTAGGAAGGACTGCAGCGCGCCTGTTCCAGCAACTGACGCACGAGAACCTGTGGTACCGGTGTGGACTTGAAACCGCGCACGCTGGTGCGGCTCATGATGCCTGCTGACAATTCCATTTTCTGCAACTCCAACATAGTTTCCCGATAGCTTACCAGTGCGGCGCAAGCAGGCCGAATGCGCCAGGGAAGAATCGATCATTGGCCGATGCAGGACAAACATACTGCCGTGGTGCGGGCAATTCCACCCAGAAAATTTAGGATTTCACTCCCTAGCGCCGGCTTGACATCACCGTCATCATCCAGTCATCGCAATCATTCGCCATCCGGGTACTTGGTCGGAACCACATGACAAGCTCAACAAAAGACCAGCGCCTAGAGCACCGCATCAATGTCGCACTGCCCGTCACGCTTGAGCATGATGCTGGCCAGACCCGCAATGTCAGCGCCAGTGGCATCTGTTTTGAAGTCGCCACCGATTACGCTCTTGGCAGCGAAATCAGTTTTGTGATTGAGCTCGATACATTCAATGAAAAGATGCTTTTGAACTGCAGGGGCCGCATTGTCCGCACCGAGGACAAGGGCAATAAAAAGGATGTGGCCGTGCAGTTGCTGGAATCCAACCTGCAGGCTGCGCGCTAATCCAGTTTCAGACCTTATTGGCCCAAGCGCTCGGCCAAACCATGCTGATAGGCATAGGCCAGCAGGCCGTGGCGATTGACGACGCCCAACTTGCCGTAGATGGCGGTCAGGTGGTTGCGCAGCGTGCTTTCGCTGATGTGGAGTTGCTCCGCTATTGTTTTGCCGGGTTCGCCGTGGCTGCGCGCGATGCAGGCCACGATGTGCTGCTCACGTTCGGTGAGCTGCGCCATCTTGGCCTCGTTCGGGTCAAGCGGCTTGTCCCGACCCCAGCGCGCAAGCTCGACAAAAACGCGTCCGGTCGCCTCGCGATTGAGCCAGACCTGCCCTTGGTGAACTTTCTCCAGCGCGTTGAACATCTGCTCGGCTGATGTATCCCGATCAATCAGACCGCGGGCACCCAGCACGACGGCCTTGTCTTCCAAGGCGTGATCCTGGTGCCGGGTCAGCAGCAAGATCCGGATCGACATGGCCTCCTGCAAGGCGCTGATGAACGCAAGCAGCGCTTCGCTCTCGCCGTCCATGTCGAGCAGCAGGATATCGGCCGCCGCGGTCTTGAGCAGTTCAGACGCCTGCGCTAGCGTAGCGCAGGAACCCGCCAGAATAAAGTCGCGTGAAGTCTTGGCAAGTTGGTCCGTCAACGCCTCCAACAGGAGGCGGTGATCGCTGACAACAAAAACACGGATTGCCACTGGGTTTGTTCCTCTTGCGCCCTTGAATAGTCGGATGCGTAATGATATCAGCGCCGCAGCGCGCTCGATGCCAGTATCATCGGCGCCGGGAGATAACAATAAATTCATGCCGCCCCGACCCGATGAATGTCCCTTTCCTGCTTGCTTTTTTACTTCTGATCGGCCATCTGGGTCCGACCCATGCCGCAGCGCCGGATTGCGCGCGTCCCTACACGTTGGCCTTGCATGACCACGGCCTGCTTTATTCAGCCGATACCGACAGCGGCATCGACAAGGATGTGGCCGATGAACTGATCCGGCGCAGTGGCTGCAAGGTGACTGTCAGCCTGATGCCACGGGCGCGCATTTGGCAGCTGATCGAATCGGGCGCGCTGGACTTCAGCCTGTCGGGCATCAGCAACAGCGAACGCGAACGCTTCGCCAGTTTTGTCTGGTACTTCAGCAACAAATACTACCTGCTGGTACGCAAGGATTCAGGCGCACAGACCTTGGCTGATTTCGAGCGCAACGACAAAATGCAGCTCGGTGTCATCCGCAGCTTTCGCTACAGCGCAAGCGCCAACCGGCTGGTTGACCAACTTCAGGCCAACAACCGCGTGAGTCAGTCCGGCGGTCTGGCGCCCTTGTACAAGACACTGCTGCAAAACCAGATTCAGGGCATGATCATCGAGCCTTTCGATTTTCCGGCGCTGGAAGAAAAGAAGATCCGCGAGCTCACCAGCATTGTGGAATTCAACGATCCTTCGGTGCCACACGGACTCATCATGTCAAAAAAGGCGCTCTCGCCAGCCGAGCAATTGCAGTGGCAGGCGCTGCTCAACAGCATGCGCAGCGACGGCAGCATGCGCCGCATCTTTGAGAGATATTTCAAGCCCGAGTTGGCGGCGGCCATGGTCAACTTCTGATCCGTAGCGTGACTGTCTTTCCTCCTATAAAAGCCGGGGCCTCGCTGCGCCTGCTGCCCGGGCTGATTCTGCTGCTCACGCTGGGCCTGACTTGGTTTGTCTGGGATCATGAAAGCCGCAGCACACGCAAGGCGTTGCGCGCCGAGTTCGATTTCGCGCTGCGCGAATCGGTCAGCGCCATCGAGCAGCGCATGGCCAGCTATGAACAGATGCTGCGTGGCGTGCAGGGCTTGCTGGTCACAACCGGCTTGCACAACCGATCGGCGTTTCAGAACTACGTTAAAACCCTGCAACTCGATGCGAACTTTTCCGGCATTGAGCTAATCGGCATTGCGCCGCGCATCCTGTTGCAAGACAAGGCCGCGCATGAAGTCGCCATGCGACGCTCGGGCTTTGCCGCCTACGCAATTCACCCCGATAGCCAGAACGAATTAATAGCCCCGGTTATTCAACGTGAACCGTATATCGCGCCGGACCGCGCGCCGCTCGGCCATGACCTCTGGGCCGACCCGGTGCGCCGCCTGGCGATGGAAAAAGCGCGTGATTCCGGCATGGCCGCTATTACCGGCAAAGTGCAACTGGCGATCGACGCACCGATCCGGAAGGCGCCGAGCTTCATCATGTACCTGCCGGTTTTTGCCCACGATCAGCCGCATGAGACGCTGGCGCAGCGGCGCGCCAACCTGATCGGCTGGGTCTATGCAGCATTTCACATGAGCGATTTCATGGCCAGCTTGTACGGCAAGCAGTCAGCCGGACTCGCGCTTGCCATCTACGACGACGTCGTACCGGACCCCAGCGCCCTGCTCTATCGCTCGGTTGATGCCGCCAGC
>Ga0194060_10003869_pt1 | contig 10503 bp, 10 predicted proteins | sample SepL225m_MetaG_FD_163427 | JGI IMG/M metagenome (GOLD analysis project Ga0194060, IMG submission 163427) | Anoxic zone freshwater microbial communities from boreal shield lake in IISD Experimental Lakes Area, Ontario, Canada - Sep2016-L222-5m | ecosystem: Environmental > Aquatic > Freshwater >... | reverse complement strand
GTCGTAGACCTCCCCCGGCTTCAATGCGCTCCCGACCGAGACCAGTTCGTCGCCGGTGGAAAAAAAAGCCACCCGCAGGCGCCGGCGCACCGTCACTTCGGCCAAGCCCAGGGATGCGATCAGGCCCAGTTCCGCCGGGCCGATCTGCTGCCCGACTTTGAGCACGGGTTTGCCGGCGGCGAGGTCCTCGCCGGCGAGGCGGAGATTCTGTCCCTGCTTCTGCCCGGCAGGAATGCGCACCTTGCCGCCTGCGGCCTGGACGATTTCCTGGATCACCACGGTGTCGGCGCCGCGCGGCATCACCGCTCCGGTCATGATGCGCACGCATTCGCGCCTGCCCATCTTGCCCTCGAACGGCCGTCCTGCAAACGCGCTCCCGGCCAGGCGCAGTTCGGTCTCTCCTGCCGTTTTCAGATCGGCATGGCGCAGGGCGTAGCCGTCCATGGCGGAGTTGTCGTGCGCCGGCACGTCGAGGGTGGAGACGATGTCTTCGCCCAGCACGCGTCCCAGGACCGAGCGCAGCGCAAGCCGTTCATTGGCGACGATCGGTGTGAGGAAAGAGCCGATGGCCGCGCGCGCGCTCGCGACCTTGAGCGCGTCCGGGTCGTAGGCATCCATGCAACTGGTGATCTGCTGCAGACTGGTCATTTTTCCGGCTGTGCCCTGTTCGATGGTTTCAAGCGCCCTGAGTTCTTCGCCCGTATTGATATTGGAAAAAGCATCGGCCTCGTCGTCGAACGCGACCTCCGCGACGACTAGCGTTGCGTACCAGGCGTCGATCTTGCGCCCGCCGCCATTGAGAAAGCGGGTGAGGTGCTCGAGCACGCTGCGGCGCGCGAGGCAGAATACCGGATGCGGCTGGTCGCCGGTTTTTGCCACGGCGATGTCGGCGTTCGAAGCTTCCAGCGCCGCATACAGGCGCGCAACCAGGTCGGCGGCCAGAAAAGGCGAATCGCAGGGCACCGAAACGAGGAAAGGGCGGCGCGACACCGACAGCCCCGCGTGCAGGCCGGCCAGGGGGCCGGCGAAATTGCCGATGGCGTCGCTGACGACGCGCACGCCGAAGGTCTTGTAGTCGTCGTGGTTCTGATTGGCGTTGACGATGATGCCGGCTACCTGGGGCGCAAGGCGCCCGTAGACATGGTCGATCAGGCGCTTGCCGCGGAAGCTCTGCAGCCCTTTGTCCACGCCGCCCATGCGCCGGCCCTGCCCGCCGGCCAGGATCAGTCCGGTTACCTTGTCCTTGATGCTTTCGTCGCCAGCGTGACCTGCGCTCATGCGAGCACCGTGGGGGCGATGGACTTCCGGAACCGCTGCTTGCCGGTGAACAGCAGGTAATGTCTGCCGGTGGCGCGGCCGATCATGGTGATGCCGATTTTTCCGGCGATCGCGTGGCCCATCTGCGTCAGGCCGGAACGCGACACCAGGAACGGGATCGACATCTGCGCCGCCTTGATCACCATTTCGGAGGTGAGCCGGCCGGTGGTATAGAAAATCTTGTCCGAGCCGTCGATGTTCTCCAGCCACATCTGCCCGGCGATCGCGTCCACCGCATTGTGCCGGCCGACGTCTTCGACGAAACAGAGGATGCGGCTTGCGCCGTCTTCGTTTGTCGCCAGGGCGCAGCCGTGGACCGCGCCGGCGGTCTTGTAAATGGTTTCGTGTTGGCGCACCTGCTCCAACAGCGCATACAGCGTTTTCTCGGACAGGCGGACGTCGTCGCGCAGCTTGATTTGGTCGATTTCCTGCATCAGGTCGCCGAACACTGTTCCCTGCCCGCAGCCGGTGGTGACCGTGCGCTTTTTCATCTTGTCCGACATCGCCTTCGCGCGCGCTGCGCCGCCCGCGGCCTTGCGCGTGGTCACCGCCACCGAATCGGTCTCCCAGTCCACTTGCACCGCGGCGATTTCCCCGACGGATTGCACCAGACGCTGGTTGCGCAGGTAGCCGATGGCCAGCGCTTCCGGCGCCTGACCCAGGGTCATCAGCGTGACGATCTCGCGCTTGTCGACGTAGAGCGTAAGCGGATTTTCGCCGGCGATGGCGGTGGGCACCATCTCACCGCGTTCGTTGATGGCCTCGACGTCGAAGGTGAGCGCTCGGCTGGCGCGGGTGATTTCAGGACGAGTGTGAGGTTTCATCGCAGTGTCATGTCAGCGTAAGGCTTGCATCCGCCGGCGCGGTCAGCCGCCGATGTAGGACATTTCGATCTTGCGCCGTGTCGCGGTCTCCGCGGTGCGGATTTCGGAGTAGCGGTCATCGCGCGCGCGCCACACTGCGGCGATGGCTGCGCCGATTTCCGCGTCGGACTTGCCGTCGCGCAGGAGGACGCGAAAATCGTAGCCCGAGGTGGCGAACAGGCAGGTGTAGAGCATGCCTTCGGTGGATATGCGGGCGCGGGTGCAGGAGCGGCAGAACGCCCGGGTCACCGAGGAGATGACGCCGATTTCGCCCGAACCGTCGCGGTAGCGCCAGCGCTCGGCGACTTCGCCCCGGTAGTTCGGATCCACCGGGTCGAGCGGCAACTCTTCGCCGATCCGGCGGATGATCTCGCTCGAGGCAATCACGTCGTCCATGCGCCAGCCGTTGGTCGCGCCCACGTCCATGAACTCGATGAAGCGCAGCACGTGGCCGCTGGACCTGAACTGGCGCGCCATGGGCAAAATCGAATGCTCGTTCACGCCGCGTTTCACCACCATGTTGATTTTCACCGGCGCGAGGCCGACCGCCGCCGCGGCGTCGATGCCTTCGAGCACCTTGGCCACCGGGAAGTCGGCGTCGTTCATGGCCATGAAGGTCGGATCGTCGAGCGCGTCCAGGCTGACCGTGACGCGCGCGAGGCCCGCGTCCTTCAGCGCTCGCGCCTTTCGTGCGAGCAAGGAGCCGTTGGTGGTGAGGGTGAGTTCGATGCCTTCGCCGCCGGGCAGGGTAATCCTGGCCAGCATTTCGACCAGCCGCTCGATGTTCCGGCGCAGCAGCGGCTCGCCGCCGGTGAGGCGGATTTTCTCGACACCGTGAGCCGCAAAGATCTTCGCCAGGCGCGCGATTTCTTCGAAGCTCAAGAGCTGCTCATGCGCGAGGAACGGGTAATCCTTGCCGAACACCTCCCTCGGCATGCAGTAGGTGCAGCGGAAATTGCAGCGATCCGTGACCGAAATGCGCAGGTCGCGCACAGGCCTGCCGAGCCGGTCCCCGGCCGGGCCTGCGGCGCGATCGGCCGCGTCCGGAATGGGCTTGCGCCGCCCGGCGTCTACCAGTGCGATAACCCTTTCGGTCATATGGTGGAATGTGATTTAATCAGGTCGAGCATCATAGCAGAGCGAGTGCATGGTCAGTATTGCCAGAGCCGTGGCTATGCCGGATGCCGCGTGGTCGAAAGGCTTGCTGCTCGCCACATGGGAATCGACCTGCAGCCCCTGATCTGCTTGATTTTCATCAACAGACCGAACCCCAGCGCGCTCTAGATTGGAGCTATTCCGATTTGCGATTTTGCACTTTAATTTCAATTCAAATGGCAGGAACGTTGATGTGCCTTAAGCGCTTGGGATTGCGGGCCGGACGATGCAGCGCGGCGGCGTTCGCTCTTCTGCTATGCGTCGGCTGCTCGGCCGGTGCAGCAGAAATGATCAGAGTTGGAGGCACCAGCGCCGCGCTCGGCACCATTCAATTGCTTGCTAACCGTTTTGCCCAGGGCAATCCCGACCTCAAAATCCTTGCCGTAGCCGATCTGGCCAGCGACGGGGGGCTCAAGGCTCTGGGCGGCGGCGCAATCGATCTCGTGGTGGCGACGCGCCCGCTCGATGCGGGCGAGATCAAGCGCGAAATGAAGCAGCGGGAGTTTGCGCGTACTCCGTTCGTGTTCGTCGTGTCGGCAAAATCCGCGGTCAACGCCATCACCAGGAAGGATCTGGCCGGAATCTATTCCGGCACGCTGGCGAAATGGCCCGACGGCAGCACGATACGCCCGGTGCTGCGGCCGGTGGGGAACAGGAATAACGCGCTGGTGAAGCGGCTTTCCCCGCAAATAGAGCAGGCAGTCTCGGCTGCGGAAAAGAAACCTGGCATGCAGGTCGCCATCACCGACCAGGAGGCGGCCGACAAGGTGGAGCGAGTCCCGGGCGCGATTGCCGCCTTTTCGCTCTCGGTCATCCTGTCGGAACGGCGGCCGCTCCGGGCCTTGGCGCTGGATGGCGTTGAGCCGACGCCGGCGAACGCGGCGGCGAATGCCTATCCGCTGTACAAATCGATGTTTTTTGTCACCGCGGCGAAACCTCCGGAATCGGTCGAACGCTTTATCGCTTTCGTGCTATCCCCGGCCGGGCGCAGGATTCTTGCCGACAACGGGCACTGGGTCCCATAGGCTCCACCGAGCCGGGGCTGGCGCTGGCAGATTCTATTGGCAGAAACGCGTGTCAAACTGGCGCTGCATTCATACGGCCGGCAGATGCAATAGGCGATGGCCAGGACCGACCGAACGCTTTGCGCTAATATTGGCCCCAATGATTCCCCGGGATAAGTTGGATAGTCGGATGGCGATGCGGCAGTTTTTGTTGATTGTGTGCCTGGCGCTTTCGGTTCCCGCACTTGGCGCCAGCCTGGCCGTGGGCGAACCGGCGCCCGAGGTGGAAGCGAAGCTGCTCGACGGCGCGACGCAATTCAAGGTCTCCGCCAATCGCGGCAAGGTCACGATCATCAACATCTGGGCGACCTGGTGCGTCCCCTGCCGCGAGGAAATGCCGGCGATTGACGCCTACTACCGCAAACACAAATCGAACGGCCTGGAAATTCTCGCGATCAGCATGGACGACGCGGGCGACGCAGCCGAGGTGCGCAGGCTCGCTCAGCAGTACTCGTTTCCGGTAGCGCTGAAGTCCGACGCCAATCTAAAAGGGCTGGGCCGGATCTGGCGCATCCCCATGACCTTCGTCATCGACAAGCGCGGCATCCTGCGCAAGAACGGTCTGGTCGGCGATCCGAAAGTGGACCTGCCGCTGTTGGAAGCCCTGGTCACGCCGCTGCTGCAAGCGCCTTAGCCGCAATCGGCGTTAAAACGCGAGCCTTGCGCCCACTGACAGGATGTATTTCGGCGCCAGCTGGATGCCGTTCAGATTTTGGTGAATCGGGACCTGCACGCTGGTGTAGGCGGAGAGTTTTTCGCCGAGCGGGACGATGAAGCCCGGGGTCAGATACACCAGCGTTCCTCCGGTGGCAAAGGAATCGGCGGCATCACCCGAGTCCGCCCGTGCGTGGCGTGCATTGATCTGCAGCGTCGGAATGATTTTTTCGAATCCCTGATAGCGTATGCCGGCGTTCAGGTTGACGCTGCTCCCCGGCTTGTACGATCCGGCCGCCATCATCGAGCTTTTCACCACGCTCTGAACGCCGCCCTGCATGAAATAGTCCCAGTCTGCAGACAGGTTGCCGAACCGGTATGCGCCCAGGATCAGATCGGTCGTGCCCGTGCCGATTTGCAGGCCGGGGTCGACGGGCGTGGGATTGCCGGAATCCGAAACCTGATTCTTTCTGCCGGTCGCCAGTTTGACGCCGAACTGGATGCCGAAGTTTTTTTCCTCGGAAAAGCCGAAATAGCGGCCGATCACCTTGACATCGCCCAGTCCGGAGGCCGAAGAGCCGTAGGCGCCGTTGTCCGGATCGAAGGTGGTCCCGTCGCTGCCGGTGCCCAGCGTGCTGTGCGAGCGGCGAATGTGAGGAAGAAGCAGGCTCACCCCCCAGGCCTTGCCGTTGTTGTAGTCGATGGCGGCCGTGACGTAATTGTTCTTGGTGTATTGCTCGACTTCCGCCGGCGAGTTGGTCTGGGTGTTGGTCGCGTTCGCGGCCGAGGTGGCGGATATCGTCTTGGTCCCCGACCGCAGCTGGTTCTGATTCAGATAGTCGTAGCGCAGATCGACGCTCCAGCCTCCGGCCGTCGACAGCCCCTGGGCGCTGAAGTCCGAGTTGAGGCTGCAGCCGCAACTGGCGCAGGCGTATGCGGCGCCCGAGGGCAGGGCTGCGAGCAACGCCGCGGCGAGCAGGGAAAGCGACAACCGGTTGGATTTTTTCATTTCACTCTCATGGATGGAACGGCCCGGAACTGATGCGGCGAAGTGCGATTTCTGTAGTGTCCGCATCGGGCTTGGACACGCTTGGCGCGTAGTTTACCCGCCGGTGCCGGCGGATTCGAGGGTGCGGCAAAATGTCGCATGCGGCAATCTGTTGCCGGTCGGCGAGCCTCGAGCGTGTTTGAGCGAGCCCCGCGCTGCGTGTTCGGCGGGCTCAGTTTTTCGCCGGCCGCTTCGACAGCTTGCGCTGCAGCGTGCGCCGGTGCATGCCTAGCGCCTTCGCCGTGGCCGAGATATTGCCCTGGTGATCCGCCAGCACCTTTTGATGTGCTCCCATTCGACCCGGCCGATGCCCATCGGGTCCTCGCTGATTGGCACATCGGGCTGGGGCGCGACGCGCTTGAAGGCGTCGAGGATTTCTTCGGTCCGGGCAGGCTTGGACAGGTAGTGGGTCGCGCCGAGCTTGATCGCCTCGATCGCAGTCGCGATGCTGGCGTAGCCGGTGAGTACGACGACGCAGGTCTCGGCATCGAGCTGCTTCAGCTTTTGCACCAGCGCCAATCCGGATTCGCCCGGCATCTTCAGATCGACCAGGGCGTACTCGGGCGGGTCGTCCTCCGCCATCCAGGTGGCTTGCTCGACGTCGTGGGCGACGCGAACGGCGAAGCCGCGCGCCTCCATCGCGCGTTTTACCACGCGGCAGAACGCGGGGTCGTCGTCCACCACCAGCAACGTCGGCAGGTTTGCCAGCGGTTCGGCCAAGCTCATGTTCCGCCCGCCGGCGCAAGTACCGGCAGCGTGATCTGGGTGCAGGCGCCGCCGCCCTCGCGATTGGTGATCTGCACCCGTCCGCCAAAGCGCTCTATGGTCGCGTTGGCGAGAAACAGGCCGATGCCCATGCCGGAAGGCGACTTGGTGGTGAAAAACGCTTCGCCTGCGCGCTGCGCCACCTCGGGCGAAAGGCCGGGCCCGCGGTCCTTGATTTCGATCACCACCCGGTCCGTTTCGTTGCGCCCCGCAATCTCCACCGCGTTCGGCGAGGCATCGGCCGCATTGTTGAACAGATTGATCACCGCCTGGAACAGCGTCTGCTCGACGACGATGGCCGGCGCCGGCCCGGGGTCAGACCAGCGGCAATTTACGCTCACCGCCGGCCGCATCAGCTGCCACTTCGCCAGCGCCTCGTCGAGGAAGGCGTCGGCGGCCTGGGCGCGGCTGCTTTCACCGCGCGCCGCGCCGGCGCTGACGGTCAGCGAACTGATGATGGCCTTGCAGTTGGCAAGCTGCGTCTGCAGTTCCGTCGCGTCTTCGCGCACCTCGGGCTGTCCGGCGTAGCGGAACGCCATGTCGTCGGCGAGCAGCGCCATCGTCGCGAGAGGCGTGCCCAGTTCGTGCGCCGCGCCAGCGGCGAGCGTGCCGAGGGCGACGATGCGCTCGTTCCGGAGCGACTCCTCGCGCGCCAGCGCCAGCAGGCGGTCGCGCTCGCGCAGCGACTGCGCCATGCTGGCGACGAAATGCGCGATCAGCCCGGCGCTGACCACGAACGTCGCCCACATGCCGAGCACATGCATGTTGAATTCCGCCGCGGCCGCTTCGTGATGGTGGTGTTGCTCACCCAGCGGCTGATACCAGACCAGCAGCATCGAATAACAGGCGATCGCGAGCGCGGCGACGCTCCAGTTGTAGCGCTTGGGCAGCACGGTCGCCGCGACCATCAGCGGCAGCAGGTACAGCGATACCAGCGGATTGGTGGAACCTCCGGTGAAATACAGGAGCGCGGTCAGCCCCAGCACGTCGCCCAGAAGATTGATGAAGAACTCGGCGTCGGTCACCGGCCAGTCCAGGCGCAGCCTGGCATGGGCGACGAGATTGATCGCGGCGAGAAACGCCAGCGCCGCCGCCACCGGCGCCAGGGGCAGTTGCAGATCCCACCCGAGCTGGGCCGCGGCCAGCGCCACGCCCAGCGCCGCCAGCACGAAATAGCGCAGCACCACCAGGCGGCGCAGGTTTTCGGGCGTGGCGGAGATCAGGCTGGTGTGCATCGGGTGCAGGAACGTTGCGAACACTTTTGTCGATCGATGTTTTCATTGTAGCCGCAAGCGCTGCGGCATACGACGGGTGCGACAAAGTGTCGCATGCGGCGATATCAAGCAAGCCAATGGCTTGGGACTGAAATCGGGCAGTGAGAATCATATAGTTTCGGGATGTTGATTGAGCACCAGGTCCTTGCTGAATCTGTCACTTGCGCGCATATGGTTTCGCGGTTAAGATTTTTTCGTCTTAAACGCGAAGCCCCGCCTAACTTTTTTATCAACGGAGAAATCAATTGGACCGCAGAGACATGTTGCAATCCGGAGTGGCGCTGACGCTTGCCGCGGCAGGTACGGCCATCGCACAATCCGACAAGCCCGCGGCCGGCCATGATCACCACCACCACGATCATGGGAGTTCCGGAAAGTATGGCGATCTCGTGCATGCCGCCGCTGAATGCGGGCATATCGGCCAAGTATGTGTCGCGCATTGTCTGGTGTTGCTGGGGCAGGGCGACAAGGTGATGGCGGTCTGCGCCACCAGCGTTTCCCAGACGCTCGCTGCATGCGACGCCCTGCTGAAGCTGTCCACGCAGAATTCCAAGTACGTGCCGAAGATGGCCGCGCTGGCGCTGGCCGTGTGCGAGGATTGCGAAAAGGAGTGCCGCAAGCACGAAAGCAAGCACAAGGAGTGCAAGGACTGTGCCGACGCCTGCGCGGCCTGCGCCAGGGAGTGCAAGAAAGTCGCGGCCTGACGTGCAGCAGCTTTCGTAACGGCGCGCACGTGGGGGCGTGCCGGCCGCTCAGCCAGTCTGCGCCTGGGCGAGCAGCCTGCGGATGTCGGCAATCGTCTTTTCCGTACTCTGCTCGTGCCTCACCGCGAGGCGCAGGCGTCCTTGCGTGTCGTAGACATAGGTGAAGGCGGTATGGTCGATGGTGTAGGAGCTGCCCTCCGGCACCTTCTGGTAGAACACGCGAAACTCTTTCGCCACTTTCTCCGTGCCGGCGAGGTCCGAGTAGAGGCCGATGAAGCTCGGGTCGAATGCGTTGGTGTAGCCCTTGATCACCTCGGGCGTGTCGCGTTCCGGATCCAGGGTGATGAATATCACCTGTATCTTTTCCCCGCCGCCGCCTAGCGCGCGCCGCACTTCGACCGCGCGGATCAGCGCCGTCGGACACACCACCGGACACTGCACGAAACCGAAAAAAATCATCAACAGTTTGCCGCGGAAATCCGCCAGCCGGCGCACGCGTCCTTCCGCATCGTTTAGCTGGAACTCCTTGCCGAAATCCGAGCCGGTGACGTCCATGGAATTGAACGGCGGCTCATCGGTGCAGCCAGACATTGCGAACGGCGCAAAGGCCAGTGCCGCGAGGGCGTCTCTGCGATTCATCGTTTTGTCCCCCTATGCGTTTTGGGCCACCGCCGCCGACAAATCCTGTGTCCCGGTGCCAAACGGCGCGATGCCCACGTTTCCAGTGTGGTGTTTTCATGCCGGATCAATTCGAACTTCATGGCAGAGCCATTGCTTCGCTAGTATAGTTGTCCCGCATGGGCCATCCGGTTTATTCAATCGCAATCATCATGGAGCGGCGCGCGATCGTCAATCGCTGGCAGTCGCAGACATGGGGGGCCGTCGGCGTCATCCCCGATCCGGGCAACGCGGCGACACCGCGGCTGTTGCTGCGCGACGGCGCGAGCGAGCAGTGGCTGCACGGCGGCTTCGTGCTGAAGTTGTATCGCGACGAAGCCGAAAATTACTATCTCAACTTGTCCGCGTCCGAGCCTTGCGTGTTTGTCACCTGGCGCATGGAGGAGGAATCCGCCGTTCCCAAATTCGTCACCGTCAGCTATGGCGAGGCGGCACGCTTCATGGACGCGAACGAACAGGTGGACACCGCCCCCATGCCGCGCGACATGTGCGACTGGCTGGGCGAATTCGTGAACGATCACTACAAGCCTGAGCCGAAAAAGCGCAGCCGTCCGCCCTCGTTCAAGGGCGCCAGGAGAGACTAGGGCGATGGACGAAAAGGAGCCTTTCCTCGCGCGCTGGTCACGGCGCAAACTGGAGACGAAGGAGGTTGATCCGGCGGTCGGCGGAAGCGCGGCTGAGCCCCCCCCAGCTGTCGCGCCGCCCGCTGACCCGGGCTATTCACCTGCGGCTGAACAAGCATTGACAGGCACGCCCGAGTATCGCGAATTCTTCGACCCTCAGGTGGATGAAAAACTGCGGCGGACGGCTTTGAAGAAACTATTCAACGAACCCCGGTTCAACGTCATGGACGGCCTCGATACCTACATCGACGACTACTCCAAGCCGGACCCGATTCCCGATGCGATGCTGCGGCAGCTGAATCAGGCGAAGAATCTGTTTCTGTTCGACGAGGAGAAGCAAGAGGGCGAAGCCGCCGGC
>Ga0194060_10003868_pt1 | contig 10503 bp, 9 predicted proteins | sample SepL225m_MetaG_FD_163427 | JGI IMG/M metagenome (GOLD analysis project Ga0194060, IMG submission 163427) | Anoxic zone freshwater microbial communities from boreal shield lake in IISD Experimental Lakes Area, Ontario, Canada - Sep2016-L222-5m | ecosystem: Environmental > Aquatic > Freshwater >... | reverse complement strand
TCTTTATACAGGTATTAAAGTAGTTGATTTGATTGAGCCGTATGCAAAAGGAGGTAAAATCGGATTGTTTGGTGGTGCGGGAGTTGGTAAAACAGTATTGATTATGGAGTTGGTAAACAACATTGCAAAAGCATATGAAGGTATGTCGGTATTTGCTGGTGTTGGTGAGCGTACTCGTGAAGGAAATGATTTGTTGCGTGAGTTTATCGAGTCAGACGTTATAAAATACGGTTCAGAATTTAAACATAGCATGGAAGAAGGTGGATGGGATTTGAGTAAGGTTGATTATACAGAGTTGGCTAAATCGCAAGCTACACTGGTGTTCGGTCAAATGAACGAACCTCCTGGTGCTCGTGCTCGTGTAGCATTATCAGGTTTAACAATGGCTGAATATTTCCGTGATGGAGATGAAAAATCTGGTGGACGTGATATTCTTTTCTTCGTTGATAATATTTTCCGTTTTACACAGGCAGGTTCAGAGGTATCAGCGCTTTTAGGTCGTATGCCTTCAGCTGTGGGTTACCAACCTACATTGGCTTCCGAAATGGGTGCGATGCAAGAACGTATTACTTCAACTAAACGTGGTTCTATTACTTCAGTTCAGGCGGTTTATGTACCTGCGGATGACTTAACAGATCCTGCTCCGGCAACAACATTCTCGCATTTGGATGCCACAACAGTATTGAGTCGTAAAATTGCTGAGTTAGGAATTTATCCTGCGGTAGATCCTTTGGATTCAACATCGCGAATACTAACACCTGCAGTTGTGGGTGATGCTCATTACAATTGCGCTCAACGTGTTAAATTAATACTTCAACGTTACAAAGAATTGCAAGATATTATTGCCATCTTAGGTATGGACGAATTATCTGAAGAAGATAAGTTAGTTGTGTCGCGTGCAAGACGTGTTCAACGTTTCTTGTCTCAACCTTTCCATGTTGCTGAACAATTTACAGGATTAAAAGGTGTACTTGTGCCGATTGAAGATACCATCAAAGGATTCAACATGATTATGGATGGAAAAGTAGATCAATATCCGGAAGCTGCATTTAACCTCGTAGGAACAATTGAAGATGCAATTGCTAAAGGAGAAAAAATGTTAGCGGAAGCGAAGTAATAATTGTTATTAAGTTACTGAGTTATTGTAATGATATCTCAATAACCTACTAACCCAATACCCAATAACCATATCAAACATGCAATTAGATATTTTAACACCCGATAAAACAGTTTTTTCAGGAGAAGTGGAAGAAGTTACACTTCCCGGAACCAAAGGGCAATTTCAGGTTTTGAAAAACCATGCTGCATTGGTTTCTAGTTTGAATAAAGGAAAAATAAAAATTAATACGGCAAGTGGTGAAACGTTTTTTGAAATAAACGGAGGTGTTGTTGAAGTGTTAAATAATAAAATAGTTGTATTGGCTTAACTAGACAAATATTTATAAGTAAAAAGCCCATTGTTTAATGGGCTTTTTTTATGCTTTTTTCTGAGGGTATTTTCTAAATAAACTTTTTATTTTCATAGATAGTACGCCACCTATAGCCTCTTTGATAATACCGCTACTAATCTTTGATTCACCTAAGGTTCGGTCGGTAAAAATAATCGGAACTTCTTCTAACGTAAATCCTTGTTTCCATGCTGTAAATTTCATTTCAATCTGAAATGCATAGCCTCTGAATTTTATTTTTTCAAGATCAATCGATTCAAGTAGTTCTTTACGATAACAAACAAAACCGGCAGTGGTATCACGAATCGACATGCCAGTAATTATTCTAACATATGCAGACGCATAATAAGATAAAATTACACGGCTCATAGGCCAATTAACAACGTTTACACCTGTTTTGTATCTAGATCCGATAGACATATCTGCACCTTTTTCACATGCTTGAAATAATTTGATCAAATCATCTGGATTGTGCGAAAAATCTGCATCCATTTCAAAAATAAAATCGTAGTTGTTCTTTAAGCACCATCTGAAACCTGCAATATAAGCAGTGCCTAAGCCGTTTTTTTCTTTTCGCTCGAGGATATGCAATTTCGAAAATTCTTGCTGAAGTCTTTTTACGATTTGTCCTGTTCCGTCAGGCGAATTATCATCAACTATCAATACATCAAAAGGTTTTGAAAGTGAAAATACCTTTCGGATAATCGCTTCTATATTTTCCTTTTCGTTATAAGTTGGTATAATGACAATTCGTTTGTCCACTTTGGTAAAATTTATTCAATAATATTATATAAACACCAATTCGCCAATTTTGTCCATCGTTAAACAATTGCATATTATTGCGTATGATAAAAAATAAAGCCATATTTCTTGACAGAGATGGAGTGCTGAATAGAGAAATTGGAAATTACGTTACACGTGTTGAAGATTTTGAAGTACTCAATCATGTTCCTTTTTTACTTAAAAAATTAAAAGATGCAGGCTATTTGTTAATTGTTATTACCAATCAGGGTGGTATAGCAAAAGATTTATATACGCATGATGATTTAAAAAAAAATCATCAGATACTGATTAATAAATTATCAGAAATGGATGTCCTGTTTACAGATATTTTTTATTGTCCTCATCACCCCGAAATAGGGAAATGCCTATGTCGTAAGCCCGAATCCATCATGCTCGAGAAAGCTATTGCTAAACATCATATCGATATTGAACAATCATACATGATTGGCGATACGGATAGAGATATTCAAGCTGCCCAAGCAGTTGGCGTAAAATCATTCAAGATTGATTCAAATGCTGATTGGGGAAGTGTTGTCGATTCAATTCTGAAATAACTGTATATCTAAAAATTATGTATTTTCGCAACATGACAACACCCATCATAGCACCTTCCATTTTATCTGCCGATTTTTCTAATTTAGGAAAAGATATTGAAATGATAAACTCGAGCGAAGCCGATTGGTTTCATGTGGATGTAATGGATGGCGTTTTTGTGCCAAATATTTCTCTGGGGTTTCCTATAATCAAAGCAATAAAAAAGATTGCAAAAAAAACACTTGATGTTCATTTAATGATTGTGCAACCTGAGCGATATATTACCGATTTTAAAAATGCTGGAGCCGATATTTTATCAGTTCATTATGAAGCATGTACACATTTGCACAGAACGGTTTATGCTATTAAGGAAGCCGGCATGAAATCAGGTATTGTCATCAATCCTCATACTCCTGTTCATTTGCTTAAAGATATTATTAAGGATGTCGACATGGTTTGTATAATGGGTGTAAATCCAGGTTTCGGAGGACAAAAATTTATTGAAAACACGTACACTAAATGTGCTGATTTGAAAAGTTTAATTATAGCACAAGACAGTTCGTGTTTGATTGAGATTGATGGAGGTGTTAATGATGTAACAGCTTTAAAATTACTCGAAAATGGAGCCGATGTGTTAGTTGCTGGCAATTATGTTTTCTCGGCAAAAGATCCTGTGGCAACAATAGCATCACTCAAAAATTTAACTGCACATACACAAAACGTTTTATAAACGTTAACTCATATTGATGCTTAAAAAGCTTTTTTTTCTATTTGTTATTTTTCTTTCATGTGATTTCGCATTTGCGCAAAGCAATGCAATTATTTATGGTACCGTAAGCGATTCAACAAACAGGAAAATTACAGATGCCAACGTGATAGTAATTGATCAACACATCAATACCATAACCGATGAAGAAGGGAAATTTGAAATAAAAGTACCAGCTAATAAATCGGTAGAAATTGCCATAACCTATGTAGGGCGTACGCCAAAACGCATCAATGTGCGACCGTTAGCTTCTGGCGAAAAATATTTGCTTGATGTGAAGATGGATTATGGAATGAATTTAAAAGAAGTGCAGGTTACCGAAGAGCGTGATCGAGATAAAGTGAGTATGCAAACCATCAATCCTAAAAATGTTTCTACACTTCCAAATGTTTCAGGAAGCTTTGAGCAGATTTTAAAAACACTCCCAGGTGTTTCGTCAAATAACGAATTGAGTTCGCAGTACAATGTTCGTGGTGGTAATTATGATGAAAATTTAATTTATGTAAACGATATTGAAATTTACCGTCCGTTTCTTCCTCGTAGCGGTCAGCAAGAAGGTTTAAGTTTTATTCATAGCGAATTGGTTGATAATATCAAATTTTCGGCAGGAGGCTTTGAAGCAAAATATGGAGATAAAATGAGTTCGGTGCTCGATATAAAATACAAAGATCCATCAAAATTTGCTTCTTCAGTTAATGTTAGTTTGCTTGGCGTTCAGGCTCATGTTGAAGGGGCTTCAAAAAATAAACGATTCACTTATTTGCTCGGAACTCGTTACTGGAGTAACCAATACGTAGTATCAACTTTAGATGTTCAAGGTGATTATAAACCCTCTTTTACAGATGTTCAAACACTAATAACTTATCATTTATCAAGTACATTAAGTTTGAGTTTTTTAGGAAGCTATGCCCAGAATAAATATTTAATGATTCCGCAAACACAGGAAACAACATTTGGAACAGTTAAGAGTGCGATACGATTAACTATATATTTTGATGGACAAGATTTGATGGAATACCGAACGGCAACTGGTGCAGTTTCGTTAAATTATAAACCAAATTATAGAACTCAACTCAAATTATATTCATCGGCATTTTATTCAAACGAAAATGAATATTATACCATCGAAGGAGCATATCGTTTAGAAGATGTTGAAACAGATATGGGCTCGCAAAATTTTGGAAAATCAAAAGCAAGTTTGGGTGTTGGCGATTATCTTACTAGCGCAAGAAACCAAGTAGAGGGAATCGTTTATAATGTTGGTCATAAAGGTTCGTTTATCATTGGCCCCAATAATTTTCAATGGGGAGCGCAAGCACAAGCAGAACAAATTAAAGACATTTTGCATGAATGGTATTACAACGATTCGCTTGGTTTTGCTCAACCAACAAATGTGAACGGAACGTTTGTGATGAATCAATTTGTATCATCAAGCAATACAGTAAATTCATTTAGAGTAAGTGGTTTTTTACAAAATGCGATGTTGATTCAAAAATCATCAAACATGATAATTACTTATGGTTTGCGAAGCAATTGGTGGAGTTACAATAATGAAAATGTTGTAAGTCCTCGAATTCAATTTTCTTTCGAACCAAACCGAAGAAATAACAGAGCCATTTTATTTGGTGGCGAAAAAGGTAAAGTTAAAAAAGACCTCATTTTAAAAGCAGCATTTGGGTATTATTACCAACCTCCTTTTTATCGCGAGATGCGTGGGTTTGATGGAACGCTCAATCCAAATATAAAAGCACAACGCGCAATACATTATGTGTTGGGTGGCGATATGAATTTTAAAGCTTGGGACAGACCTTTTAAATTTTTTGCCGAAGCATATTACAAGCAATTAGATAATTTAATTCCTTATGAAATAGACAATGTTCGTATTCGTTACTTTGCCGATAATATAGCAACAGGATATGCTACCGGTGTTGATTTTAGAGTGAACGGAGAGTTTGTTAAAGGAACTGAAAGTTGGGCCAGTTTAAGCATTTTACAAACACAGGAACGTATTCCTGGTGCAATTATTTACGATGCAAATGGTAGTCAAATTTCGAGCCCGGGTTATGTGCCTCGCCCAACAGACCAGCGTGTAAATGCAAGCATTATGTTTCAGGATTATCTTCCTAAATTTCCGAGTTACCGCATGTATTTAAATATGGTTTACGGCTCTGGATTACCTTTTGGTCCGCCCATTCATAATCGTTATGCCGATACATTGCAGATGCCATTTTATTTTAGGGTAGATATAGGTTTTATGAAATCAATAATTGATGATAAAACGAAAAATAAAACAGGGTGGAAACGTCATTTTAAATCAATGATGATAGGTGCTGAAGTGTTTAATTTACTAGCTAGAAATAACACCATTTCATACATTTGGCTTGAGGATATTGAAGGTCGTAGATGGGCTGTTCCCAATTACCTTACCGGACGAAGATTGAACTTAAAACTGATGATGAAGTTTTAGTTGAAAATAGCCAATCCTACAAAAAGTAAATTTAGAAAAACATAAGCGCTTAATAATATTCTGGCAGTTAATTTATCTATTCTATTTGCCTTTTCAAGTTTATCTTCTTTTAATAATTTTAGTGCATAAACTGATAGCGAAATAGTGACCAGAATTGAAATAAATGTGAAAGCATGAAGCGAATCGACTAAAGTAAAGTTTGACGATTCGGGTAAAAGAGAATCAATAATATATTTGTTTCCAACTGCTGCGAATAATGCGCCAACACTAAGTCCAAAGCGAGAGTCAATATTATCTGCATGAATAAAAATGCTCACATAAGTAATTAGAAATGCCACATACATTCCTAAAAATAATTTTAAAAACAATCCCCAAGCATTTCGTTCAATATCCAACTCAATCATATATTTCCCATACTCCGAATGAGGTGTTTTTTGAGATACATCACCAAAAGCAGTTTCGTAATTTTGTATACCTGTTGATATACTAATATTTGCGATATCCCAGCCACTTACCGTTAGTTTAGGGTCGAATTGTTTGCCATTTGTATCGGCAACAAAAACTAAACTTTTCGAATCGAATTGTGAGTTCTCAATATGTATTTTAAGTTTCTGTTTGTCGAACGGATAATTATGAACTCTCCAAGATTGTTTCATCACACACTTCAATTTCATAATCGTAAAAATTTCTCCATCTGCTGAATCTGTATTAATATCTGAGATGATAAAAGATTTTGAATTGGGTATTTCAATGTTTTTTGCGAATTTAAATTCAGGATTTTTATAACGCATCCAAACCCAGAAATTAATCGAATATTCTCGTTCATGAAAATCAATATCGTGAACGCTGATGATGTAGATTCCTGTTTTAACAGTATCAGCTTTTTGAATGTCGTCTGCTAAAAGTTTTACGGGAGTGAATGTCGTTAGTAAAAAACAAAAGAGGAAAATTTTATTCAATAATTTCATTTTGAGTGATTTGCGTAGTAAATCGTATTTCAAAAAAAAGGGCAAGCCCCAATATCGCACCGCTACAACCAAACACCCTTGCTTCATTCCTGACCTGGGGGATTCATTGGGAGCTGGTCGTATAAGACTTACCCGAGGGCAAAAGTACATTTTTCTGCTTAACTGACAAACCTCATTTAAAATTGGTTTACGAATGATAGATTTGCAAAACGGTTAACAGTTGTCAGTTTATGGTTCACAGTAAATTCAGTGAACTGTTATCTGTGAACCGAAAACTAAGAAAAATATGCAAGAATTATTAAAAGAAATGCACGAACGTCTGCTTAAAATTTATGAAGGCGGAGGAAAAAAAGCAGCAGCAAAGCAAAAAGAAAAAGGGAAAATGCTTGCACGCGAGCGTGTGGAATATTTACTTGATAATGATAAACCAAGTATTGAAATAGGTGCATTTGCAGGATTTGAAATGTACGAAGAACACGGAGGTTGTGTTGCAGGTGGCGTGATTGTGATGATGGGATATGTGAGCGGAAGACAATGTATAATAGTTGCTAATGATGCCACGGTAAAAGCAGGCGCTTGGTTTCCAATTACAGGAAAGAAAAATTTACGTGCTCAGGAGATATCAATTGAAAACCGTTTGCCAATTATTTATTTGGTTGATAGTGCTGGTGTTTATTTGCCAATGCAAGATGAAATTTTTCCTGATAAAGAAAACTTCGGACGAATTTTTAGAAACAATGCTGTGATGAGCTCGATGGGAATAACTCAGATTGCAGCGGTAATGGGAAGTTGTGTTGCTGGTGGTGCTTATCTGCCAATTATGAGTGATGAGGCCATGATTGTAGATAAAACAGGTTCCATTTTTTTGGCAGGATCGTATTTGGTAAAAGCAGCTGTTGGAGAAGATATTGATAACGAAACTTTAGGTGGTGCAACTACACATTGCGAAATTTCGGGAGTTACAGATTATAAATTTCCTGATGATGCATCGTGTTTAGATCGCATAAAAAGCATCATGTCCAAAATTGGTGATTTTGATAAAGCAGGATTTAACCGCATCGAACCAAAAGCACCAAAAAGTGAAATGAAAAATGTGTATGAAGTAATTGGCAGCATGAACAAACCTTTTGATGTGATTGAAATTATCGACAGATTGGTTGATGCCGATTCGTTTGAGCAATACAAAGAACTTTATGGTAAAACAATTCTTTGTGGTTACGCGCGAATAGATGGATGGGCAGTTGGTATTGTTGCAAATAATCGTCAAGTAGTAAAAGCCAAAAAGCCAAAACAAAGTGCAAACGATAATCCAATGGAAATGCAAATTGGTGGAGTTATTTATTCTGATTCGGCTGAGAAAGCAGCTCATTTTATCATGAATTGTAATCAGAAAAAAATTCCATTATTGTTTTTGCAAGATGTTACCGGATTTATGGTAGGAAGCAGAAGTGAACATGGTGGAATAATAAAAGACGGTGCTAAAATGGTGAATGCACAAGCTAATTCTGTTGTTCCAAAATTTACTGTGGTTACCGGAAATTCATACGGTGCCGGTAATTATGCAATGTGCGGTAAAGCTTACGACCCAAGATTAATTGTTGCATGGCCAAGTGCAAATATTGCTGTGATGGGCGGAGCGCAAGCAGCAAAAGTTTTATTACAAATAGAAGAGGCTAGTTTAAAATCGAAAGGTGAAGTCATTACTCCCGAAAATGAAGCAGAGCTATTGAAGAAAATTACCGACAGATATACGAAGCAAACAAAACCATATTACGCAGCAGCACGTTTATGGGTTGATGCTATTATTGATCCGGAGGAAACACGCAAATGGGTTAGCATGGGAATTGAAGCAGCCAATAATGCTCCAATTACAAAAGCATATAACCCCGGTGTGATAAGGACGTAAATCGTCAGACGCATTTCGCGTCAGACGGTTATAAAAACGCTATGATATGCATTTTGAAACAGATCAAATTTATCATGTTTACAATCAAGGAAACAATCGGCAACAATTGTTTTATTCGGACGAAAATTATCAATATTTTCTCAGATTATACAGGAAATTTATTTTTGGTAAAGCAGATCTTCTAGCTTACTGTTTAATGCCAAATCATTTTCATTTATTAATAAAAACAACCTCTGAATCAGTTAAGATGAAACAAGTAGGAAGTTTACAATTAACTGAATTATCTAATGGAATAAGAATGATGCTTACGTCATATTCGTCAGCTATTAACAAGCAGTTGGGCAATACAGGTTCTCAGTTTAGACAAAAGACAAAAGCAAAATTGCTTGATAGTAATAATATAAATTATCCTTTTGTTTGTTTCAATTATATTCATCAAAACCCTTTGCGTTCAGGATTGGTAGTTAGAATGGAGAGTTGGGAGTTTTCATCATTTAGAGACTTTGCAGGTTTGAGAAACAATTCAATTTGTAATATTGAATTGGCGAAAAGAATATTAGACTTTGGTGAAAATAATTTTATTGAAGAATCTTATCGAGTAATTAATTCAGATTTAATTAATAGTTTGTAATAGCGGTCTGACGCTAAATGCGTCTGACCACATTAGCATTACGAAATATTTTTTACTGTAAATTCTTTTGAATTAAATAAAAATTGATTGCCAATTTTCTTGCTCATCATTTCTTTTGCTAAAGGAGATTTTGGCGATAGTACAATTATTTTTTGTTTCTCAATTTCAAGCACACCAATTCCAACCGCAATAAAATAAATACCATTACTGGTTTCAATAAGCGAACCAATTTGTGCCGACTCTGAAATGTAATCAAGATCTATTTTGATAATAGATTGTAATTCACTTTGAGCTTCAAACAATTGTTTGGCATTCATATCACGGTCAAGTTGCCCCATAGCTCTTGCAGTTTCATATTTATCACCGGCACTGCTTTTATCATCACTGTTTGCAGCTTCTTGAGCAGCATTCATCGCAATACGGTAATCACTTATTCGCGCTTCAAGCAAACGGATACACTCATTATAAATTTTATGTTTTAGCGAATTATTCATTTTCATTTAGTGAGTAAAAATAATCTACAATATGTTGTAAATACAAATTTTATTTAATCAATCGAAATACGTTCTTTGTTGTAACAATGAAGAATATCAGGTATCATATTTATGCAGCACCTTTTTACGCATTTGTATTTGTGCCTTTTTGGTTATTGTATCTCATTTCGGATTTTTTCTTTGTTGTTATTTATTACATAATAGGTTACAGGAAGCATGTAGTTTTGACAAACCTTAGAAATTCGTTTCCCAAAAAAACAGATGAGGAGTTGGAAACGATTATGCGTAAATTTTACATTCATTTTTGTGATATGTTTCTCGAAACGATAAAGTCGTTAACCATGTCGAGAACCCATTTAAAAATGAGGTATCCGATTGATGATGACTCCTTAAAATTAGCTCATCAATTGCACGCTAAAAATCAAAGTGTCATTATTGTGATGGGGCATTTTGGTCAATGGGAAGTTGGTGGACAATCATTCTCGGTTGAAAGTCCGTTTCAACTT
>Ga0194060_10003867_pt1 | contig 10503 bp, 7 predicted proteins | sample SepL225m_MetaG_FD_163427 | JGI IMG/M metagenome (GOLD analysis project Ga0194060, IMG submission 163427) | Anoxic zone freshwater microbial communities from boreal shield lake in IISD Experimental Lakes Area, Ontario, Canada - Sep2016-L222-5m | ecosystem: Environmental > Aquatic > Freshwater >... | reverse complement strand
TGCCGAGATGAAGACCGAGATCTTCGGCCCGGTGCTGCACATCGTGCGCTGGAGTGGCGATCCCGTGGACGTGATCGAGCAGATCAACGCGTTGGGCTATGGCCTGACCATCGGCATCCAGACCCGTATCGACTCGCGCGCGCAAATCCTGGCGCACGCCGCCCATGTCGGCAACGTCTACATCAACCGCAACCAGATTGGTGCTGTGGTCGGTGTGCAGCCGTTCGGTGGCGAAGGCCTGTCGGGCACCGGCCCGAAAGCCGGCGGCCCGCACTACCTGTACCGCTTCTGCGCCGAGCAGACCATCACCATCAACACCACGGCCGCTGGCGGCAACGCGGCGTTATTGGCAGGTTAAGCGCTACAGCTTGAGTTCCAACCGCACCTGCAGGCTCGGCCAGGAGGGCGCCGTGCTGGTGATGCTCTCGCGCACGGCCTGGCTGGCGCTGTTGACCGAATCGAGCGTGTTGTTGGTCACGTAGTCGCGCGCGGCCAGGTTGCTGAAGGAGACGCGCAACTGGCTGCTTGGGTTGATAGCCCACAGCACAAAGGCGTCGAGCACCAGCTTGGCGCCCTGGTTGATGCGCTGGTCGTCGCTCAGGCGCGTGGTGTAGCCGGGCGTCCAGTTCAGGTTGCCGCCAAAACTCAAAGGCGAATCACGTAGCCGGTAATCGGCACCCAGGTTCGCCGTGCCATCGGGTTGCTGCGAGAGCCGGTTGTCGGGTGCGCTCACACTTTGCACGCGCGAGGCGAACAGGCTGAGGTTGCTGCGCACGTCGATGCGCGGCGCATCGCTCCAGAGATCGCTGGCGCGAAACTTGGCTTCGAGCTCGATGCCCTGCGTGATGGCGTCGCCGATGTTTTGCACCCGCGCCACCCAGCGCGGCACGTCGGCCCAGGACACGGTCTCCAGCGTTGACTGGCTGCGCATCAGATTGTTGATGCGGCGGTAGAACAGGTTGGCGCTCAGCATGCCGCTGCCCGGCAGGTAGCGTTCCATGGCGATGTCCAGACCGCTGGCCAGTTCTGGCATGAGGGCCGGGTTGCCGACGCGGTCCGGATGGATTTCATCGTTGGCGCCGCGCCCCGGGAACATGCTGCTGATGCGTGGGCGTGCAATCAGGTCCTGCAGATTGGGCGAGCGGTAGCTGCGTGTCAGGCTGGCGCGAATCTGGTCGCGGCCCTTGTCGTCAAACTTCCAGACGGCGTGCAGCAAAGGGGTCAGCACGCTGCTGCGGTTTGACACATCAGGCGTGCCGGCAGACGGCGTGCCCTGTGTGGCGATGCCTTCCCAGCGCAGGCCGGCGTGCGCCGCGAACTGCGGCGTGATCGACCACTCGTCCTGCGCAAAGAGCGCGGCGCGCAGGGTCGAGGCCGTCAGATTGCCGTCGAACTCGGTCAGCGGTGATTCGCCGTCCTGCAGCACGCTGGCCACCTCGGTACGCCGATTGGTTTGCAACTCGATACCGCTGACCAGACTGTGCTCCTCGGCCAGGGTCTTGGTCAGTTTGCCATTGAGGCTGAAATTGATGTCGTGCTGACTCGACTGAATATCGGAGATGCCCAGTGAGGGTCCGGCACCGCCAAAGTTCTGGCGCAGCGCAGCGTTGTCCCAGTCGTTCTGGCTCAGGTTGGCGCGCAGCAGCCAGTTGCCGCCGTCCTGCAAGCGGTGTGTCCACTGGCTGCCCAGGCGCAGGCTGGTGAATTGGCTGCTGCCGGAGCCCGCGCTGCTGTCGTAAGGCGCGATGCCGCCGTTTTGCAGCAGGGTCGAACTGCTGGTGCTGCTGCCTTCGGAGTGCACGATCATGGGTGTCAGCACCAGCGTATCGCCGCCTTCACTGCGCCATTGCAGTCGCGCGTTGGCCTGCATGCCATCGTGCTTGCCGGTGGACAGGGTGCGCTCGGTCTGCTCGATGACGTTGCCCGTCACCAGATTTTCCATGATGGTTTCGCTGAGACTGTCGTTCTTGCGCGCGTGTTGTTGCGCTGAGACCGAGAGGTTGTAGATCCATGGACCGGCGCTGTCGTTGCGGGTCCAGGAAAAGCCCGGCTCTGTGTTGCCGTTCTCAAAACCGGCGCCCACGCGCAGGTCGTTGAGCTTCTTGCTGTAGCCGCCGCGCGTGATGATGTTGATGGTGCCGGCAATGGCGCGCGCGCCGGTTTCGGCCGTCGGTGCGCGCAGGATTTCGATGCGCTCGATCTGTTCTGGTGAGAGTTCGTCGAGCGAAAAGCCGCGCGCCGCCGGTTCGCCATCGATCAGGATCTGGGTGTAGCCGCCACCCAGGCCACGCATGCGTGGCGCGCCACCGCGCCCCGGGCGCCCCGGCATCGTGACGCCGGGTAGGCGCTTGAGCAACTCGCCCATGGTGCTGTCGCCAAAGCGCTCAATTTCGTCACGCCCGACGATGATCTTGCTGGCCGTTGCCTGGCGTCGATCCTCGGTTTCGTTGACCGCCGCGCCCGTGATGGTGACCGGCTTTAATTCCCCGGCGTTGCGCCGTGCCGGCGTCGGCTTGGCCGGTGTGGCTTGCTCCGGTTGTGCTGGCGGCTCCGGTGTTTTGTCCTGGGCCTGTGCGCTACTCAGTGCGGCAAAAAAGAAAAGGCCCGGCAGGATGCCGAGCCATGATCTGAAAGCGATGGGTGTGTGGTGCAGTTTGGCAAACATGGCACCGATTATCGGACGGCCTGGCATGACCGCATCGTTTTTGTCATTGCGGGCTACGACCCGCAATCCATGCCACGCAATGCACTGGATGCCGGATCAAGTCCGGCATGACAGCCGAGGAGCCGGGATGACAAGCGGGGCATGGACTGCGCCAGGCGCTCGCTTGCCGATCGGTTTCTTACAACATCCCCAGCATGCGCGGGAACCAGGTTGAGAGCCCTGGCCAGTAGGTGACCACGAGCAGGAAGCCCAGCATCGACAGCAGCCAGGGCCAGACCGCCACCGTGAGTTCGGTAATGCCCATCTTGGTGATGCCCGAAGCCACGTACAGGTTCAGCCCGACCGGCGGATGGCACATGCCGACTTCCATGTTCACCACCATGATGATGCCAAAGTGCACCGGGTCAATGCCGAGCTTCATCGCCACCGGGAACAGGATGGGCGCGAAGATCAGCACGATGGAGGACGGCTCCATGAAGTTGCCCGCCAGCAGCAGCATGACGTTGACCGCCAGCAGGAAGCTGATCATGCCCAGGCCGTTACCCAGCATCCAGTTGGCCAGCGCCTGCGGGATGTTCTCGTTGGTCATGATGAAGGAGAACAGCACGGCGTTGGTGATGATGTAGAGCAGCATCGCCGACATATTGGCCGAGTTCAGCAGCACGCGCGGCACGTCTTTGAGCTTCATGTCCTTGTAGACAAACACCGCCACGACAAAGGCGTAAACCGCGCTCATGGCCGCCGCTTCGGTCGGTGTGAACAGACCGGTGTAGATACCGCCCATCACGATCACGATCAGCAGCAGGCCCCAGGCCGAAGTCTTGAAAGCCTTGAAGCGTTCGCCCCAGGTCGCTTTGGGCAGGCGCGGGTAGTTGAACTTGCGCGCGCGGTACCAGGTGACACCGCCGAGCACGCAGGCCAGCGCAATGCCGGGTACGACACCGGCCATGAACAGCGCACCAACCGAGGTGTTGGTGGCCACCGAGTACATCACCATCACGATGGACGGCGGGATCAGAATGCCCAGCGCGCCCGAGGTGGTGATGACGCCAGCGCCAAAGCTCTTGGGGAATCCGGCCTTGACCATGGCGGGCATCAGGATCGAGCCGATCGCCACCACGGTGGCCGGTGACGAACCCGAGACCGCGGCAAACAGCGCGCAGGCCAGCACGCCAGCCAGGCCGAGGCCGCCATACCAGTGACCGACCATGCTGGAGGCAAAGTTGATCATGCGTCGTGCGACACCGCCGTGCGTCAGGAAGTTGCCCGCCAGAATGAAGAACGGGATCGCCATGATCTCGAACTTCTCGATGCCGGTGAAGAGCTTGAGCGCTACCGATTCGAGCGGCACGTGGGTGAAGCCAAAGAGGAAGGTCAGAACCGTCAGACCCAGCGATATGGAGATCGGCATGCCGGTGAGCATGAGCACCAGCAAGAGGACAAAGATGATGGCGGCATTCATTTTGTGCCTCCTTCGTGGTGTGCGGTTTCGTCCGGGTGCAGGTTGTCTTTCATGGCGTAGGGGTCGAAGTCAACTGCGAGCAGTTCTTCTTCGAGTCCATCGACATGGCCGTGATCGTGGTGTGGCAACTCGCCGGTCTTGATGAAGCCCACCATCACTTGCAGGAAGCGAAAACACATCAGGCTGGTGCCCAGCGGTACGGCGCTGTAGACCATCCAGGTTGGCCATTCCAGGTCCGGTGAAGTCGGGCCTTCGGGAATGCCTTCGACCGACATGCCCAGCCACTTGAACCAGGCGTGGTGCGCGCCGTTGTCCCAGACGAAGCTGGTGGCCAGGTAAGCGACGATGCCGGTGAACAGCATGCCCGCGCCCAGGCCGAAGATGATGAACTTGCCGCGCATCTTCTCATCGAGCCGGTTGATCAGCACGTCAACGCCGACGTGGATGCCGGTGCGCACGCCGTAGGCGGCACCGAACTTGCACATCCAGACAAACATGATGATGGTGAGTTCCTGCGCCCAGCCGAAGTTGAGTGTGAGCAACCAGTCCTGCACACCTGGAATGGCCAGGCCGGCAGCGTAGCGGTGCAGCACCGCGACAAAGATGATCAGCGTCGCAGCGCCCATCAGGAAGGTGACAAGCCACTCCTCCAGGTGATCAAGAAATTTCATGATGTGTACTCCGAATGTGCTCCAGGGTTAGAAAGAATTTGTCATGCCGGACTTCGATCCGGCATCCAGGGCCGCGTGTGCACTGGATTGCGGGTCAGGCCCGCAATGACAAGGAGGTTTCGCAATAACGCCAGGCTCAGAGCTTGGTCGGGTCGAAGCCGGTGGCCTTGTAGAACTCTTGCAGCGTTTCCTTGCCAACGCGATCGGCCATCTTGATGTGCACCGGCGCCATGGCCTTCTTCAGGGCAAAACGCTCGTCCTTGGTCGGCTCGTAAACCGCAGTCTTGCCGCTCTTCTTGACACCGGCCAGCGACAGATCGTTTTCTTCCTGGGCAATTTTGTTGGCATAGACGGTGGCTTCTTTCATCGCCTGTTCGAGTTCGCCGCGCACTTCAGCCGGCAGACCATCCCAGAACTTCTTGTTGACGATGACTGCATAGCCGAGGTAACCGTGGTTGGTCAGCGTCAGGTGCTTTTGCACCTCATGCATCTTCTGCGTCCAGAAGTTGGAGATCGGATTCTCGGTGCCGTCAACGACGCCGGTCTGCAGCGCCTGATAGACCTCGGAGAAGGCCATCACCTGGGGAATGCCGGCAATCGAGCGGATTTCTTCTTCCAGCACCTTGGAGGACTGGATGCGGAACTTCTTGCCCTTGTAGTCGGCCACGTTCTTCAGCGGCGTGTTGGCCGAGAACGATTTGAAGCCGTTGTCCCAGTAAGCCAGACCTTTGATGCCTTTGGGCTCGAGCTTGGCCAGCATGGCCGCACCCACCGGGCCCTGCGTGATCTTGTGCAGTTCGGCCGTGTCGTCAAACATGAACGGGAAGTCGAAGGCTTCAAACTCTTTCACGCCGAGTGGCCCGAACTTGGCCAGCGAAGGTGCGAGCATCTGCACCGAGCCCATTTGCAGGGATGACATTTCTTCGCCGTCCTTGTACAGGGCGCTGTTCGGATAGACCTCGACCTTGACTTTGCCTTTGGTCAGTTCGCCGGCGCGCTTGGCAAAGAACTCGGATGCCTTGCCCTTGGGCGTGTCGGCTGCCACCACGTGGCTGAATTTGATGATGGTCTGGGCGCCAGCGCTCAGGCCCAGGGCCAGCAGTACGCTGGCAAGCAAAATCTTGATTTTCATAACGGTCTCCAAAACGGGGGGTTGTCGATCTAACAGGCGAAGGTTAGGGACTATTGCGCAGCGCCACAACTGTGGCGTTCAACAGCTAGGGTTAACCCTGCTTCAAGGCGTCGCGCATGGCGTCCATCCATGACAGGCCGATGCGGCTGGCCAGCGCTTTGTGCACTGGCTCGACCGTCTGGCGCAAGCGTGCGCGCTGCGCTTCGCTCAGGGTATGGATGCGCGTTGTTCCGGCCTGGCGCAGGGCGGCCAGGGCCTTGTCGTTCTGTGCGTCGGCGATGTCGTTGCCGTAAGCCAGCGCCTCGCGCAGGGCTTGCCCAACGAGTGCGCTGTCAGCAGCGGACAGGCTTTGCCAGAAGCGCTGGTTCACGACCACGGCGTAGCCCAGATAGCCATGCTCGGTCAGGCTCAGGTCGCTTTGCACCTCGTGCATGCCCTGCGTCCAGAAGTTGGAGATCGGGTTCTCGGTGCCATCGACGACGCCGCTCTCCAGCGCGCGTCGGGTTTCGCTGAAAGCCAGCGTTACCGGTTGCGCACCGAGCGCACGCATTTGCGCCGCAATCACACGCGAGGCCTGTACGCGCATGCGCAAGCCAACAAAATCAGGCGGTGTCAGCAGCGGTCGATTGGCGCTCATCTGTTTGAAGCCGTTGTCAAAGTAGCCCAGCCCCGTCAGTCCCTGGCGGCTCAGGCGTTGCAGCAAACGCTGCCCAAGCGGCCCCTGCGTAATGCGCCGCACGTCGGCGACATTGCCAAACAAAAAGGGCAGGTCAAACAATTCAAACTCAGGGAAACCGATGCGACCAAACTTGGAGAGCGAGGGCGCCAGCATGTCCACGGCACCGAGTTGCAGTGCCTGCATTTCGTCGTGGTCGCCGTAGAGCTGGCCGTCCGGGTAGACCAGCACCCGGATGCGACCGCCCGAGCGTTGCTCAACCAGCGCCTTGAAGCGCTGCGCTGCCAGACCCTTGGGCGTTTCCTGTGCCACCACATGGGAGAAACGCAGCGTCACAGCCTTGTCCGTTGCCGCCTGTGCCGACCGGTTTGGCAGTGAGGCGGCCATGGCGCAGGCGAGCGCGCCGTGCAGGCATTGACGGCGGCGCAGGGAGGCAGGCAGGGCAGGCGCTGACATGCTGGCTATTATGCGAGGGTATTCAAACCACCATGGCCGAATCCGCAAGCACCCCTGCCGACCAGTCGCTCGACTTTGCCTTGCTGCAACAGACGATGCCCAGTCACGCCAGTCGCAACCGGCGCGCGCTGTTCTGGTTGCTGGGTTTGTTGTTGTTGCTGCTGGCGTCGGTGCTGGCGCTGGTGCTCTATCTCAATACCTTTGAGGCCGACGAGGAGACGCGCAGCCGTGCCGCCGAAGCGCAGTGGCTGGAGCAAAGTGTGCAGTTTCATTTCCGGCGGCTGGAGGATGACTTGACGCTGTTGGCGCGCCAGGCCGTGCGCGGCGCTGGTCAGAGTGATGAGGGCCCGATGCAGGGCGGCTTGTTGTGGCGCGAAGCGGGCGTGGTGCTCTCGCACGGCTGGCTGGCTGCGGGCCCGGGCTCCGATGAAACGCGCGGCCCCGAGCGCTGGCAGCGCGACTGGTCGGCAACTGCTGCCAACGCGCAGGTGATGGCCACGATGGAGGCGACGACGCGCGGCTTGCGGCGCTCGGCCTACGCTGGTTTGATGCTGCAGGCGGACGGTTCACTAAGCGATGTGGTTTGGGTCGCGGTGCCGTTTTTTGACCGCGGCCAGTTTGTCGGCAACTACCTTGCGGCGGTGTCGCTGCAGCGCGCGACCGTGGCCTTGGTGCCAACCTGGTTTGCGCAAAACCATCGGGTGCATCTGGTGGCCGACGAGTTGCAGGGGCAGCCCGCTGAAGGTGCGGACAACAAGCTTTTTCGAGCCGCCATGAACCTTCCCGGCACCGATCTGTTCCTGGCCGTGACCCCGTTTGATGTGCCAGCAGCCACCGTGCCACGCATCTTCTTTCTGGTGGCGCTGCTGTTTCTATCGGGCATGCTGGTCAGCCTGTGGGTCTTGCGCCGCGACTTCGTCAAACGCCAGCAGGTACAGGCGCTGTTTCAGGCCCAGGTGGCCTTGCGCACGGCGATGGAGAACTCGGTCACCATCGGTCTGCGCGCCTGGGACCGCAGCGGCAAGATCCTCTACGTCAACGAGTCTTTCTGCAAGATGGTGGGCTACCGCGCGGTCGAGCTGGTTGGCAAGTCCATGCCGCTGCCTTATTGGCCGGCGGAGCAGGCCGATGAACTCAATCTGGTGCACCGCGGCATCATCGCGCAAGGAACGCAGGAAGACGGCGTCGAGGTGCAGTTTCAGCATCACGATGGGCATTTGCTGGATGTGCTGATTCACGAAGCACCGTTGAACACGGCCAGCGGTGAGCAGATCGGCTGGATGAGTTCGGTGCTCGACATCAGCGAGCGCAAGCGCTCGGAACGCATGGCAGCGCGCCAGCAGGAACGGCTGCAGGCTTCGGGGCGGCTGGTGGCCGTCGGCGAGGTGGCCTCGACGCTGGCGCACGAACTCAATCAACCGCTGGGCGCCTTGAGCAGTTTTGCCAATGGTTTGATGAACCGTCTGCGCAGCGGACGCATCACGCTCGATGAGGTGCTGCCGGTGGTCGAGCGCATGGAGCGGCTCTCGGACAAGGCCGGGCGCATCATCCAGCGTGTCAATGCGTTTGCGCGCCGGCGCGAAATGTCGCGCCAGCGGCTCGATCTGGTGGTCTTCCTGCGTCGTGCGCTGGTGCAGCATTTGACGCAGCGCCAGGTCAACCTGGAACTGCTGCTCGGAGCCGCCCCGGTGTGGGTCGAAGCCGATGCCCTTCTGCTTGAACACGCGGTGCAGAACGTGGTGGCCAATGCACTGCACTGGGCGCAGCAGGGCAGCGCAGCGGGGCGGGTGCAAGTGCAGATCGAGATGGGCGATGGTATGGCCGGCATTGTGGTCGGCGACAACGGTCCCGGCGTGGATGAAGAGCACCGCGAGCAGATCTTTGCTGCGTTCTTCAGCGCCTCGGCCGACGGCATGGGCATGGGGCTGGCGATTTGCCGCTCCGTGCTGGAAGCGCACCATGGCCGCATTGATGTGGCACGCGACCCGGTTCTGGGCGGTGCCCGGTTCACCCTGTGGCTGCCGCTGTCTGACGCCAGCACCGAGGCCACTGCAAAGCAGGACAATGAAGCATGACACCGGCCATCCACATCGTTGACGACGACGCCGACTTTCGAGAGGGTCTGGCCTGGCTGTTCGATTCGCGTGGGCACCAGGCGCAGACCTGGGCCGGCGGCGATGTCTTTCTGGAAGCGCTGCGTGCGCGGTTGCCCTACTGGGGGCCGGCCGTGGTGCTGCTTGACATCCGCATGGAGCCGCTATCCGGACTGGCCACGTTTGAGGAATTGAAGAACCTGGGTTGCCCCTGGCCGATCCTTTTTCTGACCGGCCACGGTGACGTCAGCATGGCGGTGGCGGCGGTCAAGAACGGCGCCTGGGATTTTCTGGAAAAGCCGTTCCAGAACAATGTGCTGGTGGACAAGGTGGAGCAGGCGCTGGCCGCCGCGTCGAACCTGAGCGACGACCGGCGCCAGGCACACCAGTTGCGCCTGGCGCTGGGCAGCCTGAGCCCGCGCGAACGCGAGGTGCTCGACGAGTTGCTCAAGGGCCACTACAACAAGAACATCGCCGAGCACCTGGGCATTACGCCGCGCACGGTCGAGTTTCACCGCGCCAATATCTTCAAGAAAATGGAAGTGTCCTCAGCGATTGAACTGGCGCACAAACTCGGGCGCTATGAAGGCTGAGACCGGTCGGCATGCCTGTCCCGTGCTTGACGTGCAGGGTGGCGTCACTGTCGCAAAATCCGGCCATGATTGAAATCCTTTCTCCCTTGCAGGCGCAAATCGTTCAGTGGCACGTACAGGCTGGCGCCAACGTGCGCGCCGGTGATCTGCTGCTGGTGCTCGAAGCCATGAAAATGGAACACGAGCTGCGTGCCGAACACGACGGCGTGCTGCGTGAGTTGTTCTTTGTCGACGGTGCTGTGGTGGCCGAGGGTGAGGTGCTCGCCACCCTGGAGCGGATGGCACAAGTTCAGACGGCTGCGTCCGCTACGCTGGACAGCGCCAAGGCGCCAGCCGCCGACGCCGGTGCGCTGCGCGCCGACCTGCAGCGCGTGCTGGCGCGTCACGCACCGACGCTCGACGCCCATCGTGCCGAGGCGGTGGCCAAGCGCCACGCTTTGGGCCAGCGCACGGCGCGCGAGAACATCGCCGATCTGTGTGACGCCGATTCCTTCCTCGAATACGGCGCCCTGGCCGTGGCGGCGCAGCGAAGTCGGCGCAGTGAAGAAGACCTGATCAAGAACACACCGGCTGACGGTATGGTGACCGGCATCGGTAGCATCAACGGCGCGCTGTTCGGCGCTGAGCACCGCCGCGCCGTTGTCATGGCCTATGACGCCACAGTGCTGGCTGGCACGCAGGGCCTGCGCAACCACCAGAAGACCGATCGCATGCTGGGCATCGCCCTGCAGCAAAAACTGCCGGTCGTGCTGTTT
>Ga0194060_10003866_pt1 | contig 10506 bp, 7 predicted proteins | sample SepL225m_MetaG_FD_163427 | JGI IMG/M metagenome (GOLD analysis project Ga0194060, IMG submission 163427) | Anoxic zone freshwater microbial communities from boreal shield lake in IISD Experimental Lakes Area, Ontario, Canada - Sep2016-L222-5m | ecosystem: Environmental > Aquatic > Freshwater >... | reverse complement strand
ATTGAACGGAGGCAAGGCGGTTAAAATCATTGCCTTGACTGCCAGTGCTTTTATCGATCAACACGATAATATCATCAATGCAGGCTGTGATGCAGTGCTACACAAACCGTTTCACATTCCAGAGATTTTTACCGCACTGGCAAACCTGCTAGGGGTTAATTTTATTTATGAAGATGCCTTAGAATCCGCATCATCGCCTGTTGTGGAAATAACCGCTGAAATGCTAACCACGCTACCTATTGCACTGCGACAACAATTACACGAAGCCGCGTTAAATCTGGATATTGAAGAAACCGACGCGGTACTCGCTCAAATTCGCCTCATCGCTCCCGCCATTGCCGATGGCTTGCAACAATTGGCAGCTCATTATCAATTCGACCAAATTATTGATCTTGTAGCTACAGCCGATTGATATAGCTAAAGTATTTGTGATTAAAAAAACCATTCGACCTGAGCTTGTCGAAGGGTGAGCGGTCAATCCGTTCATGGTTCGACAAGCTCACCACGAACGGATTAACCTCGATAGACTTATCACTCACTTTTTATGACTACCTATTTTTGATTCCATGTTCATCTATAAATCAGGCTAAGTGCAATATTTTCAACAGCGCAAGACACATAAATGCAATGCTATAAATTCTCTTGTTGTAAACTATACCCATGAGTCTAAATACCCACTATCGTCTATGAATACTATCAAACAATTACTTAAATCAACGCTGTTTTTTCTATTGTTAGCCTTGGTTTTGCAAGCTCAAAGCGTAAACGCGGCAAAAATCACTGTTTCAGTTGACCGAAATCCAGTCGGTATTGATGAATCTTTTCAAATACTTTTTACCACCACTGAGTCACCCGATGCCATACCCGACTTTGAACCGTTGGAACAGGATTTTACCATTCTCAATCAAGAGCAAAGCAATCACTCCTCGTGGGTTAATGGTAAGTCGAGCAAAACCATACAATGGACATTGAATGTTATCGCCAAAAATGCAGGTAGTTTGACTATTCCCGTTATAGAATTTGGGCGTGATCGTAGTGAGCCGCTCACGGTAGATGTCATTAAAGCGGCGGATAATAAAGCGGTGCGTAACGATGAAGATTTATTTTTAGACGTTGAAGCCACACCAGCAAACCCCTACTTACAATCACAAGTAATTTATACCCTGCGCCTGTATCGAAATAGTGAGACCGTCAATATTACTCAAGCGCAGTTGGCTGAGCCAGAGCTTGCTGATGCAGTCATTGCTAAAATGGACGAAGATCATAATTATACTGCCAACGTAAAAGGCGTGAATTATTCGATTATTGAACGGAAATATGTCATTTTTCCGCAAAAAAGTGGAAAAATGACCATTAAGCCATTGGTATTAACTGCTGAAGTAGTGAGCAATGCGCGTCCTAGTTTTAACGGACTTTTTAACTCAACACAAACCAAGCGCGTTGTTTCTAAAGAAATAACGCTTGATGTAAAACCTGTCCCTGCTAACTTTACGGGAACACATTGGTTATCCGCTGAACAATTGGAAATCAAACAAGAATGGTCGGGTGATTTTGAACAAATGAAAGTAGGTGAACCATTGACGAGAACCCTCAGTTTACAGGCAAAAGGCGCGACGGTTAGCTCTCTACCTGAACTCAATGCCGTTAAAGCAGACGATCATTTAAAAACCTATCCCGACCAACCCATATTAAAAGAGCAAAAATCCGCCGATGGTTTATTAGCGTTGCGTGAAGAAAAAATTGCCTTAATTCCATCAAAAATAGGTAGCTACACGCTACCCGCGATAAAAATCCCTTGGTTTAATACCAAAACCAACAAAACTGAAATCGCGACTATCCCCGAAACTATAATTACAGTCGCAGCGGGGGCTACAAGTCCAACTGTTTCCAGTAATATCACGAAACCACAAGCAGATAACTCCACACTGATTATTCAATCCCCTACTGAACAACCAGTCTCTTATTGGTTATGGGTCAGTCTATTTTTAGCCTTAGGCTGGTTGATAACCCTCTTTTATTTTTTAACTAACCGCCCTGCCCCGCGTCCTGTTGTTGAAAACACCGAAGCAGAACTGAGTTTAAAAGCCAATATTAATAAACTCAAAAAAGCCTGTGCCGATAATAATGCCATCGCCGCTAAAAATGCGTTATTGGCTTGGGGGACATTGAAGTTTTCTGTCACCAGCTTAGGTGCAATTGCCGATTGTTGTGATGCTCGCTTGCATGATGAAATTTTGCAGCTGAATCAAGTGCTGTATGCCAAGGACGCACCAGCTTGGTCTGGAAAAAAGCTTTTTCAAGCCTTCGCGGAAAATAAAGCTAGAGCAAAAATGACTACGACTGAGGATGCAGGGTTAGAGCCATTGTTTAAATTATAGGCTGAGATGACGTAAGGAATCCCAGCGCAAATGCTGGGATTCCAGTCTATATGCTCATTGATTTGTGGCGTAGTTCTTCTATTTCGTATTGTCAATAAATATTTTGCGATAGTTTCAATGAGTTATTTTTTTTGTCATGTACAGAGGAATTTTATGTAAGTTCATAGACTTAGGTTTTCCAGCCTGTAATGCTTTTGTAATAGTGCAATTATTACTGCAAACAATTACACATAAGCACTTCAAATTTAATAGGTTCTAGTGGTATATTGACAGGACAAAAAGTGTGCTTTCGAGGCACGGAATCTAATGAGGAGAGTTCTATAATGAATAATGAAGGCGTAGACGAGTCTAAACGCCAGTTTTTGACTACGGCGTTAACCGTGGTTGGTGCTGTCGGCACAGGGTATTTAGCTGTTCCTTTTCTTTCGCAAATGCAGCCGAGTGTTAAAACAATGGCAGCAGGAGCACCTGTTGAAATTGATCTTTCTAAGATGGAAACAGGGCAATTAATTAGAGTCGCTTGGCGAGGGAAACCCGTCTGGGTACTGAATAGAACTCCTGAGGTGCTTGCCACTTTAAAAACCTTAGAGAGTGAACTAAGAGATCCACAGTCTTTGGAGTCTCTTCAACCTGAGAACAGTAAAAATTCAGGGCGTTCTATTAAACCAGAAATTTTTGTCGCAGTGGGTTTGTGTACCCATTTAGGCTGCTCACCGACCTTTCGCCCTGAGGTGTCACCACCCGATTTAGGCGACAAATGGAAAGGTGGTTTTTTCTGTCCGTGTCATGGTTCTTGGTTTGATTTGGCAGGTCGTGTTTATAGCGGTGTACCTGCTCCAACTAACTTAGAAGTTCCACCTCATCGCTATGTGACTGATACATTGTTGATTGTTGGCGAACCCGCCGAAGGAGAAAGCGCATGAAACCTTCTCGATTAAATGACTGTGGGGAATGGGTTTTAGATCGTTTTCCACTAGCCAGTCTGTGGAAAGACCACATGACGCATTATTACGCCCCAAAAAACTTTAATTTTTGGTATTTCTTCGGCTCGTTAGCATTACTGGTATTAGTTAATCAGTTTTTGACGGGTATTTTGTTGACCATGAATTACAAACCCGATGCCAAACTCGCTTTTGACTCGGTTGAATACATCATGCGTGATGTGAGCTGGGGCTGGTTAGTGCGTTATATGCACTCCACAGGCGCGTCAGCCTTTTTTATCGTCGTTTATCTGCACATGTTTCGCGGCATCATGTATGGTTCATTCAAACACCCGCGTGAGCTGATATGGATTTTCGGTATGTTAATTTTCGTCGCTTTGATGGCAGAAGCTTTTATGGGCTATTTGTTACCTTGGGGGCAAATGTCTTATTGGGGTGCGCAAGTTATTATTTCTTTATTCAGCGCAATTCCTGTCATTGGTGATGATTTATCATTGTGGATACGCGGTGATTATGTTGTTTCTGATGCCACGTTAAACCGCTTCTTTGCTTTTCATGTTATCGCTGTGCCATTAGTATTAGTGATGCTGGTATTTATGCACATAGTCGCATTGCATGAAGTCGGTTCTAACAACCCAGACGGCATTGATATTAAAAAGCTGAAAGATAAAGACGGCGTGCCTTTAGATGGTATTCCTTTTCATCCCTATTACAGTGTAAAAGATATTGCAGGTGTTGGAGTATTTTTAATCTTCTTTGCTACTATCATTTTTTATATGCCTGAAATGGGCGGTTATTTCCTTGAACACGCTAACTTTATTCCAGCCGATTCAATGAAAACTCCTGAGCATATCGCACCTTTGTGGTATTTCACCCCGTTCTACGCCATTTTACGCGCGATTCCTGATAAATTCGCGGGTGTTATTGGTATGGGTGGCGCGATTGTGGTGTTGTTTTTATTGCCGTGGCTAGATAGAAATCCAGTGCGTTCCATTCGTTATCGCGGCGGTATTTATAAAAAAGCATTAGCTTTATTTGTCATTAGCTTTATTGCATTGGGTTATTTAGGTACGCAACCTGCAACCCCCGTGATGACTAATATTGCGCGTGTGTTTACCGCGATTTATTTTGGCTTCTTTTTATTAATGCCAATTTATACACGCTGGGAAAAAACCAAGCCTGTGCCAGAACGCGTCACTGTAGAACTGTCGCTTGAAGAGCAGATACCTGCATTAATAGAAGCATTTGAGGAAATTACTGAGTTAAACCCTGTGTCAGAGGATAATAGCCAGCACCCTGCCTTTAGAAGTGTGTTTTTTAGTCGAAGACCTAATGCTGAGGGTATCCGTAAAGTAACCACTCGATTGGCAAAAAAACTAAAAGAGAGCCTAGATTGATATGAAAAATCTTACAACACTATTGCTATTAATGATCCTCTCTTTTGGGGTTCGTGCGTCCGAGGGTGTAAAACTACAAGAAGCCGATGTTGATGTTGGCGATAAAACCTCATTATTGCGTGGCGCGAAACATTTTGTGACTTATTGTCTAGGCTGTCATTCCATTAAGCAGGTTCGTTATTTACGCATCGCTTTGGATACCCACGCCGACGAAAAAGAAGTATTAAAAGATATTGCACCTTTCGGCGCGAGTATTTATGACCAGCTACACAGCGCGATGAATAAGCATGACGCAGAAAAATGGTTTGGTACACAGCCACCAGACTTGTCATTGGTTGCCAGATCGCGTGGTGCAGATTGGATATACAGCTATTTAAAAAGTTATTACACCGACAAAAATAGACCGTTCGGTGTCAATAATTTAGTTTTTGAAGACACAGCCATGCCTAATCCACTGTGGCAATTGCAAGGCGAACAACATGAAGTCATTAGAAAAACCATCTATGGTGATCGTATTGACTTAGTTCTCGATAAAGAAGGCGTATTATCGGAAGAGGAATTTGACATTATGGTCAATGATTTGGTTACTTTTCTAGTGTATGTCGGTGAACCAGCACAACTGGAAAGGGAGAGTATGGGTAAATATGTACTCATCTTCCTATTCCTGTTTTTTGGCTTAGCTTATTTATTGAAAAAAGAATATTGGAAAGATATTCATTAAACTTTATTACAAGAAAACAGGGACGTTTTCTTGATTTTGCTACTACCATTCTAATTACTTGCGGTCACGTCAAAAACATCCTCTTTCGTGATATAATGCCCAATTTACCACCCCTACACGTCCAAAGAGGTTGTTATTCGTGGCAAACATTATTACTCGTAAATCTGTTATGACGCTTTTTTCATCGCCAACTTGTGCAATGAGCCATTGCGCCCGTTTTGTTTTACATGAAAAAGGCATTGCCGCAGACATAGAATTTTATGACCCGAATAATGCTCCTGAAGATTTACTCGAACTAAATCCGACAGGCACATCGCCAACCTTAATAGAACGCGATTTAGTTCTTTATGACTCGCGTATTATTATGGAATATCTTGATGAACGCTTTCCACATCCGCCTTTACATCAAATGGATCCTGTGTCGCGTGCTAATGCCAGAATGATCATTAAACGCATAGATCAAGAGTGGTATCACACACTGGATGAAATTTTACATTCAGGCGAAAAAAAATCAGCTCGTGCTAAAAAAATGCTCAGAGAAAGCATTCTTAATGCTACCCCTATTTTTGCAGCAAGACCTTATTTTATGAGTGATGAATTTTCGCTCATTGATTGTGTGATTGCCCCATTATTATGGCGATTACCTAGCATAGGTATAGATATATCAACGCCAGATGAAGTGATTACTCATTATGCACAGCGTTTATTTAACCGAACTGGTTTTAAACGCAGCTTGAGTGAAGCTGAAAAAGAAATGATCGAGCCTTCAAAATGACCTCGCTAAAACCTTATTTAATCCGCTCAATTTATCAGTGGATTCTTGATAATAATCTAACGCCATATCTTCTAGTCGATGCTGAAAATAAGGATGCCATTTTGCCACATCAATTTATTGATGACGGTAAGATTGTCTTAAATGTAAAACCTGCCGCAGTAGACGCACTTTCCTTAGGCAATGAACTAATAGAGTTTAATGCACGGTTTAGCGGTAAACCTATGTACGTTGTCGCCCCTGTTGTGGCTATCATGGCAATTTACGCTAAAGAAAATGGTAAAGGCATGGTCTTCAATCCAGAAGATGATGAAGCTAGTGATACTACGCCACCGCCGCCAGAACAAACTCCTCCACCTAATAAGCCTAAATTGCGCGTTGTAAAATAACTGTCTAGCTTAAGTGTGAAGCAAACAAAAGCCAGAGTTTATATGCAAAACGCTATTCTTGTTCTTAATGCAGGGTCGTCCAGTCTAAAGTTTTCTGTTTTTGAGCTTCTTAGTGATAGCACCTTAAGTCAGAAAATCACAGGGCAAGTCGAAGGTATAGGCACTGCACCGCACCTTAAAGTAAAAGATAATAACGGGCAAACTCTCATCGATGTAAATTGGCAGCTCGCAGAAGTGGCTAATCATGTCCAAGCACTGCAACACATTACTGATTTTTTACGCAACAATAGCAACCGCTTAGTCGGTGTGGGGCATCGTGTCGTACATGGTGGCCCAGATTATTCCTCGCCGCTACTTATTACAGCAGAGGTGCTGGATAATCTTGATAGCATCACCTATTTAGCACCGCTACATAATCCCCATAACCTCGCAGCAATTCGTGCAATGCGGCAAGAATGCCCCGATTTGCCCCAAGTTGCCTGTTTCGATACTGCTTTTCATCGTCAACAAAACAAACTGGCAAAATTATTTGGTTTACCCTACGAATACTACGAGCGTGGTGTGCAACGTTATGGTTTTCATGGGCTTTCCTACGAATATATTGCCTCAATATTGCCACCTGAAATTGCCGTAGGGCGAGTCATAGTCGCGCATATCGGCAGTGGTGCAAGCTTATGTGCCATTCATCACGGGCGTAGTGTCACCAGCACAATGGGGTTTACTGCCTTAGACGGTTTATTAATGGGAACACGAGCGGGGAGTCTGGATGCAGGTGTTATTCTTTATCTGCTACAACAAGAAGGCTTAAGTCCTAAACAACTTGAAGACCTGCTTTATAAGCAATCAGGCTTATTAGGATTATCAGGCATCAGTAACGATATGCGCGTGTTGCTAGATAGCACAGAACCGCGAGCGCGGTTAGCCATCGACTATTTTGTTTATCGTGTTAGCCGTGAAATAGGCTCATTAGCAGCGGCAATGGGAGGCGTAGACGCACTGGTATTCACCGCAGGTATTGGTGAAAATAGCCCCCAGATTCGACAACTTATTTGTCAACAAGCAACGTGGCTAGGCGTAGATTTTGACCCAACCGCCAACGAATCGAATGTGACTTGTATCAGCCATGCGTACAGCCGTGTGTCTGCTTGGGTACTGCCCACCAACGAAGAGATGATGATTGCTCGTCATACTCAAACATTGCTGGAGCTTTAATTCACTGTTAAGTAGTCAAAAGTAATTTTTCAAGAAAATAAAAATGCTGGAGTGCAAGCTTTGCTTGCTCTTGCAAGCGAAGCTTGTACTCCAAAATATCAAACTTTTGATTCTTCCTGCTCAACTACCTCGGTTTTCTTTTCAAGCATGATTTTCTTACGCCATAAGCCGTTACTGGAAAAACATCCCCAGCCCCATTTTAACCAGTTAATTAAAGCACTGGCTAACCACAATGCCCACGCTAACATCAATAATTGATAGACGATTAACGGCAAGGAAATCACAGTAGCGGAAGGTAGTGTCGATGCACTGCGGTCTTGATACCAATTTAATACCGTAGCAGAAGAGTGATTGCCTGTTACCTGCATATCAGGTGAACCCAATAAACCTTGAGCAACCGCTGAAAATAACACCCCCAAGGATACCAGCGTCAATAAACCGATGCTGATTTGTAGCAGATTAAAATAGCGAATTTGTTCGCTGGATTGATTTGTTCGCCAACCTAATACGATTAACCAGCCCACTACAATGCCTGCCGCTGCCATTGGAACTTGACTTAATCCGACTAGCAATAAAAACCACTGCCAATTTTTTAACGGTGTTAGAGTAATTTTACCTAGCCCCAGTGCCACGATAATAAGCACAATCAATAATCCCCAAAATAAAATAATTGGCCCGAATTGTGGACCAAAAGCAAACAGTACCCAACGGTCTTTTCCTAAATTAGCAGTTAGATTGCTATTAACACTGTCTTGACCTAAATCAACCTCCGACATGTGCATGATCGGACTAATGGCGGTATGCGGTTCTTGCCAACTGATAGAAACATCTTGTTTACCTGGATTAATAGGTAAAGTAAGCTTCCTACCGTCCAGTCGTAGCGGTTGCGTCCGTCCATTAATAGCAACAGATAGCAACAGCGATCCTTCGGGTAAGGTCAAGGTATGCGGCATACCTTGAGAGCTTCTCAGACTAGCGTTTAATACCGCAAGTCTTTCCGAACCTTGAGTAATTTGCAAGCGACTATTGTCAATTGTCAGTGTTTTTCCTAGCACTGATTCAGGACGAGTGACCGCTAAACTGACGGTTTCATTCGCCCAAGGATGCCATTCGGGTAGCCATTGTCCTTCACTATTCAAATGAATCATGGAAAGTCCTGTCGATTCGATGTGCCACACAGGGCTTACATCAACTTTCCATACTTCAATCCATTGATTGGTGTCAGGGGCGATTAAGTCTATTTTGTCGGCTTTTTCTAGTTTTGACTCCCACTGCATAGTGGTTTGCTGCGCCGCCATATTGACTTCAACTTTATTATCTTTAACCCGAATACCAGCACTGGTCACGGATTCACCTGTTAGCAACGGCACGGTTAATACTACCGCCGAATCAGCGGGTGAAATGCGGGTAATTTGGGTAATAACCCGCCAATCTAAACCCAGTTGCAACGTGCGTTCCACGCGCACAAAGGGCTTTAATGCGACTGGTTCAATAGGTTTGGTTTTGTCTTGTTGGCTTTGTTGCTGAATACGGCTAAATTGTAATTGGTCGTCTGCCCAGCCGTTTTCTTCTAAACCAACCACTTCCCAACCTGTTTTTTCAACCACGACATAGTTGGGTTTTAACGGTAAAGGTAGGGTAAATTTACTCAATAACGGCGTGATACCGCGCAAAATCACCTCATGTTCACCTTGTTTGAGATTAATCCATAGCGCGTTATCTGTTCGATACAAGGCTTGTGAAGCTTTGCCATTATCTAGCACTTGATTAGGAAACCACTGTTCATATTCTGCGGGTAACGGCAAAACCACCGATTCTTGGGCGTGAATTTGCAAGGTGATTTGTACCTCTTTATCATTAATCAGCATTTTCATTTGCTGAATATGGGCGCAAGCGGGTAAACAATCAGGCACAACTTCTTGCTGTAATTTTTCTTGTAATTGCTTCAATAACGCATCATCAGGAAGTTCATCTGCATAGACTTTTTGCGTGGGAGTGCATAACAACGGCAATATCAGCAAGCACAATAATAACGGAGTTGCTTTGCCACCGAAGCTCCATTTATTGATGAAAGGCGGTAGGATTTTTTCCGCACTACCAAACAGTAATACCGATAATAAGGCGACTAAAATCACCCGCAAAAAATTTAACAGCATGGTCAACATAGGGGATAAATACCATAAACTGAGTTGTTGTTCGGCATTCACAGAACCATTCCACGATAAATAAACTTTATGCCATTGCCATTGTGGCAAACCAGGTCCTGTTTGTATATTAGCTTTGGGATCAACGCGGGCAAAATCAACCGATTTTTTACTGGCGTAACTTTGATTATAAGCATTGTCCTGTTGTTGGAGTGCTTCTTTAGGTTTGCTTAGTTTACGCAAAGAAGGTGCTTTCATTTCACTGACCTGATTCTTAGACTCCACTGCCGCATAGTCTGCCTCTGGTTCTATGCTATCAGCGGCAACAGGGGGCGGGGGTGAAGGATTCGCTAATTCAGCTCGCATAACAACAGGTGCGGAAGCGGGCATAGAATTCATATAGCCAGAACCACCGACTACGTTAGAATCTGGGTATATATCCTGCCAAGGTCTTTCCAATTGCGGATAAATGCCAATACGGACTTGATCAACCATAAACGGTAATGTGATAAACACCAACGCCAGCCAACTACCACGGCGATACCAGTGAGC
>Ga0194060_10003865_pt1 | contig 10506 bp, 9 predicted proteins | sample SepL225m_MetaG_FD_163427 | JGI IMG/M metagenome (GOLD analysis project Ga0194060, IMG submission 163427) | Anoxic zone freshwater microbial communities from boreal shield lake in IISD Experimental Lakes Area, Ontario, Canada - Sep2016-L222-5m | ecosystem: Environmental > Aquatic > Freshwater >... | reverse complement strand
CGTTGCCGCCGCCTCCGTTAAACTCGTTTTTCCTTCGCTTCAGCCCGCACATCCAAACCAATGGCCCTAAGCTCATTGATCAAGACGTTAAATGACTCAGGGCGGTCCGCCTCAAGTACATTCTCGCCTTTTACGATGGATTCGTAAATCCTCGTCCGCCCGGTGGTATCATCACTCTTAACAGTCAATAATTCCTGAAGAGCATAAGCGGCGCCATAGGCTTCAAGCGCCCACACTTCCATTTCACCGAGCCGCTGGCCACCATATTGCGCCTTACCCCCCAGCGGTTGCTGGGTAACAAGCGAATAAGGGCCCACGGCACGGGCATGAATCTTATCACTAACCAAATGATGCAATTTCAGCATGTAAATATAACCCACGACCACCCGTTGATCAAACGGCTCGCCCGTTCGACCATCAAACAGCTGGGTTTTGCCATCGGAGGGAAGCTTGGCCTCACTCATCAAATCATGAATACGCTTCTCGGAAATTCCATCAAACACAGGGGTGCTCGCATAGAGACCAAGAATCTTGCATGCCCAGCCCAAATGCGTTTCAAGCACCTGCCCGACGTTCATACGGGAAGGCACACCCAGAGGGTTCAACACAATATCCACCGGCGTTCCGTCCGGCAAAAAGGGCATATCCGCCTCGGGCAGGATCCGCGCGACCACGCCCTTGTTTCCATGACGTCCCGCCATCTTATCACCCACCGACAATTTCTTCTTGCTGGCGATGTAAACCCGGACCTGCTTGATGATGCCCTGATCTACCTCATCCCCGCTTTCCAACCGGTCAATGGCATTCTCAAATTCATGCTCAAGCTCCACAAATTTCTGCTGGTGCTCGGCGATAATCTCCTGAATTTTGATCTGAATCGGACTGCTTTCAATCGCGATATGCGCGCTTTCATTAGCCAGTTTGCGCAACAGAGTCTTGGTAATTTTGCGATTCGCTGGAATAATGATTTCTCCGGAGTCAATATTCACCACGTCCAAAGGTATCTTTTCACCAAGCAGAATGTTGCTAAGCGCCTCGGTCAACTGGTCAATCAGATCCTGCTTTTTGCTCGCCTGCTCCTGGGTCACGTTCTTCGCCTGACGTTTACGCTCCGTCGGGGTCATCTTCTCGCGAGCGATGTCCACATGTGCAGAGACCTTTACATCCATCACGATACCATAGGTACCGCTGGGGACGGTCAGGGAAGTATCGCGGACATCCGCCGCCTTTTCACCGAAGATAGCCCGGAGCAACCGCTCCTCAGGAGCCAGTTCCGTCTCACTCTTAGGCGTGATCTTGCCCACCAGAATGTCATCCGGCTTGACTTCCGCTCCAATACGAATAACCCCATCAGGGCCAAGATTGCGCAGCGCATCTTCGCCGACGTTGGGAATATCCCGCGTTATTTCTTCAGGGCCCAACTTGGTATCTCGGGCGCCAACTTCAAATTCCTGAATATGGACGGAGGTAAACACATCCTCCCGCACCACGCGCTCACTGATCAGAATTGCATCCTCGAAGTTGTAGCCGCACCAGGGCATAAACCCGACCAGGACGTTCCGGCCAATGGATAACTCTCCATCCCTCGTCGCCGGCCCATCCGCCAGTACATCACCCATACGCACCTTCTGACCCACCCTGACGACAGGTCTCTGGTTAACGCAGGTCCCGGCATTGGAACGCATAAACTTATTCAGGATATAAACTCGCTCGGCATCTTTTTTCTTGCCGCTCTTATCACCTGAAACCACAATTTTATTGGAGGACACATACGTCACCACGCCGGGTTCTTCAGCCAGAGCCAACACACCTGAATCACGGGCGATGCGGCTCTCAAGTCCTGTGGCGACAAAGGGACGCTCCGTCTCCATGAGGGGCACAGCCTGCCGCATCATGTTAGAGCCCATCAAGGCCCGGTTCGCATCATCGTGCTCCAAAAAGGGAATCAGGCCGGCCGCCACAGACACAACCTGTTTGGGCGAGACATCCATGTAATCAACCTTTTCCTTGGGAACCTCAAGGAATTCTCCACGATGCCGGACAGCAATGGCTTCACGGGACATGCGGCTTTTCGCATCAAGGGGAGTATTGGCCTGGGCAATGATGAATTTCTCCTCGCGATCCGCGCTGAGATATTCGACCTCGTCCGAAACACATCCGTTATTAACCTTCCGGTAGGGAGTCTCAATAAAGCCATATTCATTGACCCTGGCATAAATGCCCAGAGATGAAATCAATCCGATATTAGGACCTTCAGGGGTCTCAATCGGACAAATTCGCCCATAGTGACTGCTATGCACGTCCCGGACTTCAAAGCCTGCACGCTCGCGGCTCAAACCACCCGGGCCCAAAGCGCTCAATCGTCGCTTATGCGCAAGTTCAGACAGAGGATTGGTCTGGTCCATGAACTGGCTCAACTGGCTCCGTCCGAAGAAATCCTTAACCACGGCAGACAGGGTTTTTGGATTCACCAAACGCTGCGGGGTCAAGGTCCCCGTATTTGGATCAAACAGCGTCATCCGCTCACGCACAAGGCGCTCCGCACGCGCCAGCCCAACGCGGCATTGGTTTTCAATTAATTCCCCAATGGTCCGCAAACGGCGACTACCAAGGTGGTCTATGTCATCAACCATTCCCTGGCCGTTGCGAATACTGATCAAATATCGGATGGCAGCGATTAAATCACTGCCATCAGGCGTCAGGGTGCGCAGGCGTTCTTCATCGGTGACCGTGATGAAGGCATCTTTTGCCTTGGCATCCTTACGGGCCATGATCGTCTCGATGAGATTCAACGCATCCTTGATTTCACTATCTAATTTCTGATTGATCTTATATCGGCCCACGCGACCGAGATCATACCGCCTGACATCAAAAAACAGGCGCTTCAGCAATTGGCGGGCATTCGAGACCGTAGCGGGATCACCGGGGCGCAAGCGCAAATAAATATCCTTCAAGGCATCATCCATGGAATGCGTCGGATCTTCCTTGATGCTCTTCAGCATGATGCCGGAATCCCAGGACACATCCACGACATCCACATCCTTGAAGCCGGCCGCCTTCATCTGGGCCAGCACGTTTTCAGACAACGGCTCATAGCGGCGAGCCAGAACCGTCTGGGAGTCGACATCAATTACATCCTCACGGAACACAAGGTTAACCAGCTTCTCAGCGCTGCTGGTTTCGCTCATTTTCAGTTTGCGGAATGCATAGAACAATGACAACAAATCATCATCGGAGCCATATCCCAGGGCCCGCAGGAACGTAACCGCAAGGAACTTTCTCCGGCGATGACGGCGATCCATATAGATCCACAACAGATCGGACGCATCAAACTGTACTTCAACCCATGATCCGCGATCCGGAATAATGCGGAAGGAGTACAGCATGTTGCCGCTGGAGTGAACCGACTGCTCGAAGCAAATACCTGGAGAACGATGCAACTGGCTGACAATTACCCGCTCAGCCCCGTTGATTACGAACGAACCCTGCTTGGTCATCAGCGGGATTTCGCCCATATATACGGTTTCTTCGCGGATTTCTTCCCCATCCTTCAGACGGAATGTAACGTGAAGTGTACCCGCAAAAGTCTGCCCCTCGCGAAGCGTTTCGTAGGGATCCGCCTTGGGTAAGGTGAAATCGTACTTCACGAAATCGAGTGCATAGCGCCCATCGTAACTTTCAATGGGGAAAACTTCCTTGAATACTACCTGCAACCCCATGGGTTTCCGACCCCCAGGGGCAATATCAAGCTGAAGAAAATCCTTATAAGACACCGTCTGAATTTCAATCAGATTCGGCGGCTTGATTACTTCAACCAGTTTTCCGAAGTTCGTTCTCTCAACCATAGCCAGCACCTATCGCACCTGGTTTCCAGGACACCAACACCGCGGTCAAATAACCGCCCGTCGCAACACACCACCCGACAAGTCGGGTTACTTGATCTCGACGGTCGCGCCAGCCTTCTCCAGTAATTCCTTGATCTTGGCCGCTTCGTCCTTGGAAATGCCTTCTTTTACGGACTTCGGTGCGCCTTCGACAAGATCCTTGGATTCCTTCAAACCGAGCCCGGTGATGCCACGGATTTCCTTGATCACGCCGATTTTATTGGCACCCGCTGCCGCAAGGATGACAGTGAACTCCGTCTTCTCAACCGCCGCAGCCGCCGCTGCCGCAGGAGCAGCCGCCATCATGCCCATCGGGGCCGATGCCGTCACACCCAACCGTTGCTCAAGACCCTTCACGAGCTGCGAGAGCTCCAGAACAGTCATGTTTTCAACAGCCTTAACAATTTCTTCCATCTTCGCATCCAACTTGATTTCTTCAGACATGGTATATCTCCCTTCCTAATCAATTACACTCAAACGTCACTTCGTTGCGTTCTTTTTGTCCTCAATTGCCTTCAACACATATACAATGGATGACACCTTTTGCTTCAGCACGCCAACCAAGCGCGTAAGCGGAGCCGCCACAGTACCCACCAACTGACTCAACAACACCTCGCGAGGCGGCAGTTCTGCAAGGGCATCGATCTGGGAGGAAGTCAAAACCACATCCCCCATCACCCCCGCTTTTACCACCGGCAGCTTATTATCAGCACAGAACTGCTTCATCGTCTTAGCCGCCTGGACAACATCCGTGCCCGTCACAATGGCAGACTGCCCCTTCAGTGACGTATCCAGATGCTGCCAACCCTTTTCTTTGGTAATAAGGCGCAAAAAGCGGTTTTTAACAACCTGCATGCGTGCGCCCGCTTTACCAAGTTTTCGGCGAAGATCTGAGAACTGTTCAACCTTCATGCCGCGGTAATCCGCAACAAATACAAAGGTTGAATCGTTCACCCGGGAAGTAATTTCCCCTAGAATGGATTGTTTTTCTGGTCTCATTGAACCCAACCTTTTCGTTACTCTCGCACTTCAACGCGGAGGCCAACCCCCATCGTGGAACTCAGTGTACAACGTTTAATAAAAACACCCTTAGCCGCCGCCGGTCGTGCCGCCGCAATCGCCGCGATCACCGCATTGACATTGTCCAGAAGCTTGGGAGCATCGAAGGACAGCTTGCCAAAAGGGACCTGCACGTTGCCATTGCGATCCATCCGATACTCCACGCGCCCCGCCTTGCTCTCACGGACCGCAGCAGCGGTATCATCCGAGACCGTTCCGGTTTTGGGATTGGGCATGAGACCGCGCGGACCCAACACCTTACCCAGCTTGCGAACTTCTTTCATGGCATCGGGTGTTGCTATGGCGATATCAAAATCGACCCAACCCCCTTTGACTTTCTCAATCAAATCGTCGTTACCGACGAAATCGGCACCAGCCGCCCGGGCCGCATCCGCTGCCGCACCGGCTGCAAAAACAGCCACACGGACAACTTTGCCGGTTCCATGCGGAAGAGCAACGGTTCCACGCACCGTCTGATCCGTCTTCTTGGTATCCACACCAAGCCGAATCGCGAGTTCAGCGGTTTCGTCAAATTTGGCAATTTTATTTGCCTTCAGGAAACTGATGGCCTCAGACGCAGTATACACCTTGTCTTCAGTCTTTTCAGCGACCTTCCGATATTTTTTCCCGTGCGTCGCCATGGCTAACGAATTACCTCGATTCCCATGCTGCGAGCCGTCCCCTCAATCATGCGGGCGGCGTGGTTTTCGTCTGTCGCATTCAGATCGTTCATCTTCTGGCGCGCAATTTCCAGCACCTGCTGGGGCGTCACCTTGCCAACTTTATCGCGGTTCGGCTGGGCCGACCCCTTGGCCAAGCCTGCAGACCGTTTCAACAAAGACGAGGCGGGCGGACTCTTTGTGATAAACGTGAACGAGCGGTCCTGGTAAACGGTTATAACCACCGGTATCACCAAGCCAGCACTATTCTGCGTGGCCGCGTTAAATTCCTTGCAAAACTGCATGATATTCACACCGTGCTGACCGAGTGCCGGCCCAACTGGGGGTGCCGGATTCGCCTGCCCGGCGGGAATCTGCAGCTTTATTTTTCCTGTTACTTTCTTTGCCATATCTTTCCCTCGACATCTGATTGGCGGGAAACCCGCAAATCCATAGGCTTATTGCCTTTCAACCTGCCAGTACTCCAGTTCCACGGGCGCCGTGCGACCAAAAATCGCAACCGAAACCTTAAGCTTCCCGCGATCTGCATCCACTTCATCCACAGTCCCGGTAAAATTCATGAAGGGACCATCCGTAATCTTGACCGTTTCGCCAATGTCATAGATCACTTTCGGCTTGACCTTCTCCTTTTTCTCCTCCACCTGGAACAGGAGCCGTTCAACTTCATCAGGCCGGAGCGGCGCCGGCCGATCTCCACCCACAAAACCAATCACCCCGGGCGTTTCCCGGATAAAATACCAGACGGTCTCAATCACCTTGCGATCATCGCCATACAGGGACATGCTCACGAGAACATAACCGGGAAAGAACTTGCGGGTAATGACGCTCTTCACCCCTTTTTTAGTCTCGGACACCTTTTCCGTGGGAATCAGCACCTGATCCACATAGGCGCGCATCTCTTCCTTGTCCAGGCGGCGCTCAATGCTTTCTTTGACTTTCGCCTCCTGGCCCGTCAACGTATGAAGCACAAACCATTGTTTTTCACTCATGAAAACCCCGGACTTGCTATAAAGTTAGTGACGCGCCAGCAAGCCGATTGCCTGCCTCAAAACCACGTCGCACAGACCAATAAAAACGGCAAATAGCACCACCGATACAATCACCACCACCGTGGACTCAATCAACTCCCCGCGAGTTGGCCAGGTGGACTTGCGCAGCTCGTTCTTCACATCAGCAAGAAAGAACTTAATTTTATGAAAGCTGTCGGCTATATTACTCACAAGATAACTCCGCGCTGATTTGGCAGGCCAGGAGGGCATCGAACCCCCAACCTCCGGTTTTGGAGACCGGCGCTCTGCCAATTGAGCTACTGGCCTATATCAGGCAAACCCTTAACGGGTTTCCTTATGCACCGTATGCTTCTTCTCAAATCGGCAATACTTCTTAATCTCCATGCGATCCGGAGTAAGCCGCTTGTTTTTCGTAGTCGTGTAATTACGCCGCTTACACTCGGTGCAAGCAAGAGTGACCAGTTCCCTCGGCATTTCAAACCATCCTTAAGCGCACGGGCGGCGAGCCGCCCGGACACATTTACCCGACCGCAGCCGGACGATTAATTATTGCAAAATTTCAGACACAGTACCGGCACCCACTGTACGCCCACCCTCGCGGATAGCGAAACGCATGGACTTCTCCATGGCGATCGGCGCAATCAGCGTGACCGTCATACTGATATTGTCACCCGGCATCACCATCTCAACACCGTCAGGCAGCGTAATGTCGCCCGTGACATCCGTGGTACGGAAGTAGAACTGAGGACGATAGCCCTTGAAGAACGGCGTATGACGGCCCCCTTCTTCCTTGCTCAGCACATACACTTCGCACTTAAACGTCGTATGAGGAGTGATGGAACCCGGCTTCGCCAATACCTGGCCGCGCTCAACATCTTCCTTCTTTGTGCTACGGAGCAGACAGCCGACGTTATCGCCAGCCTGGCCCTGATCCAACAGCTTGCGGAACATCTCAACACCGGTGACGATGGTCTTGACGGTCGGCTTCAACCCGACAATCTCAACTTCCTCGCCCACCTTGATAATGCCACGCTCGATACGACCGGTCACCACGGTACCACGACCTTCAATCGAGAACACATCTTCGATCGAAAGCAGGAACGCCTGATCAACCACACGCAACGGTTCCGGAATAAAGGTATCCAGAGCAGTGATCAACTCCTTGATGCACTTACACCCGGGATCATCCGCCGTGGTCGCCTTGATCGCCGCCAGAGCGCTACCGCGAATGATCGGGGTATCGTCGCCGGGATAGTCGTACTTGCTCAGCAATTCGCGGATCTCAAGCTCAACAAGATCCAGCAACTCAGGATCATCAACCGTGTCGACCTTGTTCAGGAACACGACGACCTTCGGCACACCGACCTGGCGGGCGAGCAGGATGTGCTCACGGGTCTGGGGCATCGGACCATCCGAAGCGCTGACCACCAGAATGGCGCCATCCATCTGGGCCGCACCCGTGATCATGTTCTTGACATAGTCCGCATGACCCGGACAGTCAACGTGAGCATAGTGCCGATTTTCGGAACTGTACTCAACGTGCGACGTCGCAATGGTCAAAATTTTGGTAGGATCACGACGGCCCTGTGATTCCGAGGCCTTGGCGACCTGATCGTACTTGATGTATGTGCTCAACCCACGCAGAGACTGCACATAGGTAAGGGCCGCCGTCAAGGTGGTCTTACCATGGTCAACGTGCCCGATCGTACCCACATTCACATGCGGCTTGGTTCTGCTAAACGTTTCTTTCGCCATAGTCGTACTCCTAGTTTATTCTCTTTTTCAGTTCTACCCTGACCAGCTACTCCGGCCATTCAAAATCCAAAATCATGGAGCCCACGAGCGGGATCGAACCGCTGACCTCGTCCTTACCAAGGACGTGCTCTACCAACTGAGCTACGGGGGCCTCGCGATTGTTCCCTTTAGCTTCCAATAAACACAAAAAGACGACTTCCTGTTGCCTTCATCAAATCCGACAACAGGAAATTCGCTCCCTGCCAAGCTATTCACGCTCAATTTATGGACTCATTCATCCAAAAACAGACCGCAAAAAATACCATAAACTGACCGACTGTCAACAGGATTATTTACTTTTTTGTATTTTTTATTTTGCCGGCGCTCTGGCCGCACGTCCTTACCCGGGCCTCAACTCTGCCGGCTTTAAAATCGTGGTGAAATACATTTCCCCGGTCTCCGCATTCCTGACATCAAAATCTTCCACATGACGGCCCGGATCGGCTCTGAAACTTAAAAAGCCCGCGAATTTACTCTCCAAATTCACCAGCACAGCCTCATCTTCCTTGCGCAACCGCTCCAACACAGTGGGATGAACGACAATCTGCAGCTTCCGGTTCTGCCCGGCATCCTTGAACCTGCGCATGACGGCCACAATCTGACGCTGAATCTCAACACTCATGGAAAGCGGCGATTTGACACTTCCCCTACCCTTGCAGTACGGGCAATCCACAAACATAGAGGAGAGCACCCCCTCATCCACGCGCTGCCGGGTCATCTCCAGCAACCCGAGATGCGAAATCTGCAGGACATTGGTCTTGGCTTTATCCCGGTGCAAGGCATCTTTGATCGTCTTGTATACGGCATTCCTGTTTTTCTTCTGCTTCATGTCAATGAAATCGACCACAATCAACCCGCCGACATTCCGCAGCCGGAGTTGCCGCGCCACCTCCTCTGCCGCCTCGGTATTGACCTCAAAAATCACATCTTCCTGGGACTGCGCCCCCTTGTGCCGGCCGGTATTGACATCCACTGAGATCAGCGCCTCGGTTTCCTCAAAAATAATATATCCACCGGACTTAAGCATCACCTTGCGGGCAAAAGCATTCTCAAGCTGGCGTTCAATATTAAAATGATCAAATATCGGTGCAGCCCCCTCGTATTGCTGGATACGGGACCGGACACGGCGCGAAATTTTCGAGGCCAGATCTTTGATGCGCACCACCTTGACCGGATCATCCACCACAATGCGGTCAATATCCTCCGTCAGCCAGTCCCGCACAACGCGCTCCACGAGATCGAGCTCCTCATACAAGCAGCACGGAGCCGGAGTCTCTTTGATTCCGCGGCTGATCTCGCCCCACACATCCACCATCGCCCGCATGTCACGCACAAAGCTGCGTTGCTGTGCCCCCATGCCCGCCGTACGGATAATCAAGCCAACCCCCTCGGGCGTGGGCAGCCGCACCAGCACCTTTTTAAGGCGCAAACGCTCTTTCTCATCCTCAATCTTGCGCGAAACCCCCTTCAAATTACTCCCGGGCAACATCACCAGATACCGTCCAGGAATGCTCAGGTTCGCCGTCACCCGCGGCCCTTTTGTGCTGATGGGCCCCTTGGTGACTTGCACGACAATTTCCGAGCCGATCGGAAACATCCGGGCAATTTCAGCGCTCGTGTGACGTTTTTTCTTCGTTATGTTTCTGACCGTGATATCCTCCGCCGCCTCCAACCTGGCGGCATCTTCTGGAATCATGTCCCAATAATGCAGGAAGGCATTTTTCTTGAGACCAATGTCCACAAAAGCCGCCTGCAACCCGTCTTCCAGGTTTTTGATGACGCCTTTATAGATCCCGCCCACAATCCGTTCCTCTGTGGGATGCTCAACCTGAAACTCCTCCAGTTTACCGTTCTCAAGCACCGCCACGCGGGTCTCAAGACTCTCGGCATTAATTATTATCTCACGCTTAAAACTTTTTCTTCCAAATCGAAATCCAAACATCCAGCACATCCTTTCTTGGCGCCGGTCACAATCCCGGCCGCCGCACATAAACACTTTGTATCAAACCTAAAGCAAACAGAGTAATCACCATAAACGTCCCACCGTAGCTGACCAGCGGCAGGGGGATCCCCACCACA
>Ga0194060_10003864_pt1 | contig 10506 bp, 6 predicted proteins | sample SepL225m_MetaG_FD_163427 | JGI IMG/M metagenome (GOLD analysis project Ga0194060, IMG submission 163427) | Anoxic zone freshwater microbial communities from boreal shield lake in IISD Experimental Lakes Area, Ontario, Canada - Sep2016-L222-5m | ecosystem: Environmental > Aquatic > Freshwater >... | reverse complement strand
AATGGCACGTTTATAAGCAAAATTGGGTCCCCAGAAATCATAATAATGTCTAACAGCTTCGGCAACGCCAAATCCTGTAATCATATCGGCAACCAAATATTTTTTTGATACTTCTGGAGAAAACCTTGCATCATCTAAAATTTTAGAAACACCTTTTCTGAGATTTTGTATACGTTTTTGCTTTTCGGTTTCTTCCAACTTAAGATGTCCGTTAACAACACCTTCTTGCGGATGCATTAAACCGTATGATTCGGTAATTGGAATGACCTCGTGAATTTCGTCAACATTTAAATCGCCACCTGTACCATAATAATTTTTTAGCATGGGATAAACGGCTTTATACCATCTTTCCAAAACTCCTTTTTTACGAGGATCAGCTGGGTCGAAATTTATTCCTGATTTTGCACCACCAATAGCCGGACCCGAAACAGTAAATTTTATTTCCATTGTTTTTGCCAACGATGTTACCTCATGCTTATTTAGTCCTTTTCGCATTCTTGTACCACCGCCTGCGGCTCCTCCACGCAGCGAATTGATTACTACCCATCCTTCAGCTTCTGTTTCGCTGTCTTTCCATTCAAAAACAATTTCGGGTTGTTTTTCTTCGTATTTTTTAATGAGATTTTGAACTTGCATAATAACGTGTTTGCTGTGCAAGTTAATAATTATGCCCTTTCAACAAAATATGACATTTAAAAGTATTGCCAATAAATATCTTATTATGAATTAATACGTAAAAATCAGTGTTTTAAAAATTTGATTTTATCGACTGAAGAGTCGCCTATTGCTGATCTTACAATAAAATATTCGCCTTCATTCAGGTCCGAAATATTAATATCAACATTATTTTCAGTGGTAATAAATTTTTCGATAAATACACCAGCGATTGTATAAATACTGATTTCATTTGCAGTATTACTTTTAATTGAACTTCTAATATGTAAAACTTCGTTTACCGGATTCGGAAATATAGATACAACTTCTTTTTGCAGTGTTACAGAAATTGTTTTTGAGTAAACATATTTTCCATCTTGGTCAACTTCCTTTATTCTATAAAATACTGTTTCATCTTTTTGCTTATCATTATCAACAAACGAAAAATTATTTATCGGATTAAAATTAACTTTTGAATTGATTGTTCCGATTTCTGAAAACATCTCATTTTTATAACTTCTTTCAATTTTAAAAATTGAATTTTGGTTTATTGAAGCAGTAGACCAAAATAGATTTACTTGCTCGTTGTCATTTTTACTTGCAGTAAATGAAATAAAATCTACTGGTAATAAAGATGTATTTGAAATGATTATTTTAAATCTTGAATTTCCGTATGAACTGCTATTTGTAGTAATACTAAAATCATATATAGTTGAATTATCTAACAACGTACTTGTATTTAAAAATTCATCTCTAAGTATATAAAATTTACCTAAAACAGATGTTGGTGTATTATTGAAAATAAATTTATAAACTCCTTGAGCACCTGACACATTTAAAAATACTGTATCGTTTGCTGTAATTGATGGACGCGCATCCAATGTATGATAAATATTATCTACTCCGTAGCTTGAAATATTTACAGTAGGATTTGTAAATTTTATGATATCATACATATCATCAATTGATGAGGCAAATGAAAGGTACTTGAAAATAAATATATCATAATTGATCGAGTCAAATTCCATTGAAATATTTAACTCATTTGCTGCATAAGTGTATGAGTTAAAATTTTTATACTGAGATTTAACCGAACTCGTATTTCCTTCAACTACCGAAAATAAAATAATCAAAACCAGCCAATTGATTTTGAAGATAATTGATCTTAAAGTTTTCATATGTTGGATATTTAAATGATAATATCCATTTGAGATGTTTCAATCAGTTGAAATAAAATGAGAAGCGAATCTAAGCCTCTCAAATTAACAATAATCTTAACACAGAACTAACCAACACATCCTAAATGCGGAAACAAAGATATACGCTTTTTCTATTTTTTCTGTTGTTTTTTCTATTTTAAATGAATTTATTTTGCTATGAGAGCATTTTTAGTAATTTTTCCAGTGTTATTGGTCGTTTCCTATAAAGTGGTGTCGGTTGTTTCCAACCTACTCCTGTTCACAAACACCTTCCGTCTTATCCTCCCCGATGTTTCGTTACACTAAATGCCAACCCCTAAAAGCCAGCGGCTAGAAGCTAATGCCAACCCACTTCCCCATGTTCACACCCACCTGCCATACCTGTGTACTAAACCACCAATTCACATACAATTCTGCCTTTCATTCTATTACAAAAAACTACTTAGAATTGAGTATTTTTTGGTAATAATATTTCATTAAAATTTGCTGCATCGTATTACATAAATTATTAATAGTAAATTAGCATTTGCATAAATGCTATAAATTATGAAAACTAAACACATTATATACGCCCTTCTTTTTTTGATAGTTCTTAGTGTACAAAAATGCCAATGCAAAAAGGACGACCCAACACCAACACCCATACCCCAACCTATACCTTGCGATACTTGCCTGCCTGCAATTACCACCACTGGGCAAAATACATTTGGTTGCAGAGTGAATGGGAAAGTTTGGTTGCCATTAGATGGATATATGGAACCTGGCGTCTATGTTGATATTTTAGGGAAGCAGCTAATAGTTGAAGGTAATAATTCTTTAATAAATGAAAATATAGGGATTCTAGTTAAACCTATAAGTGATACAGGTTATATTAGTTTTCCAACAAATCTACTAACATATTCTTCCGCTTCATATTTTAACAAGTCAATGACAAAATATTATAATATTGATACTATTCAAAAGGGATATATCTATTTTTTAAGGGTAGATTATATAAATGGCGTTTTCTCCGGCACATTTGCTTTCGATGCATATAACAATAAAAACGATACCGTACATATCACTGACGGGCGTTTTGATATCCACAAATAAATTTTAAACTCCCCTAATTCTTTTACACTATGAGAACACTAATTTTATCAACCTTATTCTGTTTGGTAACAGGATTTGTGTTTTCACAAAACTTAGATTCAACTACTACCGTTACAGTTAGCGACAGTAGCGACCACAACATTAAACGATAAATGGCGAGGTTACTACTGCCTTGACTGTGTAGTCTTAGTATTTGTCTTATTTTACTCATGCTTATTGATTTATTTGCCATACGGAGTTCGTGGGTTTTATTCCACGAAAAACTCCTTTTATGGGTTTAAATCAGCATGAACTTACTATTTGATTGGGGTGGTCAGTTTGCTCCGTTTTACCCTGGTCAATTTACTCCGTTTTTAGGTGGTCAATTTCAACCGTTGTAAGTGGTCAGTTTGTTCCGGTTTACCCTGGTCAATTTCACTGGGATCTCCAATATAATATTTAATAAACAGGAATATGATAAACAACGACACTCTCATTCAAAAGAAGAACTGTCAGATCGTGAAATTGAGGTAATGATTTTAGTTTGTAAAGGCAAATCAAATAAAGAGATAGGAGAACAACTTAGCATATCTGACTCAACTGTTGCATCACATCGTAAACATATATTTAAGAAAACGGATTGTCATAGTAGTATTGAGATATTAAATTACTGTATCAAAAATGGTTTATATATGCCAGTAGAAAAAGACAACAGTAAAATGTTTTTCAGCAAATTTCTTAAAGTACTTTTACCAAAATAACCACAATTGGTTTTAGAATAATTCTAAATTGTAAAAAATCGTATCCTCTCTACAGGGGATTTTGATACCCTCTAAAGGGTATGGATATTTTGTCACATCATCGGAAGGATACTTATTTTACTAGCATTTTCACGGATGATAATTTCAGTGTTAAAAAAGCTATACTTTTCAAGCTATTCTTTTTAAGAAAATTTATGCTTTACGTTTGAGTAATGTATTACATTAATATTTAATACTAAATTAGCATTATAAAATGCTAACAATTATGAAAATAATGATCGACACTATAAACAAAATATTCTCAGTAATTATTTTATTAAGTTTTTTATTACTAATAAGCTCGTGTACTAAAAGTTCTGTTGGTGATTGTGACCCAAATAATCCGCCATTTGGTGGTTATAATCTTTTACCTCAATATGATATTCCAAAATTTTTCCCGTACAAAGAATTAGATACAATAAAAATGTTAAAAAATGGAACAGATACCATTTTGTTTATTGGTAATAACACTGCAATAGGATACACTAACAGTTTTGATCAGGATCCAAATTGTCCACATCTTCATAAAGATCAATGGATGAAACATGCTTTTACAGATAAAAATAATAATAGCATTATCCTAGATGCATATATTGATGATATAGAAAAGTATTTAATATCTTTAAATCAGAATACCTATGGACCTGTGTATGCAATTGATATTACAAATTACCCAAGTACAATTAACATTTATGCTGGAGGTATTGAATATAAAGGCGTGTATGTCCTTTATGCTAACTACAAATTAGATACTTGTTATTTTCAAAAGAAAGTGTCGGGCGTAATAAGAATTAAATCTGGCACAGATATATACGAAAAGCTTCCTTAAATAAAACTTTAAATACTTTATTATGAAACACTTCATTTCCCTTTTTAGAATTGCTACTTTAATAGCAATACAATTTATTTCTTTAAACATTTTAGCGAAAAACAGTGAGAGTGGTAGCAAATTTAAAGATGATTTTTATTCTTTAAATTTAAGTAATTTTAATAATGCAGGGATAAATAAAAATCAAAAAAATAAGTCAAAAAGAGATGGTATAGATTGGATAATCAATAAGATTGCAAATTGGTTTGGTTCATATGGGCAGTGGGACGAAGATGGACGTAGCTCTCATGGTCCATATTTTCTTTTTGAGAGTAACAATCCTGCATATTTATGGAATCAAATTGAAAAAATCAGAAGTAAAATTATAAAAAAGGAAGATAATTATTATGATATATACAGGGAAATATGGACTCTTTCTCAGAATACTGATGCCGCTAAGGCGACTGCATGTAATGGTGCTGGTGTCTCAAATGGCCCAGGTTTTGCGAAAGCTAGTGCTTTCGTCTTTTTGGTAGGATTAAAAATTGATCTAGTTGGTGATAGTGCTTTATGGATAGAATCAGGCTTCGAACGCGTGGGATATAGAGATAGAGCATTGTATATGTTAATGAGTTGTAGGAATAGTGGTTACGAAGACATGGCGGCTGCTCTAGATAAAATGACATACCTTATGCCTTCTGCTCTGGCATCTTGGTATATTTTTGGGTTCGGCTCTCTTCCTGAAGATATTAAATTGGAAATGCAGTATAGGTCAAAAGAATTGCTTATGCTTATCCAAACCCTCGACATGGTTAGGTGGGGGCAATTTGTAGATTTTCATTTAGTGAATGATCAAAATGCAACTAATCTAATCGGTTTTGCTATAAAAGATTTGAAGACTTACTGGATTGAGCCAATGCATAATATAGCCCAAAGAAGCGCTTATCTGGCGCACAACAACCTTACATTAATAGCAGCAGCAGCCTTAGGTTCGGCTGCTGTAGAATTGAATGATATTGGTGATGAGCTAACCTATCTGAACAGATGGCCAAGAAGGTGGGCTGGCTCAGCTAATTATAATATTCATAATACGATGTGGAGTAATGGTACTTATTGGAGTAATGGAATCAAAGGGAAAATGGCCACAGCCAATCTTGTTCACGGATTTGCCGAAGGTCCTCATTATTTTAGTTATTCATTTGAAAGCCTTTTGCCTTTTTTTATAGGAAAATATAATTACAAGCCTTGGGACTACACTGCTTCATATTCGTCCTTTTGGGGGGATTTTGCTCCTAAATATGTTAAAAATTATTATTTCGATCAGGATTATGAAAACCTATATAAATGGTATTTTAATATAACTCAACCTGATGATGCAGCCCCGTCTTATGATGACACTTATCATCATTCATATTTTAATGCATGCCTTGCCCTTACACATTTTAGAAGTAATGAATTTCATTATGTAAAAGATTATGCTCATAATATAAAGGCACTAAAAGGTATTACAGGTTTAGATTTAAGAGAAGATTATTTAACAATGCTGAATCCACCATCAACATGTCATTCATATCCTCCAAACAAAGTACAAATGCCAAGTGGAAATACAGTAATAAGAGGAAAAGATTTTGAGGGAAATGAGCATTACTTTCATTTCTTGTCAGAAGATGGGTCTTCTACAAATGGCGCACATGAACATGATGATGCAGGAAGCTTTATTATTGAAGTTAAAGATACATCAGGCAAATCAGCTCTTTTAGCGATAGACCCTCCACATTTCGGAGATAATTCAACAGATTTTGTAAGCCATTGGAATCACCATAATAATTGTACAGTTGATAATCAAGTGCCAGACAATATATTTCCTTCATATCAAAATAATGGATTAATAATTACAGATGTATTCGAAGATAAAAATGGTGTTAAGTATTTCGCTTTTGATTATAAAGGATTATGGGAAAGGGATGTGCTTGTGGTAAATGAAAATCGTGAAAATGGCTATTATTACGTGATTCACGATATATTAAAAAATCCTGATCATACTTCGGAAGACTTTAGGGTAAACATTAATGCAAATGGGAATAACGATGTAACAAGTTCTTTCACTAGAGACGGGTCTACAGGAAAATGGAAATATCCTTGTATTAGTGGATTAATAGGTTCACCACAAGCTGAATGGGGGTTGAAAGCTGTTATCTCATGCTCTAATACCTCGGTAACTTTTGATGCGGTAAAATATGATCACGGAGATGACGATAATACCTTAACTGTTTGGGATTGCCCGGTACCAAAGGGAGAAGGTGTATATAATAACGGAGAACACAGTCAAATGTATGCAAAGGTTTCAAGTACAAACGATGTGACATTTACTACAGTATTAACACCTGAAAAGTGTATTGCATCAACTCATGACATAGCAAAAGTAATCAATAGGACAACCGACAGATATTCGAATGTTACGACTAGTTTCATGGGTGATTTTGACACCCTAATAGATGTTAATCTTGCACGAAATGGAGCGAATTCCTCTGACACGATAATAAATCCTTTTAATTTGGATGCTTGTACCAGTGTTTTGGAAACAGATGCAAAAATTATTTTTGCATCTTATTCAACAAATCCGGAATATAGAGATCATAACTGCGTTTCTTATTCTCATTTCAGAAAAGCATCTTTATTTTTTGGAACTTTTTTGCGTTACGACACATCATATTTAATTCAATCAGACAATCCTATAACTTGTAGTTATTCATTAAAGGGAATGTTCAAATATGGCGGTTCAATTAGTTGTGCAACAACAACGCATGTGACATTTTGTATTCCTGACTTGTTGAATGGTATCCCCATGAAAGCAAGTAAAGGTTTTCAAGATACTCTACCTATAGTATATGATGATAGCACAAATTGGAAATTCATAACTATTACTTTTCAAGCCGGTACAACTAACTTCATTATTGAACCAGCAAATCTTTGTGGTTTTGATTGTTATTTTCCACCTGTAAACATAGATTCCACTTTTACATCAAATGATAAAGAATTACATACTCTCAGTCATAAAATGGCTATTACAAACTCCACAGGTTTATTGCACCTTACCAATGGAACTCGTATCGATATGTGCACAGATGCCTATATAAGAAATCGTGATTCTTTAATCATTGAGGGACCATGTCAAACATTAACCAAAGGTTTTGATCCGTGTTCTGGAATAAATAAAATTGCAACAAATGATAACAGTAGCGCAATTATTGTCTCAGCTGGTAGTGCTCTAATTCTTGATAGCGGCAGTTATACATACTTAAAATCAGGGGGTGCAATATGGGTAAAAGAAAATGGATCTTTGGTTATAAAAGATAATGCATTTGTTCAAATTGGAGATAGTGGTTCGTGTGGATATGGTGAAATAATAACTGATCCGGGTTCATACATTTACATCGAACCTAATGCACACATCGAATTTAGAAAAACAACTGGAGATACTGTTGATAGAAATCTGTTTAATATTTCAAGGTCATATGCTGGAACAACTGCCGGAGTTTATTCATCAATGTCTACCATTTTAGACCATGATACTATTTTGACAGCAGGTTTATCATCTATTGCAATATGCGATTTAGATTCAATCAATCCGGTAAAAAATAGAGAATGGGGACATGCTAATTTTATGCGCCCACTTGCTTACTTCCAAGTTCGAAGTGATACACTTTGCCCGGGTGAACCAATGTGCATTCATTTAAATCGTATTTTAAATTCGTCATTTACTACAATCAAAGTTTGTCGAATGGATAGCTTGTACTTGCAGGACTCTTATGGTAGCTGGCATTGGCAAGACACTTGTATCAAAGATACAATGTGGCAGGATAGTGTGCCTCCTGGTGATAATCCTTGCCATTTATTACATACTCTACCTGACGATATATGCTATTATTTTAAATCAAAAACACTGCATCGTTTGACAATAGATGTTGTTAATGATTGTAATGTACATGCCGATACACTTGCGTATATTTATATTACTGATACTCCTCGTTTTTACATTAATGTGCCAACAACTGTTTGTGCTGGCTTTGGTACGCTAACCATTAACATAACTGACAGCAATCATAAGTACGGTTATTGTTCGTTTGAGATTACTCAAGAACCAGACACAACAAAAAATGCCGACAACACTCACTTAGATAGTTATTCAAAATCATTCTATGGTTATTTACCTGATACTTTTCAATTTGATTCATTTACTTTAAAAGGACATCAAATCTATCAAGTTTCAGTTACTCTAACTAATGATTGCGGTGGCCATTCACAATATGGTACGGTGAGCACACCGTTTTCAGCATCAGTAAATACACATTTATCATCAACTTATAATAATCCTGTTGGACCAACTGCATTTCAACTGCAAGGAATAGTAACAGGTGCAAGTTCATATACTTTTAGTTGGACAACTACTTCATACTTATCCGATCCATATTCACTGACTCCAATAAGTACGCCACCTGAACCAATTCAATATGTATTTTCTGCAACTGATGGAACTTGTACCGATTTCGATACGGTTAATGTATCTCATAATGAATGGGCTTATGCAGGAATGGATACAGAAGTTTGCTACAACCAAAGTGTAATACTTGGTACAGATTTTAATGCAGCCGTTTTCTTAGGTTTGGCTTGGCATTGTGCAGATGGTGGATATGCTGATATTTATAATACCGCACAAGGTAGTACTTCAAATTTTGCAAAGTATTTCACACATTATATGTTGCTTCATTTATCATCTTTTTCAGGCCCTCCGGCAATTGATAATTTTATTAATAATGATGATTTGAGAAGCGCAATTTTTAGAGACCCTGGATTTATCACTTACTATAACAGTTTCATTTCAAGCAATGGAAACTCAAGCTCATTTGGCGATTTTGAAACCATGCTTAATATCAATAGCACACTAAAATCTTTTGTTGAGGGAACTTATGGTTATGCTGGCGGTACAGGGTATTTAACTGATGGATATGCTTCAATGATTTTCGATGGTTATGCAAGTTGGTTAAGTATACTTAATGAAGAATTTCGTATTAAATGGGAACGACTTGACGATACAACTTGGACATCACTATCGGCTGATTCGGATTATTTCAATATGGTTCCAACTAATACTAGGGATAAGAATTATAGAATTACACTTATTGATTTTGGTAACAATGTTGAATACGACCAAACTTTGGTAATGCGTGATAGTACTGTAACACCACAATTTGTTATCGCATACCAATTTGATTCTACTGTTTTCTTTAGTGATGTAAGTACACCTAATGAACACCTGTATAATTATTCATGGAATTTTGGTGATGGTGGTACATCAACTTATAAAAATCCGTACCATACTTTTATGCATTCTGATACATCATACATTGTTTGTATGACTATCCGTGATAGTTGTGGAACTTATACTGTATGCGATACATTAAGAATTGATTCATTTATGAATACGGTACTTTTTGGCAAACGTGGCATGACCGATAAATTAGTGAAAGCAAATTCTAATATAAATAAGGTACCGGATTTTAAGAGTTCCTCTAATTATTTATCAATTAACAAGCCAAATCCATTTAGTGATTATTCAGTTGCGGAATACATTTCGGCTGAAGGAAATCACAATGCTGAAATACGAATAGCAACTCCGCTTGGTGTGCTTATCAAAACTTACAAACTGATTCAAAACAAAGGAATGATTTTGATTGACGGTTCACAACTCAGTGACGGAATATATTATTACTCTCTCATTGTTGATGGTGCTGTGGTTGGAAGTAAAGTAATGGTGGTGCAAAAATAACACCCGCAATTCAAAACATAAAAAAAACTCCCGATGTTTCGGGAGTTTTTTTTGCTATCTACCAAAAGCTAAAAGCCAGCGGCTAGTAACTAACTTCTACTTCACATCAACAATACACATGCTGTTAAATGCTCCATTGTTCAACGA
>Ga0194060_10003863_pt1 | contig 10509 bp, 7 predicted proteins | sample SepL225m_MetaG_FD_163427 | JGI IMG/M metagenome (GOLD analysis project Ga0194060, IMG submission 163427) | Anoxic zone freshwater microbial communities from boreal shield lake in IISD Experimental Lakes Area, Ontario, Canada - Sep2016-L222-5m | ecosystem: Environmental > Aquatic > Freshwater >... | reverse complement strand
TCCTTGCCCCACTCCTCGTAGCCTGTCGCCACCGTCGCTACCGCCAAGCTCTCGCGCAGCCTGCTCACGCTCGATACCCGGCACTGCCGCCCGTTCCACCAGCAGCCCTGGCCCGTACCGGCAGAAACCACCTCGCCCAGAGCCGGCATATTCACTACGCCGACGAGTGGCTCGCCGTCGCGCAGCAGCCCCACCATCACTCCGTAGAGCGGCACCCCACGCACAAACGATTTTGTACCATCAATCGGGTCAAGTATCCAGCGATACTCGGCATCCGCCCCGCCGCTGAGTCCATCCTCCTCGCCCAGCACAGCGTGATCCGGGTAGCGTGCCGTGATCTGCGCTCGCAGGTACGCCTCCGACTCGCGATCCGCCACCGTCACTGGCGACTCGTCGGCCTTGTGATCCACCGCCACCCCGCTCTGGAAGTAGCGCAGCGTAATCTTGCCCGCTTGCCATGCGATGGTGTTGGCAAAATCCAGCAGTTCTTTGATCTTCGCTGCCATGAGATTTCTCCTTAGGAATTGTGGATTGTGGATTGTGGATTGTGGATTGCAGAGAAATCCACAATCCACAATCCACAATCCACAATCCACAATCCACAATCCACAATCCACAATCCACAATCCACAATCCACAATCCACAATCCACAATCCACAATCAACCCACGAGTTGTTCCACTAGCGCCGCAAGCTCGTGAAGGTTCACCGGCTTGCTCATATACTCGTTCGCCCCGGCCTCCAGACAGCGTTCGCGGTCGCCCGGCATAGCGAGAGCAGTCAGGGCCACTATCGGCGTCGCTGCGAATGCGGGCAGTGCCCGCAACTGGCGGATGGCCGACAATCCATCCAGCACTGGCATCTGGATGTCCATCAGGATGAGATCCGGCTGCGACTCGATGGCGCGGGCGATGGCCTCCTGTCCATTGCGCGCCACCACGACCTTGTGCCGCCGATGGTTCAGGTATTCGCTGAATACACTGATCGTCGACTCATTATCCTCGGCCAACAGAATCACGGCACTGCGAGGTGGGTTTTCGGGCTGGTTCGCCGCAGTTGAATCACCCCCAACGAGTTTACCCGACACCCGTGTCACGGGATACCAGGGCAAGCTCAGGGTGAAGCGACTACCCTTCCCTGGGCCATCGCTCTCGACTCCAATACTGCCGCCGAGCAAGTCCGCCAGACGCAGTACCAGAGCCAGACCAAGCCCCGTACCCTCGTGCTGCCGCGCCAGGCCGCTGTCGAGTTGAGTGAAGGGCTGGAACAGGCGCTCCATATCCGCTGCCGCAATACCGATGCCGGTGTCATCCACCACAAAGGCGATCTGCTCCCGCTCCGCGTCGGCGATCACCTCCAGATGCACGCACCCGCCCGCCGATGTGAACTTGACCGCATTGCCAAGCATGTTCACGAGCATCTGTTTGAGGCGTCGTGCGTCAACCTTCATGAGTATAGATTTACTGTTACAGGTGAAGCGTACCTGAATTTTCTTGCGGACTGCGATTTCCTGAATGAAGACTAGGCTCGCCTCGCAGATTTCGGTGACGACATGTATATCGGCGTGCATTTCCATGTGGCCAGCCTCAATCTTTGAGAGATCGAGGATGTCGTTGATCAGCGTTAGCAGGTGTCGCCCGCTTGTCTCGATCTGCCGCGTCGAGCGGATCTGACGCTCGTTCAGCGGGCCGGCAACTTGTTCCGCCAGCATCTCAGAGAAGGCCAGGATGCCGTTCAGTGGGGTGCGCAACTCATGACTCATCGTAGCCAAGAACTCGTCCTTGGTGCGCAGCGCCCGCGTCAGTTCCGCGTTCATCTGGCTCAGATCGGCGGTGCGCGCCTCAACCCGGCGCTCAAGTTCATTATTAAGCTGCTGAATCTCATCCTCACGCCGCCGCCGCTCGGTGATGTCGCGGACGAAGCAGATTAGCTGTCGTTCGCCGTTATCAATCGAATGAATGCTGGCCTCCACATCAAAGATGCTGCCATCCTTACGACGGTGGTACGTTTCAAACCGGCCCATCCCGGCGCTGATTATATGGCGGAGAAGCGCTTGTTTCTCCGGTGCGAGGTTCGGTGGGTTGATGTCTGCGACGTGCATTTCCAGAAGTTCAGCACGGCTGTACCCAGACATGGCACAGTAGGCGTCGTTCACATCACTCAAACGCCATTGCCGATCGAGGACGAAGAAGCCATCCAGCGCCGTCTGTAAGATTGTGCGCAGGCGATGCTCGTTCTGGCGCAGCGCCTCCTCGGCTTGTTTGTAGTCGGTGATGTCGCGCATATTGGATACCAGTGCGCCCACCGCCGGGTCGTCGAGCAGGTTGGTGATGGTTGCGTCAATCCAGCGCCATGATCCGTTGCTGTGGCGCACACGGAAGATGCCGATGCGTTCCGCGCCGGGGGTACGCATCACCTCGTTGAATGGAATCATGACCGACTCTAGATCCTCGGGGTGGATCAGGCTGAATGCGCTTTCCCCAATCCGGCTCTCGCGGTAGCCCATAGTGCGCTCGTAGTTCGGGCTATTGTAGATCACCCGGCCATCTGCGTTCACCAGCGAGATCACGTTCCCACTCTTCCCGATCATTGTGCGGAAGCGTTTCTCACTGTGGCGTAGACGTTCGGTGATGGCCTGACGCTGAGAGAGTGATTGGGCCAGCCATACCGAGATCGCCACTCCGACCAGCAGCGTCGCCCAGGGCAGCGGCGTCTCACGCTTGGCCAGATAGTCTGGGGTTGGCCCCGCAACAATACGCCAGCTTCGACCCGCCACATCAAACGTCTCGGTGTGACCCATGCCCGCCATCATGCTACCGAGGCTGAAATAGGTGTTTGTTACTTCAGATTCCGCGCCCACGAGCGCGGAGTAGACGTAGAAGGGTTTGTTGCTACCAGTAGTCAACGTATCATCGAATAGAGAGACATTTATGTTACTGAAGGGAGGGTGCTGTAGCGGCGCGCTGATCATTTCGTGAACACGGAACACTCCCATCACAAAGCCCGTAATGCTTGCCCGCCGTGCGGCAACGGTATCGGTGGCTGCTCCCACGCGGTAGACCGGCCAGATGATGAGGAAGCCCGGTGCTTGGTTGGTTATCAGGTATGTGGGCGCGGTGGCGGCGGCCCCCCCGCTATCGCGGGCGCGAATGAGCGCCTCGCGCCGGATCGGATTCGAGTTGAAGTCGTAGCCGATAGCGGCAAGATTTGGTTCGAGTGGCTCGTTATAGTCGGACACCACATACTCGGCTCGCTCGGCGGCGGGCACTATCGCACCGTGTGCGTCGTGTTCGGTGATCGTAAAGCCGGGAAAGCCCTCGGCGCGCATGATGGATTCGTAGGCTGGGCGCTGCGCCGCCGATACCACGGGTGCCCACACCAAGGACTGGATGCCCGGCGATTGATTCGTGTTTACCAGATGTGTCTGCACAAAGGAGTGAAACTCGGCCCGCGTCACCTGCCCCTCCGATGCGGCGTACAGAGCACCGAGCATTTCTACATCGTGTGTGTACTCGCGGATCTCGGTGCTTATCGTGATGATAGCGGCGGTCGCGTCGCCTTCAAATTCTGCCGAGACTCGACCTAACTCCATCCTCCACAGAGTGAAGAAGAGGCCAATTGAGATGATCAGCCCGATATCGAGTGTGGCCAATGTCATCAGCCGAGTCTCTAGCCAGATCCTGATTCGCATGCCCATCCAGATCAGCGGTGGAGCAACCAGCATGATGCCGAGGGCGTCGCTGCGCCACCAGGAAAACCACGTCGTCACGTAAATGTCTGCCCCCATGAGCCCAGTGATGGCATATGTGGCAACACCGATGGTTGCGTAGATGGGGCAGGTCAACCCAATGATCACGATAGCTCTGAGCAGATTGTCCAGCAACGACCAGCCCCACACCATACGACTTTCCTGAAGTCGTGTGTAGCGACGGAGTAGGTGAGCAACGGCTGCGGCCTGTGCGGTCGCGCCACAGGCGATAGCGCATGCTGCGGCCAGAGCGACCAGCGGCACTTTGAGGAAAAAGACGAGCCACATGCTGGCGATGAACATGCCCAGCCAGAGGCCAGCCACCGCTCGGCGAGGTTCGATCACCAGCATCACGGCCACCGCAAATCCGGCAGGTGGCCAGATCAGCAGAGTGTCCCAGAGCGATGTAAGCGGTAGCACGCAGATCTGCGTGAGGAAGACGTACATTGCCGCGACAGAGCCGACAGTGACTAGAAAGGGGGCGATGGTGAAGCGGAATCGGGCTTTCATAAACCAACAATGGCATGCTGAAGAGCAGTAATCACTGCATCGGTCTGTGCGGGGGTTCCTACGCTGATTCGGATATAGTCGCTCAGCAGAGGTGTATTGTAATAGCGCACCAGCACGCCCATCCGCTCCATCGCCAGCTTCAGATCGCGGGCGTTACCCTGCGTTACCCGACAGAGGATGAAGTTCGAATCGCTCGGATACGGTGCGAGGAAGGGCAGTTCACTCAGCCGCGCCAGCAGCCGACTGCGCTCTTCGACAATCCGGGCCACATTCACTTGCAGGTAATCCAGATCATCGAGTGCGGCGATGGCTGCCGTTTCCGCACCGAGGCTCAGGTTATAGGGCTGCTTGATCTTCCAGAGTTGGGCAATCATCCAGGCAGGGAAGATGCCGTAACCAATACGCATTCCAGCCAGGCCAGCCCATTTACTGAAGGTGCGCAGCACAGCTAGGTTCTCGTACTGGCTCACCCAGGGGATCACGCTGGCGTCACCGTTCGGATCGACAAACTCCATATATGCCTCGTCCATCACCACCAGCAGCGGCAGGCGCAGCAGCCGTTCGATCTCGTCAGGCGGGGTGAGGTTGCCCGTTGGGTTGTTCGGTGAGGTAAGAAAGAGAACCTTGGCCCGGCTGACGGCGGCGGCCACCTCAATGGCCGGGATGTTCAGAGAGAAATCGGCGTGGCGCGGCACGCGGATCACCTGTCCTCCGTTTACGCCGGTGTCGAAGCTATACATGCCGAAGGTAGGTGGACAATCAATCACCGCGTCACCGGGCGACAGAAAGAGCCGCAGCACCAGATCGATCAGCTCATCCGCGCCCGCCCCGCACAGGATACGCTCGACCGGCTGAGCGACATAGCTGCTCAGCGCAGTACGCAGCCTGGTCTGGTTGGGGTCGGTGTAAATGGCAATGGAAAGGCGACCCGTGGGGCCGTCTGTGGTGGCCAGATCCGCGAGAGCCTGCGTGGTTCGCGGCGACGGGCCATAGGGATTCTCGTTGGCATCCAGCTTCACCAGCCGCTCGATGGGAATTCCCAGGCGAGCCGCCAGCACATCAAGAGGCAGGATGGGTGTATAAGGTTCCAGCCCGGCGATCTCAGGCCGAATCAGATGAGTGATTGACATCAGGCCCTCCTCTGCTTCACTATACCCCATGATACCATGTGGGGTAGCGTGTGTGCGGTAGTCCCCGATGCTTGCCTAGGTGATGATTCCCCCCTCACCCCCTGCCTCCTCTCCCACACGGGGAGAGGGGGTATTCCGCAGTTTGATCTCAAATCCCCAAATTGTATGGTCAATAGTTAAGATATGTAACCATAAAAAGGCCATTTCACATCCCTCATGCACGTTCCCCAACGTTACAGAAATAGCCCGTAAAACCCAGGAGCTTCAGCCCTGGGATATAAGGGCTTCACCCGCGTGAGCGGCTTTAGCTGTAGCGTTGCCATAGGGCTTTCTCGTGCCGCAAACCGCTTGCAATAGAACGAATAATCTGATACACTATCGTCATAGAATGGAGGCATGTGTGTCCTTGCGAAAACCAAGCGGGTCACACGTGCTCTGCGGGGAGACATGTCGCGGCGGGACACGCCGCGACACAAAACGCCTGTGGAGACTCGGTAAGCCCAACCGTCGTGGTTGGCGCGGGTTGATGAAGCAGGAAGCCCACGAGCTTTAGCCTTGGGTATTTCACGATCGAAACTATGCGCAACAGCACAAAAAACGTCGGTTTAGAAAGGCGAGACACGCTATGCACTCAGTGGTAGCAATCAAACAGGTGCCGGACACATCCAACGTTCGGATTAACCCTGAGACTGGCACGTTGATCCGCGAGGGTGTCCCCACGATCATCAACCCCTACGACATCCACGCGGTTGAGATGGCCGTGCGGATCAAGGAAAAGTTCGGCGGAACTGTGACGGTCATCTCGATGGGGCCACCCAAGGCTATGGAGTCGTTGACCGAGTGTGTTGAGCAGGGCGCGGATCGGGCCATTCTGATCAGTGACCGGCGCTTCGGAGCCGCCGACACCCTGGCAACCTCGTACGTGCTGGCGCACACCATTGAGGCGCTTCTGAAGGAAGGGCCTGTTGATTTGCTGCTGTTTGGCAAGCAGGCGATTGATGGCGATACCGGCCAGGTTGGGCCGGGGGTGGCCGCACGGCTCCAGGTACCATTGCTCAGCAACGCGGTGATGATTGAGTCCTTTGACCCGGTGGCACGCAAGGCTGTGATCCACCGTAAGATCGAGCAGGGCGTTGAGGTGATCGAGACGAGCCTGCCAGCACTGCTCACGGTCGAGAAGGAGATCGCTACGGTTAAGCGGGCATCGCTGTCGAATGTGATCAATGCTGCCCGTTACACACCGGAGCTGTGGACTGGCGATCTGCCGGTGCCCTTCGATCCTGACCAGATTGGGATCAAGGGTTCGCCCACGATTGTCGGTAAGGCATTCACGCCGACACCACGTGGGGCCGGGGCGATCTTGTCGGTGGCAGAGAAGGGTTTGAGCAAGACCGTGGCCGATGCACTGGCGATGATTGTCGAGGCCAGCGTCGTCACGTTTCAGAACCACGACGGAGGTAGGCCATGAGCGAGCAGGCTGAGACGTCCCCCCCGCGCATCTGGGTGTTTATCGAGCAGGAGGAAGGCCGGCCGCACCCTGTTTCGTGGGAACTGTTGGGCGCAGCGCAGCGCTTGGCCACAGAACTGCCCGGCAGTGTGGTCGAGGGCGTGCTGCTTGGTCATAATGTGGCCGGGATCGCGCCGGAGGCATATCGGTACGGTGCCAAGCGTGTCTATCTGATTGACGATCCGATCCTGGAACCTTACCGCAACCTGCCCTACGGGCACGGCGTGAGCAATCTCGTTGTAAAGTACCAGCCAGAAATCTTTCTGTTCGGCGCGACAACGCTCGGGCGCGACTTGGCCGGCACGATTGCGACCCGCGTACATACGGGCCTCACCGCCGATTGCACCGAACTGGCAATTGATCCCAAGCTGAAGATCTTAGCCGCCACCCGACCAACGTTCGGCGGCAACCTCATGGCAACGATCCTCTGTCGCAAGCACCGTCCACAAATGGCTACCGTTCGCCCGCGTGTTCTGTCAATGCCCGAGCCATTGGCCGAGTCCGAAGGCGAGCTGCTGCGCGAGACACTTGATCTCCATGAGAGCGACGTTCCCGTGCGGCGCATCCGCCTCATCCCCGGCAAGGAGCAACTCAATATCGAGTATGCCGACGTAATCGTCGCCGGCGGGCGCGGCATGGGCGGGCCGAAGGGTTTCAAGCTGCTTGAAGAACTGGCCGATTCCCTTGGCGGAGTCGTCGGTGCCAGTCGCCCCGTCATTGATGCCGGTTGGCTTCACCACGAACACCAAGTTGGGCAGACGGGCAAAACGGTACGACCCAAGCTCTACATTGCCGCCGGGATTTCCGGCGCGGTGCAGCATACGGTCGGTATGAGTGGCAGCAATTTTATCCTGGCGATCAACTCAGATCCCAAGGCACCGATCTTCCAGATGGCCAATGCGAGCATCGTGGGTGACCTCTATAAGGTCATCCCGGAGCTGATCAGGCAGGTGAAAGGAATAAACAATGGCCAGTAAGCACACCTTCGATGCTATTGTGGTGGGCGGCGGGCCGTCGGGATCTGCGGCGGCGCTGACCATGGCGCGTGCTGGCCTGAAGACGATCCTGATCGAGCGAGGTCGCTTCGTCGGGGCCAAGAATTTTTTTGGCGGGGTGATGTATACCCACGCCCTGGCCGACGTCCTGCCTGACTTCTGGGAGCGGAAACCACCCTTCGAGCGGCCCGTCACCGAGCAGGGCTACTGGATGCTCTCTCCCGATAGCGTTGTCCGGATCATGCACAAGAGTGAGCACTACAAGCAGGAACCGGCTGAGGCCCACACGGTTCTACGGGCACTGTTTGATCCGTGGCTGGCGGAGCAGGCGGTCAGCGCGGGGGCGCTCCTGATCACCAAAACGACGGTGACGCACATCCTGCAAGATGCAAAGGGGCGCGTCATCGGGGTCAGAACCGACCGACCGGACGGCGAGATCTTCGCGCCCATCGTCGTTATTGCCGAGGGCGTCAATAACCTGCTGACGCAGAAACTCGGCTTGATCAAGAACGACCTCCCGCCGCGCTTTGTGGCTCTGGCGGTGAAGGAGTACATTAGCCTGCCGGCCAAGGATATCCAGGCCCGCTTCGGACTCAGTGGCCCGAACGAAGGGGCGGCGATTGATATATTCGGCGATGCCACGCTGGGACTCCCCGGCACCGCGTTTCTCTACACCGACCGCAACGGCCTCTCGATTGGCGTCGGCTTGCTGCTCGAAGAGTTTGTCACCCACAAACTGCGGCCCTACGAGGTGCTGGCCCGCTTCAAGAATCACCCTGTCATTCAGCCCTACCTTGAAGGTGGCAAGCCGCTGGAATATGGCGCGCACCTGATCCCTGAAACCGGCTACAACCGTATGCCCAAGCTGTCGGCTGCTGGCGTCATGGTTGTGGGCGATGCTGCGGGTATGGTTGACGCCGTGCATCGTGAGGGAACGAACTTGGCCATGACCGCCGGTAGGCTGGCGGGTACAACGGCTGTCGCCGCGCACCAGGCGAACGACTTCTCCGCCACGTTCCTCAAACAGTACCGGCAGAGCCTGGAGGAGAGCTTCGTCCTCAAGGATATGAAGCAGTACCGCCGCATGACCGATTTTCTCGACAGCTCACCGCATTTTATGGGAACGTACGCCAATTTCCTGAACGACGCCGCGTTGCGCTACTTCACGGCCCACGGGATTCCCAAGCGCGATATGGAGAAGCAGATCGTCGGGTTGCTCCAGGAGCGCCGCTCCTTCTTCGGTATTGCTCAGGATATGGTCAAGCTGCTACGCGCAATGAGGGGATAACACGATGAAGAATGACCAGAAACACCAGCCCTTGAACCCCGACCTTAAAGCGACCTTGCCGGCGGTTAATGTCAACGACCTCGTCGTCTCGATCAAGTACTACGTGGATGAGGAATTTGCCCACATCCAGGTGCGCGAACATACCATTTGTACGACGTGTGCGCCGAAGCCGTGCCTTGACTTCTGCCCGGTGCATGTCTTCACCCAGGACGGTCAGGGCCGGATTATGGTTGGCTACCAAGCATGCGTGGAATGCGGGAGCTGCCGCATCGGTTGTCCCCCTCACAATATTGACTGGCAACTGCCGCAGGGTGGCTACGGTGTCGCCTACAAGTTCGGCTGAAAATAGCCGATAGCCGATAGCCGATAGCCGGGCATTTTCATGCGGTGTTGTACACGAATCGCATGGGCATCTGAGGAGATTTACATATGCACGAGACGGCAATTCTACAGATCGATCAGGCTGCGCTGGCGATGATCCAGGCGCTCGACACGTATGGCGAGGAGATGAAACCGTTCCTCGACCCCGAGCATCTGGAGATGCTACATTCCCAGGTCGTTAACCTACGGCGCGTGCTGCTTGGCCTGGAGATGGGGATTCTGTACCAGGACTGGCAGGTACCCGAAGAACTGCTCCAGCAGGCCAGCAGAGAGATGATCCCGGTCAACACGGCCGCAACACGCATCAGAGACGCGGCGAACCGGGGTTCGGACGAGTAGGGCAATGTCTGTTTGGCCGTATGGAGAGCGCAGGCGAAACGCCTGCGCTTTTGTTATGTGCTTTGATAAGGGGTCAGGAGGCAGGTTTACCGGCGCTGTCTGAAACCTGAAACCTAAAACCTAAAACCTAAAACCTAAAATCTAAAATCTAAAATCTAAAATCTGTATGCAAGCATATGCATCGTCCCTCCAGGATTTACATGCGCCCTACGCCGATTTGCTGCGGGCTGCGCTGGATCTGGCTAGCCCAATGGGGGCGAGTGTTGCGGTAGATATTGGCTGTGGGCCGGGGTTGAAGGCTGGTTGGCTGGCGGATCATCTGGCTCCTGGTGGGCTGCTCTTGGGTGTTGATCGTGATCGGGCGGCGATTGCGGCGGCGGCGCGATTGCACCCTGGTGGCTGGCTGGTTGCCAACGCCCGCGATATGCCAGTGCAGACGGCCTGTGCCGAGATCTGTTGGTGTGTGGCCGCTCTGGAACTGTTCGATTCGCCCCATCTCGCTCTGTGCGAGGCGCGACGTATGGTGTGTCCCGGTGGCAGCCTGGTGGTGGCCCTGGCCACGCAGCTTTGGGCGCGTCGGCGGGATTGGCCAGCGGCGCTCTACACCGCCT
>Ga0194060_10003861_pt1 | contig 10516 bp, 8 predicted proteins | sample SepL225m_MetaG_FD_163427 | JGI IMG/M metagenome (GOLD analysis project Ga0194060, IMG submission 163427) | Anoxic zone freshwater microbial communities from boreal shield lake in IISD Experimental Lakes Area, Ontario, Canada - Sep2016-L222-5m | ecosystem: Environmental > Aquatic > Freshwater >... | reverse complement strand
GGGAGGCGGATGCCGCGAGATCGCGGACTTCGTTCGGGTCGGCACCCACGTCGTAGATTTCCATTCGGCCGGCCAGAATCGACTTCTGCCCGCCCTCAACGGCCATCGTCTGCGGCTGCCATCCGTATTCCAGGAACGGTTTCATCGCCTCGCCCAGGACGATTTCCTGGGACGCGGCGCGCAAGCTCCCGCCCGCGTCGATGCCCGCCCAGTCCAGCACCGTCTGATAGACCCGCCGGATGCTGACCGGCCCGTCGGCACGGCCGCGCTCGACTCCCGGTCCGGCCACCACCAGCGGCACGTGCATGGTCGACTGGTAGACCAGATTCCCGTGCAACGCCTCTCCGTGCTCCCCCAGGCCTTCTCCGTGGTCGCCGACCACGACGATGGCGGCCGCTCCATGGGCCTGGCGGTCGAACGCCTCGACCAGCCGGCCGAGTTGGGCATCCATCGACGCGATTTCCCCCAGGTAGGGGTGTGCGGCGAAGCGCGTGCGGAACGGTTCGGGCGGCGCATAGGGCGCGTGCGGATCGAAATAGTGCACCCAGAGAAACCGCGGCTGTGCCGATTCGTGTGCGAGCCACGCCAGCGCGGCATCGGTGGTGGCGGCGGCCGCGCGTTCGTCGCGCCCGGCTGGAAGCTGATCGTCGTACTGGTCGAACCCTCGCGCCAGGCCAAATTGTCGCGAGAGGATAAACGACGACACGAAGGCGGCCGTCTGGTACCCGGCGCGTCGAAGTCGCTCCGCCAGCAGCGGGAGCGCCGGCGACACCATCCGCCCGTTCTCGTGGATGAAGTGGCCGGCCGGATAGAGGCCGGTCATCATCGAGGCGTGCGACGGCAGCGTCTCGGGCGCGGTCGCGTACGCCTGACGAAAACGTCGGCCTCGGGCGGCCACCGCATTGAAGGCCGGCGTCTCGATGCCCACCGCCTCCGGACCGATCGCATCGGCTCGAGTGGTGTCGAGTGTGATGAGCAGGATGGAGGGGAGAACGGCAGCGGGTGCCGCCTGTTTGGCCCCGGGCGCCTGACCGCCGCTGCACGCGGCGGCCAGCATCGCGAGACCGGCCACCAGAAGGGTCGCTCTCATGGTGTCACGCGTGTCTGCCAGGCTATCCCATGCGTTGCATCGACGACAGGAACTCGGCGTTCGACTTGGTCTTGGCCATCTTGTCGAGCAGCAGTTCCATCGCCTCGACCGGCGACAGCGGGTTGAGCACTTTGCGCAGCACCCAGATCCGATTCAGATCGTCGCGCGGGATGAGCAGCTCTTCTTTGCGGGTGCCGCTCTTCTGGATGTCGATGGCCGGGAACACGCGCTTGTCCACCAGTTTGCGGTCCAGATGGATTTCCATGTTGCCGGTGCCCTTGAACTCCTCGAAGATGACATCGTCCATCCGCGAACCGGTGTCGATCAGGGCGGTCGCGATAATGGTGAGCGACCCGCCTTCTTCGATGTTGCGCGCGGCGCCGAAGAACCGCTTCGGCTTCTGGAGAGCGTTGGAATCGAGCCCGCCCGACAGCACCTTGCCCGAGGGGGGAATCACGGTGTTGTAGGCGCGCGCCAGGCGCGTAATCGAATCCAGCAGGATCAGCACGTCTTTCTTGTGTTCGACCAGCCGCTTGGCCTTTTCGATCACCATCTCGGCCACCTGCACGTGGCGCTGCGCCGGCTCGTCGAAGGTCGACGAAATGACCTCGCCCTGCACCGACCGCTGCATGTCGGTCACTTCCTCTGGCCGCTCGTCAATCAGCAGCACGATGAGGTAGACCTCGGGGTGATTCTGCGCCACCGACTGCGCAATCGCCTGCAGCAACATCGTCTTGCCGGTTCGCGGCGGGGCGACGATCAGGCCGCGCTGGCCCTTGCCGATCGGGATCATCAGATCCATCACCCGCGCCGACAGGTTCTCCGACACCGTCTCGAGCCGCAGCGCTTCCTGCGGATACAGCGGTGTGAGGTTCTCGAAGAACAGCTTCTCGCGTGCCTGGTCCGGCGCCTCGAAGTTGACGGCCTCGACCTTGATGAGCGCGAAATACCGTTCGCCTTCCTTGGGCGGACGAATCTGCCCCGACACGGTGTCGCCGGTCTGAAGGTCGAACTTCCGAATCTGGGAGGGCGAGACGTAGATGTCGTCGGGCCCGGGCAGGTAGTTGTAATCGGGCGCCCGCAGAAATCCAAATCCGTCCGGCAGGACTTCGAGCACGCCTTCCGAGAAGATGAAGCCGCTCTGCTCGGTCTGCGCTTTCAGAATCTGGAAAATCAGTTCCTGCTTGCGCATGCCCGTCGCGCCGGCCACGTTGAGGTCCTTGGCAATTTGCGTGAGCTTCTGGATGCTCATGTCCTTGAGCTCGGCGATGTTCAGACCCTCGCCCGAGCGCTTCGGCCCGATGTCGGCGACGTCCGCTTTCGCGGTTTCGGGCACCGGATCGGCGACCGGAATGTCGACAGGAAGGCCTTCGGTGGACGCGCGCGGGGGCGTAGCTTGGCGCTTGGATTGGTTTGCCATGGGTCTGCTCGAAACGCTGGAACGGCTGGTTACAAACGGAACGGTCGACGAGTGCGGGGTGGAAAGCCCCCGCCGCCAGAAATGACTACTGGGGGGTAACTCGGCCCTTCTACTATAGGGCAGCCGCTCAGGCGGTGTCAACCGATGTGGGCGGTCTCAGAACGATCCGGGGGACTCGCCGATGCCCACGATGCTGCACGCCACGATAGGCTTGAGGCCCAGCGCGCGCGCCTTGGCCACCAGTGCCTCGCTGTCGGCGCCCGGATTGAGCCACACCTCGGTGATGCCCTTGGCCGCCATCTGGTCGATCACGCGCTCCCCCACCGTCGGCGGCAGGTAGAAACTTGCCATGTCGATCGGGCCCGGCACGTCGGCCACCGACGCGTACGCCTTGAGGCCCTCGATCTCGGTTTCCTTCGGGTTGATCGGGATCACGCAGTACCCCTGGCGAAGGAACGCACGTATCGCCTTGTTCGAAAACTTGCTCCGATCCGCCGACGCGCCGATGATGGCCACCGTTCTTGGCATGTTTAGACCTTGGGTCCCGCCTTCTCCACCTCGCGCGACTCCGCCATGTCGAACTTCTTGAAGTTGTCGATGAATCGGGCCGCCAGCTGCCGGTACCGCTGATCGTACATCTCCCGGCTGGGCCACGATCGCGCCGGATCGAGCACCTCATCGGGCACGTCGGGGCAGGTCTTGGGCACCTGGAACCCAAACACCGGATCGGTGGTGTACTCGACGTCGAGCAACTTGCCGCTGAGCGCCGCGTTGAGCATCGCGCGGGTGTAGCGAATGCTGATGCGCTTGCCGACGCCGTACGGGCCACCCACCCAGCCGGTGTTCACCAGCCAGCACGTCACGCCGTACCGCAGCACCTTCTCACTGAGCAGGCGCGCGTAAAAATCGGGCGGGTGCACCATGAACGGCGCGCCGAAACACGTGCTGAACGTGATCTCGGGCTCTTTGCCGAGGCCGACCTCGGTCCCGGCAATCTTCGAGGTGTAGCCCGAGATGAATTGATAGCGAGCCTGATCCACCGACAGTCGCGCGATCGGCGGCATGACGCCGGAGGCGTCGCAGGTGAGGAAAATCACGTTCTTCGGGTGCCCCGACCGCTTCTCCGGCAGCGCGTTGTCGATAAACTCGAGCGGATAGGAGGCCCGCGTATTCTCGGTGAGCGTGGGATCGTCGAGGTCGATCATCCGCGTCACCGGATCGAACACGACGTTCTCGAGAATCGTCCCGAACCGGTGCGTGGCGGCGTAGATCTCGGGTTCGGCAGCTGCCGACAACTGAATCACTTTCGCGTAGCACCCGCCTTCGAAGTTGAAGACGCCGTTGTCACTCCAGCCGTGTTCGTCATCCCCGATCAGGCCGCGAGCCGGATCGGCCGACAGCGTCGTCTTCCCCGTGCCCGACAGCCCGAAAAAGATCGCCGCGTCGCCCTCCCGCCCCACGTTGGCCGAGGCGTGCATGGGAAACACGCCCTGGAGCGGCATCAGGTAGTTCATCACGGTGAAGATCGATTTCTTGATCTCCCCGGCGTACTGCGTGTTGCCGATGAGGCAGAGCCGCTGCGCGAAATTGAGGGCGATGAACGTGTTGGTGGCCGTCCCGTCGATTTGCTGAATGCCCTTGAAGTGGGGACAGCAGATGACGGTGAAGTCGGGCACGTGCCGCCGATACTCTTCGTTGGACCGCAACGGCAGAAACATGTTGCGGGCAAACAGGCTGTGCCACGCGTACTCGGTGACGATGCGGACCGGCATCCGGTAGTCGGGGTCGGCGCCGATGTGACAGTCCTGGACGAAGACGTCGCGCCCCTGCAGGAACCCCTGCATCCGGCCGAACAATTCGTCGAACTTGTCGGGCGCGAAGGGCCGGTTGTACTGGCCCCACCAGATGTGCGCCTCGGTGGACGGTTCGCGCACCACGAACTTGTCGGTCGCCGCGCGCGCCGTGTGCGTGCCGGTGTTGAACACGACCGGGCCGTCCCGGGTGATCGCGCCTTCCTTGCGGAACACGATCTCCTCGTACAGGCTTTCGGTCGGCAGGTTCCAGTACACCCCGCCCAGGCCGAACAACCCGTGGTTGTCGAGCCCGTAGTCACTCTTCAACGCCAACGCCTGCGCCTGCGCCGGCGTCTTGATATCGAGCAGGTTGATCATAGCCAGTCCCTGGTGAGCTTCTTGTCGCCGATGTAGATGTCGTTGGGCGACGTCGGATCCAGCGCCCACTTGATCCGGGCGATGCCTTCGGTGACGTCCTTGACCGTCCCGGCGAAGCTCAGCCGCAGATGCCCTTCCATGCCGAACTCCCGGCCCGGCACGGTCACCACGAGGGCCTTCTTCAGCAGGAACTTCGACAGTTCGACCGAGCTGCCGTTGTAGGCGCGAAAGTCCGGGAGGCAGTAGAACGTGCCGTCGGGCCTGTACGTCTTGACGCCATTGAACGACGACAACTCGCGCATCGCGACGTCGCGATTGTTCTGCATCTGCAGGCGGAGCCCTTCGACCACGCTCTGCAACCCGATGAGCGCCCCCTCGGCGCCGGCCTGCATCACCGGCGACCCGCACGAGGTGGTCTGCGCCTGCACGTTGGTCATCACCTGAACCAGCGGCCGCGGCGCCACACACCAGCCGATCCGGAATCCGGTCATCCCGTACAGCTTGGCGATGCCGTTGACCACGATCACGCGCGACTCTTCAAGAGCGCGGGTGGTGAACTGATACGCCGACGGGGCGCGTTTTCCGTCGAACACCAGCTTGTGGTAGATGTCGTCCATGATCACGTAGATCTTCCTGCGTTCGCAGAAGTCGATGATCTGGGCGATGAACTCCTCCCGATACACCATGCCGCTCGGGTTGTTCGGACTGTTGATGATGATGGCCCTGGTGTTGGAGCCGACCGCGCGTTCGATATCCGCCATCCGCGGGTGGAAGCTGCCGTCTTCCGGCGTCACCACCACCGGCACGCCGTGGCACATCTTCACCATCTCGGGATAACTCACCCAGTACGGGGCGAGGATCACGACTTCGTCCTGCGGATTGAGCAGGCAGTAGAGCAGGTTGTAGAGGCACTGCTTGGCGCCAGCCGACACAATGACGTTCTCGGGCGCCACGACCTTGTCGTAGTGCTCTTCGGTGTACCGGATGATGGCCTTCTTGAGCGACGGCGTCCCATCGGTCGGGCAGTACTTCACGTCGCCCTGGCTGAGCTTGGCGGCCGAGGCCAGGATCGCGGCGATGGGCGTCTTGTTCTTCGGTTCGCCAATCCCCAGATGAATCACCGGCTCCCCGCGCTCCCGCAACAGCCGGGCCTCCTCGTTGAGTCGCAGCGTCGGCGACTCGATGATGGATCGGGCAAGCTCACTGACGGCCATGGGTCTCTCCTGTGGGGTGCGAGTCCGGAGGGAGCGGGCGCACCGGCCCGGGGGGGCGTCTGACTTCGACTATAACCTTTTTTGCTCCTGCTTTTCGCGCAGACGCAGTTCCACCACCTCGGGCACCAGTCCCGCGATGGGACCGCCCAGGGCGAATACTTCCTTGATCAAGCGGGAACTGACGTACGTATACTGCTCGGCCGGCATCATGAATACGGTTTCCATCTCGGGTCCCAGCCGCCGGTTCATCAGGGCCATCTGCAGCTCGAACTCGAAATCCGACACCGCCCGGAGGCCGCGCACGATGACCGACGCTTTTCGTCGCTGCGCGTAGTCGACCAGCAGGCCGTCGAACGCTTCCACATCGACATTCGGATACTCGCCGAACACCTCGCGCACCGTGTCGACCCGTTCCTCGGTGGTGAACAACGGGGCCTTTTCCGCGTTCCGGAGAATCGCCACGACGATACTGTCGAACAACCGCGCGCCGCGCAGGATGATGTCGACGTGCCCGTTGGTCAACGGATCGAACGATCCGGGATACACCGCCACGCGATTGCGGGACGCGCTCATGAACCCTCCGTGGGAAGCCGATCGCCGGCCGGCGCTTCTCCGTAGAAGGCCAGACCGCTGTCGCCCGATATCAGCCGTCGCAGACACGTCAGCCGACCCGCCCGATCGGGAGCCGGTCGTCGTGTCGCGTGCTCGAGGACCAGCGTCCCATCGGCCGACAACCGTCCCGCGGCGGCCGCGAGCAGGGTGGCGACGTCACTCTCGTACGGGGGATCCAGCAGGATGAGATCGAAACGCTGGTCGGCGGGCACACGCCGCAGCCCGCCCTGAAGATCGTCGCGAATCATAACATAGCCGTTCGTCACGCCGCAGGCCGCCAGATTCGCCGCCACCAGCGCGATGGCCCGCTCGTCGCCATCGATGAACACGACGTCGGCGGCCCCTCGGCTCAACGCCTCGATGCCGAGCGCCCCGGATCCGGCGCACCCGTCGAGGACCCGCGCCCCCGACACCCGTCCGGCCAGCACGTCGAACAGCGTCTGCTTGAGCCGATCGGAGGTCGGGCGCAGCCCCTCCCATGTGGGCGCCTTCAGGACGCGACGTTTGTACCGCCCCGCAATCACACGCATGCCACGCTCCCGGCCTCGGATGCTGTGTCGTGGGGTCAGACCCACGAGGCAGCCTCACGCTCCCGGCCTCGGATGCTGTGTCGTGGGGTCAGACCGACGAGGCAGCCTCACGCTCCCGGCCTCGGATGCTGCGTCGTGGTCTGACCCCACGAGGCAGCCTCAGCCCACCGACGCAAGCCCGAACCGGGTACTCCAGCTTCGCCGCACCTGCTCGAGCAGCGGCGCCACCTCGCCGGCCCGTTCGATCGCCGCCGCCGCCAGCGTCCGCGCCCCCTCCATCACGTGATGGTCGCGCAACAGGTCGCCCGATCGCAACGTGGGCGCCCCCGACTGCCGCGTCCCGAAAAAATCTCCCGGTCCCCTCAGCGCCAGATCGCGCTCCGCAATCACGAACCCGTCGGCGGTCTCCACCAGCGCCTTGAGGCGTTCGCGTCCCAGCGCCCCGAGCGGCGGCTGGTACAGCAGCACGCAGAACGACTGGTGGCGTCCCCTGCCAACCCGCCCCCGCAACTGATGCAGCTGCGCCAGCCCGAATCGCTCCGCGTGTTCCACCAGCATCACCGAAGCGTTCGGGACGTCGATGCCGACTTCGATGACGGTGGTCGACACCAGCACGTGCACCAGGCCCGCGGCGAACTCGCGCATGATGCGATCTTTCTCCTCGGCCTTGAGCCGGCCGTGCAGCAGCGCCACCCGGTAGGCCGGAAACACGTCGGCCGCCAGCGTGTCGGCCGCCTCGGTCGCCGCCCGCAGATCCAGCTTCGACGATTCCTCGATCAACGGATAGACGATGTACGCCTGCCGTCCCCGTTCGAGCTGCGCCCGCACGAACGCATACACCTCATCCCGTTTCGACTGGGTCCTGGCCGTCGTCGTGATGGGCGTGCGGCCCGGCGGCAGATCGCGAATCACCGAGACGTCGAGATCGCCGTATGTGGTGAGCGCCAGCGTTCTGGGAATCGGCGTGGCCGTCATCACCAGCACGTCGGGCCGCCACCCTTTCTCGCGCAGCACCGCGCGCTGCATCACCCCGAACCGGTGCTGCTCGTCGACCACGATCAGGCCGAGCCTCGCAAACACGACCTTCTGCTGCACCAGCGCGTGCGTGCCGACCACCAACTGCACGGCTCCAGACGCCACATCGCCCAGCACCCGGCGACGCTCGGCGGCCGGTGTTGACCCGGTCAGCAACGCGACGCGATAACGCGAGGTCTCCAGCAATCGTCGCACCGTGAGAAAGTGCTGCTCGGCCAGAATCTCGGTTGGCGCCATCAATGCCGCCTGCAATCCGTTCTCGATCGCCACGACGGCCGCCAGCAACGCGACAATCGTCTTGCCCGCGCCCACATCACCCTGCAGCAGGCGGTGCATCGCCTGCGGCCGCGTCATGTCCGAGACAATCTCCTTGAGCGCGGTGCGCTGGCCGCCGGTCAGCACGAACGGAAGCCGGGCCCTGACCGCCGCGCGGATGCGATCGTTGACCACCACCGCCGCGGGTTTGCGTTCCGCGTCGCTCGCCTGCCGCCGCAGCAACAGCCCCAGTTGGAACTGCAGGAATTCGTCGAAGATGAGACGCAACTGCGCCGGTGTCCGAAACGCGTTGAGCGCCGACAGATCGGTGCCTGCCGGCGGGAAGTGCGATCCCACCAGCGCCGGCCGCCACGCCGCCAGCGCCAGCGCCTCGGCCGGCCCCGTCTGATCGTCGGGCGGCACGTCCAGCGCGAGGCTCGCCGCATGCAACAGCCACGGCGGCGTGTGATCGACCAGATCGTCGGGCAACTGGCCCAGCGCGTCGTGCACGAGACGCCGCTGGATGCGGCTGGTGACCGACCCGGCCTTCTCGTACACCGGCACGATTCGTCCCGTGTGAATCGTCTCCGCGTCTTCGTCGTCAACCAGCTCGTACTGAGGATTGGTCAGCTGCATGCCGCCGGGGTCGCGCCGCGTCACGTCGCCAAACAGCACGACGACCGCGCCTCGCTGGATGACATCGGTCATGTAGGGCTGGTTCAGCCACGACACCCGGATCGTGCCGCTGCCGTCCCGAACCACGGCGCTGAACACCTTGAAGCCCGGCCGGCGTGTCAGCCGCAGGCCGCACGACACCACCGTCCCGCACACCGTCGCACGCTCGCCGTCCTTGATGGAGGCCAGATCGCGAAACCGCGACCGGTCTTCGTAGCGTAGGGGGAACCGGCTCAGCAGGTCGCCGACCGTCCGGAGGCCGACCCGTTCCAGGTCCGCCGCCCGGCGAGGCCCGATGCCATGCAGCGACTGAAGCGGATCGTCGAGCGTCACTGCACGATGACGGCCTGATGCAGCTGGATCTCGATCTCGCGGATGCCGGCCGGCAGGACGAACTGCGCGTCCAGCCCCACGCCCTCCGGGTGCTCGGCCGAACGGGTGTAGTGGCTGACCAGTTGCTGGAGCAGCGCCCGGGGCATGGGAATGCCGGCGATCGAAGCCGACTCCAGCGCGAAGGTGGCCATCCCGGCGCGCGTCTTGAGCAGCCCGGTCACGCTCACCGCCAGGCGGCCCGTGAGCCACTGCGTCGGGTCGAGGCCCGCCTTGGTGTTCGCCCGGCGCGCCGCGTCCAGATCGACGATGGCGGTTGCCGACACGCGGCCCTCGCCCAGCGCCGTGACGTGCGGGTCGACAAGGCCGACGGGCAACTGGCCGGGGATTTTGAAACGCAGATACGCGTTGGTCTCGTCTTCGGTCACCAGGGTCCGACGGGCGCGGTCAGGCTGGAACGGCGCCGCCGACGTGCGGGCGCCGATTCGCGCGATCTCGACGATCTTCTTGTCGAGCCGATCGGCGTCGGCCGCCGACACCGCCCCGGCGGGCGGCTGCCCGAGACACACGCCGGCAAGCGCCGGCGCCAGCATCCCCGCCACCACGACGATCGCCGCTCGAATCCAAAGTCGTTGCCTCATGCCGGATGCTCCACCAGGCGCCTCTCGCCGAGTCTAGCATGAGCGTCCGGCGCGGCCGCGCTACAGGAGCGGAGGCAGCGGGTGTTTCTTGATCGGCGCCTCGGACTCTTTTTGCTGCGCCGCATCAGCCCGCCTGGCCTGCAGCACCAACTCCAGCTTGCGGCGCTCCATCTGGAGTTCGAAGACACGGAACCGCGCCTGCTGTCTCACCCCGAGCGCCAGATCGACCGCCTCGTACGCCTTGCGCATCTCCGCCGGCCCGCGGCCGTCGAGATCCTGGATCGCCTTGAGCTTCTCCCGCACCAGCGCTTCGTCGAACGGCGCATTGGGCCCGGTCAGCCGCCCGAGTTCGTTGACCAGTTGATTGCGGGTCTGCTCGAGCCGCCGGCGCGTATCCTGCAGCGCCTTCAGCTTGGGCAGAAACTGCGTGAATTGATCGTCATCCAGCTGCAGCGCATCCTGCGCGCGAATGATGATGTACGCATCGAACAGCTTCTGGACTTCGGCGGGACCCGAGGCCGCCCCAGCCCCCGCCCTCCCCGG
>Ga0194060_10003860_pt1 | contig 10518 bp, 6 predicted proteins | sample SepL225m_MetaG_FD_163427 | JGI IMG/M metagenome (GOLD analysis project Ga0194060, IMG submission 163427) | Anoxic zone freshwater microbial communities from boreal shield lake in IISD Experimental Lakes Area, Ontario, Canada - Sep2016-L222-5m | ecosystem: Environmental > Aquatic > Freshwater >... | reverse complement strand
GTGGTGTACGGCGACCTCGGCACCAGCCCCTTGTATGCGTTGCGGGAGTGTTTCGCCCCCTCTCGTGGTCTGCTGCCGACCCCCGACAATGTGCTGGGCATTCTGTCCCTCGTCTTCTGGTCGCTGCTGCTGATCGTCACGCTAAAGTACTTGGCCATTGTGCTGCGGGCGACCAACCGGGGCGAAGGGGGCATCCTGGCGTTGATGGCGCTGGCTTTCCCGGGACGCGCTCCCGGTGCAAACCATCGGCGGGCCTTGCTGATCGGACTGGGAGTACTCGGCGCGGCGCTGCTTTACGGCGACGGGATGATCACGCCCGCAATTTCTGTGCTCAGCGCGATGGAGGGACTCAACGTGGCCACCCCGGCCCTGCAACGCTACATTATCCCCCTCACCATAGTAACCATCGTTGGCCTCTTCTCCGCGCAAAGCCGCGGCACTGGGAAAGTCGGCGCCGTTTTCGGACCCATCATGCTCCTGTGGTTCTTCTCCCTGGCGGCGCTGGGCATCCGGGGAGTTTTGAAAGCGCCGCAAGTGTTGTGGTCACTCGACCCGAGGCTCGGCGCGGAATTTCTAATGCGCAGCGGGTGGACAGGCTTTGTCGTTTTGGGAGCAGTGTTCTTGGCCCTCACGGGGGCGGAGGCTTTGTATGCGGACGTGGGGCACTTTGGCGCTCGACCGATTCGGATTGCCTGGTTCTCGCTGGTCCTGCCGGCGCTGTTCTTGAACTACCTCGGCCAGGGAGGGCTCATCTTGAAGGATCCGACGAGCGTGGAGAACCCTTTCTATCTCCTGGCGCCGCATTGGGCATTATATCTCCTGGTGGGCCTGTCCACCGCGGCAACGGTGATCGCCTCCCAGGCACTGATTTCCGGAGCTTTCTCCTTGACGATCCAGGCCATCCAGCTCGGCTATCTGCCCCGAATGGCGGTCAAGCACACCTCTTCGACCGAACGCGGCCAGATCTACCTGCCACACGTCAACTGGGCGCTCATGGCCGCCTCCATCGGACTCGTGCTGGGCTTCCGTTCCTCGAGCAACATGGCCTCGGCGTATGGAATTGCTGTAACGCTGACGATGCTCTCGACGACGGTGCTGTTTTACTTCGCCGCGCGCCGCGTGTGGGGCTGGAGTGCGGTCCGCGCAGCGCTAACTTGCAGCATATTTCTGGCAGTAGAGGGAGCATTTTTCGCCGCCAACCTGCTAAAGGTGCTCAAAGGCGGCTGGTTCCCGCTTTTGATGGGCGCCATTATCTTCATGCTCATGGCAACCTGGAAGAAGGGGCGGGAGCTGGTCTGGGCCAAGCTGCGGCCTGCCGCCATGCCCCTGCAAATGTTCCTGGAGGAAATGGAACAAAACCGCAAGGTGCCACGGGTCCCGGGGGTGGCCCTGTTCATGACGGCGAACCCGGAGGGGACTCCCATTGCCTTGCTGCACAACCTGAAGCACAACAAGGTGATCCACGAGCACAACATCATCCTTACGATTATCACTGACGAAGTGCCGCAAGTCGCGCCTGCCAAACGGCTGGATATCCAAAAGCTGGCGATGGGATTCCACCGCATCATCGCGCACTACGGCTTCATGGAGGAGCCTAACGTGCCCGAGTTGCTGGCCGCCGCCCCGTTGTACGGAGAACCAATCAACCTGCACCGCACCACCTTCTTTCTGAGCCGCGAAACCATCGTGCCTACCCGCTCCAAGACCATGGGCCGCTGGCGGCAGTGGCTGTTCGCTGCGATGTCCCGTAACGCCCAATCAGCCGCTTCATTCTATCGGATCCCGGTCAACCGGGTCATCGAACTCGGCATGCAGGTGGAAATCTGAACCATCTTCGCTCGACTCCCAAGTCTCGACTGAGTAAGACGAATCAGTTCACGCCCGACTCCCTGCTTCTGGTAGGCCTCATCGACAGCCAGATCGACAAATAGCAGCAATACTCGAAGTCAGTAATAGAACGTGCCACTCCGATCAGTTTCTCACCGTCCCATGCGGGGCAGAGCAGGTCGGCATGTCCGAGCATCGCTCTCCGGCGGCTGTGGTTGAGGGAGGCCGTTAAGCCCAAAATCATTACAGCACGTTTCAACGGCACATAAAGCATGACGGGCAAATCCACAGATCGAGACAGGGATCGGGCGGCGCTTATCGCCCCCGGTGGAATGAACTGCGGGCTGTGTATTGCATTCTTCAGAACTCGGAATGCCCGCCCCGGTTGTCGCGGCGACGACAGAGGCAAGCCGAAGACCCGCGTGGCATGTCGAATCAAGTTGTGAGAGGATGATTCGATCGGGGGCAGATTACTGCGGCTGCGGCCCCACCGGCTTCACAGCGAACATTGAATTAATGATTATTCAAGGCCGATTGTCCCACCGCATCCGCCAGCCTGGCGATGGGGATGGTGATGAGATCCTCCACCCGCAGGGCTGTGGTTCCACAACCGCCTGCTCACAGCAGAGTTCAGGTAGGTGCCTCTTCGAGCCGGAAAGGGAAAGTGTCCGCGGCGTCGAACCGCGTGTTCGAGAACTCAATCGCTTGCCCCGGCTCAACGGTCCGTAATAGATGGGCAATGCCGGTTTCGATGAGAAGCAGGTCTCCCGTTTGCAGCCGCACAGAGGTCCGCTCCTTGGTCTGAACATCTTCGGCAAGCACCAGCAACTCGCCTTGTAAAACATAGATCCGTTCCTTTTTGACCTTGTGATAATGGTTCCCCCGGTCACCGCCCATGCGGGTTTCGATGACCGCCATGTAGCGAATCCCTTCGTCTGAGTCGTGAACCTGTGCCAACTCTCCCTGCGGCAGGAGCAGGCGCTTGAGCGTCGGCGCGGCAGGTCCGGGGCGTCCGGAAATGACAGGCAGCGACCATTTTACGACTTTTCCCGCTAGATATTCAGATTCGGCCATAAGAGTTTTCGTGAGTCGCGAAATGCATACCACAGCTTAGCAACCCGTCGCAATCGCCAAAGAATACATTGTCGGGGCGGGAACAAAATGAGACTCAGGCTGGCATCGATGTCCGGTCAAGCGGGCATGGCTAAAACCCTCGGTGTTCATGGCAAAACACGAGTAGTCGCGCCGCCTATTGGCGAGGGCGGGCGAGCGGCGGCAACGGGCTCCGAACTCCAGTTCGCGTTGCCGCTGGTCGCCACGCGTAACGGACTCGCTCCGCCCTCGCTAATAGGCGCGCCGAGGGCTGTCCATCCCCAAGCCGCTCGATGAGTTGCCGTCCAACAATACCACCACAGAATCGCTGTCTCATTTTGATCCCCCTCCGGGTAGTGCCGACGGTTGCCCGTCGGCACCCCCACAGACCCGTACTAGCGAATTTCCCGCACCAAATGTGATGCAGCACATTTGGTGCGTTATGTGGTCAACTTGGTTATGTGGTGCCGAGCCGGAAAACCGGTGATTCGCTGGGCTTTTCGTATTCTCCGCACCACATAATAGCTTTTGACAGCGGCGTTTTAAAAGTCTTGTGGGGCCGCCGGTGAGGATTTCGGTTTTCTTCGAGCGGCGTCTTCTTCTCAATTCAGTTTTCAACCTCTTCTTCCTTCTTCCGGTGGCGTGTTCTTCCGGCTGGGATATTCTTCCATTTTGTTCGGTTCCGATTTGGTTTGGGGTCAGTGAAACATTGGAACCGACAGCGCGTCTGCATCCACTGTAGCGAGTTATTCTTGCCGGATCAGCGCAACCGTTACCACCAGCAGTTCTGCAACCAGCCGGAGTGCCGGCAGGTCAGCAAGGCCCAAAGCCAAAAGCGGTGTCTCAAACAGAACCGGGATTACTTCCGGGGCCGTCAGCATGTCGAGCGGGTTCGGGCTTGGCGCAAGGCCCATCCTGGCTATGGGCAGCGCTTGCTGACCAAGTCCGTCAGTGCGTTACAAGCGGGCTTGCCACTCGAGCTCGCTCCCCAGCAAGGGGTTGCCGCCAAACGGCCGGCCCAACCACTGGCACCGTTACAAGCGGTCTGCCCGCCGTTACAAGATGTCTGGATTCGTAACCCATTGATGGCAGGCATGATATCCCACCTCTTTGACTGCACGTTACAAGAGGACATCGAACAGACCGCGCGCCGGCTGGTAGCTAAGGGTATGGACATCCTGGGCACGACGCCTGGGGCCAAATGCAAAACTAAACCTGTTTATGACACAAAAGAAACTCCTCCGTCCCGAACGCCGGCGTCAAATCCCGGCGCAGTTCAGTTGGTTGGATCACCGCCTGGTGCGGGATAATCGTCTGGCCGCTTGTGAGCCGCCAGCCTTGGCTCTCTATCTGGTGCTGGTTACAGTGGCCGACGTCCAGGGTTTGAGCTACTACTCGGAAGCCTCTCTGGCACGGTCCAGAACCTCTTCCGGTTGGCCTTTCTGGGAAACCACTGTAGGCCTTACGGAGCTACTACGGAGGTATATCTGATGTACTACGGAGGTATAACCGATGCGCTGTGGGGCAGTCACTGCTATCGTCAATCCTGAAAATAGCAGTTGAAACCACGAAATACAGGTTGATAACAGCGCTGGGGCGTTCACCTGCTGGGTGAATCCCAAAAACGGCAGTTAACGCAAAGGTGCAAAGGCCAAGGGTTTCGACTGCTGGGTGCCCTCACCCGTTGGGTGAGTCAGGTAAACCTGCTTCTTCCTCGTCATCTCCCTGTCCCTTGCGCCTTTGCCTCTTGGCGTCTTTGCGTTAACTGCCGTTTTTGGGGTGAACGCAATCAGCGGGGATTGCCGCGTTGCGGGACCGGATTCTTTGCCTGGTCAGGTAGACCCACCACCCTAAAAAGAGCAGTTCAACCACAGATGGACATGGATTGGCAGCCGATTGCGGGTGCCATCACCCGGCGGGGGGGTGACAGGGCCATAATGAGCTTTGCGGCCAGCAGATTTCGCAGCGCGTGACAACGCGGGGGACATCTGCTACGTTGCGCCGGCCTTTGGGCCTGAAACAATACAATCTGGCAATTGACAATTATGCGCTCTGACACCATCAAGAAAGGCTTTGAACGTGCCCCGCACCGCTCGCTCTTGCGGGCCACCGGCTCCATCGAGTCCGAGTCGGATTGGGATAAGCCGTTTATCGCCATCTGTAACTCCTACACCGACTGTATCCCCGGCCACGCTCATCTCAACGAGGTCGGCATGCTCGTCAAACGCCTCGTCCGCGAGGCGGGCGGGGTGCCCTTCATCTTCAACACCATCGGCGTGGATGACGGCATCGCTATGGGGCACGGCGGCATGAAGTATTCGCTGCCGTCGCGCGAATTGATCGCCGACTGCGTCGAGTCCATGGTCCGCGCGCATTGCTTTGACGGCATGGTCTGCATTCCGAACTGCGACAAGATTGTGCCCGGCATGCTCATGGCGTCCATGCGCCTGAACATTCCGACGGTCTTCGTCAGCGGGGGGCCGATGGCGGCGGGCATCGTACAACAGGCTGCCGAAGGCGACCTCCCGGCGCATCTCCAGCCCGCGGTGCAGAAGTCGGACCTCATTTCCGTGTTCAAAGGGGTAGGGGAGCTGCAGGCGGGCAAAATCACCGCCGAGGACCTGAAGAAGCTCGAACAGAGCGCCTGCCCGACTTGCGGCTCGTGCTCGGGCATGTTCACGGCCAATTCGATGAACTGCCTATGCGAGGCGCTCGGTATGGCGCTGCCCGGAAACGGCACCGTCCTGGCCGTGTCCAAGGAGCGCGAGGCGGTTTATGAGCGCGCCGCGCGTGCTATCATCAAGCTGGTCGCGGCAGATCTGAAGCCGCGGGACATCGCTACACTGGAAGCGTTTGATAACGCCATCGCCCTCGACGTCGCCATGGGCGGCTCCACCAACACCATCCTCCACACGCTGGCCATCGCGCGCGAGGCGGGCATCGCCTACGACATCAAGCGCATTGACGACATCTCCCGCCGCGTGCCGTGCCTGTGCAAGGTGTCGCCGTCATCGGCCTACCACGTGCAGGATGTGCATCGGGCTGGCGGCATCCATACCATTCTGGGCGAGCTCAAGCGCATGGGCGCGCTTACTCCGACCTGTAAGACGGTTACCGGCAAGACCATCGGCGAGAACATTGACGAATGGGATATACGCTCGGAGCAATGCACTCCCTGGGCCAAGACCTCCCGCATCGCCGGTTGCTCGGCGCTAGTGCTCGACCCGAACGACAAGATGGGTGCGGCGGCTCGCACTCCCAGCGGCAACCTGGCGCCTAAGCCACTGCTCTTCTTCCCGGGCGACCCGCGCGGCATCACCCTCTGGCGCCTGGCCGCAGCCTTCAATATTGGCGACGCGGCGACCGCCGCCGCTTTGTTTACCGAGGATGCGGAGTTGCAAGTGGACGACACCACCACATGGAAAGGTCCGGCGGCTATCGAAGCCGGGCTGAAAGAGAAGTTTGCTGGATTCAAGGGTCTGGTGCGCGCTGAGCTGGGGCAACTGAAGGGGACGCCCTTGCTGGTCATCTGGCAATACGCCAAAGGCGAAGACAAGAAGGTCTGCTGCCTGCTGCGCATCGGCCGTTTGCGCGGTTGGCTGATCCATAAGGCCTACCACGAATACCGGCCGGCGATGATCAAAGAAGCCCAGCCCGCGGGCCTCATGCCCTACGACTCGGCGTTCAGGTTCAACGCGCAGGACTGCATCCGCACGAAGGACACCGCCTATACACCGGACGGCGGCCTCGCCATCCTTTACGGTCAGCTCGCGCCTGACGGCTGCGTGGTCAAGACGGCCGGCATCAGCGATGCCTTTAAGCAGAATTGTGGCCCGGGCTTCGTCTTCGAGGGGCCCTGTGTGATCTTCGAGAGCCAGGATGACGCCTGCGCGGGCATTCTCGCCGCGAAGGTCAAGGCGGGCGATGTCGTCGTCATCCGCAACGAAGGGCCGCGCGGCGGTCCGGGCATGCAGGAAATGCTATCCCCGACCAGCTACATCGTCGGCATGGGCTTGGGTGACAAGGTCGCTCTGGTCACCGATGGCCGGTTCAGTGGGGGTACGGCGGGCGCCTGTATCGGGCACGTCTCTCCCGAAGCGGAGGAGGGCGGGCCCATCGGCCTGCTTCGCAACGGCGACCGCGTGCGCATTGACTTCCCCAATCGCCGCATCGACATCGTAGTTCCCGAAGCTGAGTTGGCCGAGCGGAAGCTGACCTGGAGACCGGTGAAGCAGGAGCTGACCGGCTGGCTGGCCCGCTACCAAAAGCAGGTCAGCAACGCCAGCCAGGGGGGGGTTCTTAGCGTGTAGAGCGCCGGCAAGGGTGTAAGATCCGAAGGAAATCCGAAATCCGAATGGCCGTAGTTCGATCTAACCTCCAGTGCCGAGAGAAGCTCGAAATCCGAGGGCCGAAGGCCGAAGGCCGAACAAGTTAGTCGCGGCGTTCGCAGCGGCTTCGGATTTCCTTCGGATCCCGGGTTTAGGGTTTCGGATCTCTCTTGGCGGGACATCTGAGTCACCCTAATCTCCAGCAGCTTCATGAAAACGCAACACTCTATCTCCCGTCGCGCGGCCCTAAAGACTTTCGGGGTTCTGGGCGCGACCTTCACAGCCCTCCACTCGACGGAGACTCACGCAGCCGAAGCCATTGCTCTGCCAACTCGGAAGCCGACCCGCTCCGGCGATGCCAGAAAGACCATTTCCGAGCATGTCTTCAAGGCCCCACTCGTTGACACGCACGAGCATCTCATCGAGGAAAAGCAGCGACTTGATGGCACTACCTCCTCGCGTGTGCCGTGCGACGATTGGGCCTTGCTCTTCAGCCACTACCTCAACTCGGACCTGCTGGTCGCCGGCATGCCCCAGGCGGATATGAACCGCTTCCTCTCCCCAAAGGTCGAGCCGGCAGCCAAGTGGAAGCTGATCGCTCCTTACTGGCCGGCGGTCAAGAACACCGGTTACGCCCAGGCGGTTCGCATCGCCTGCCGCGAGCTCTATGGAGTGGATGATATTTCCGCGGCAACCGTGGCCAAGCTTCAGGCTGGTTACGAAAAGACCCGCCGGGCCGGATTCTACCGGCGCATCCTGTGCGACCTGGCTCGTATCGAGTCCTGCCAGGTAAACAGCCTGACGGGCGAGGCGTTTAAGGAATCGGACATGCCCACCCTGCTCATGCAGGACATCAGTATCGTCGGCATGTTTGCGGGGCCCAGTTTCAAACAATATGCACCAGCCACCGGCATTGACGTAAAGGCACTTTCGGACTGGCACAACGTCATCAACTGGTGGTTTGAGCGTTACGCCAAATACGCCGTTGCCGTGAAATCCCAAAACGCCTACAGCCGGGATATTGATTACGCCCGCGTGCCGGCTGAGAAGGCTGAACCGGTGTTCGTGAAGGTGCTTCAGAAGGAGCCAGTTAGCGGCGACGAGCGCAAGCTGCTGGAAGACCATCTGTTCTGGTATGCGGTGGAGCAGGCCACCCGGCACGCGTTGCCGGTGAAGCTTCACACTGGCTACTACGCCGGGCAGAACTCCATGCCGCTGGGCCGGCTCCAGCACAATCCCAGTTCCGCCACTGACCTCTGTCGGCTATCGCCGGACACCCAGTTCGTCTTCATGCACATCGCGTATCCGTATTACGAAGAGATGCTTGCCGTGGCCAAACAATGGGCCAATGCACACGTTGATATGTGCTGGTCGTGGATCATCAGCCCGGTCGCGGCCAAGGACTACTTCAAGAAGCACCTCGTGACGGCGCCAGCCAACAAGGTCCTGCCCTTCGGCGGCGATTACATCCCGGTCGAACCCGTCCTGGGCCACGCGATGATTGCCCGACGAGGCATCTCCCAAGCTCTGTTTGAATTAGTGGATGAAGGCTGGCTGACCTTGAACGACGCTCTCGAACTGGTGGACATGGTGATGCACGGAAACGCCCGCCGTATCTTCCGTTTGGCTCAGAAGACAGAAGCCCTCAAGACAGCAAAGTGGACCAGAGCGGGCAGTTCCTAAACTGTCATTGTCCGGAGCGCCCATGCTTGGCTGCGTTAGTCCTGTTGGGAGAAACGACCTCAAAGTCGCCGTTCGTGTTGAGACGCAGCACGCTCCCTGCCGGCCACTCCGACACATCCTGGGTCAGATGGGCCTCCGGCGACTCGGACAGGGTCTTTAGCACATAGCGCTCGCCGGCGGCGGGTTTCAGTGGATGCCGCAGGTAAGGGGCAACGTCCTCCTCCGTGACTATGACTGAGTCTGGTTGACGATGATCCAAGCCCCATTGCTGCATGGCGCCATAAAGCTGCCTCAGGTTGTTAGCAATTACCGTACTCTTACTCGGACCGTTTCCGACATAATTGACCCTAAAGACGCTGAATAGCAGCCCAAGAACGACGAGGACTCCCCCGACCGCAGAAATCCATGTAAGCCGATTTCGATCATTCATATTCTGCCCAGCCATTGTGCATCGAACCATCCGTTCGTATGGTCAGCGATGCAGTAGTGACACGCAATGCCTTTAATGGGAGGCGAAGGGGCCGGCGAGGATCTGACCCGTGTGTCTGGCCCTCCGATTGACACCCCGACAGCCTGGCAGGTAGGGCGGCAGTCCTCTGCACGCCGTGAATTGGCCTTACACGCTGCGGCGCGCAATCCCCTGTGCGGCCTGCCTGCGCTTCTCCGCTGAGCGCAGCGCTCGCTCGCGCCGCTTGATCTCACTGCGCAATAACTCCTCCGCCGACCAGCCGCGTTCCTGAGCGGATTGCGCCAGGGTAAACAGGTGCTCGGCCAGTTGCCTCTTGGTCGTCGCCGGTCGGCGGCAGGGTGCCGCCAGAAGCTTTGCCTTGTGCGCCTTCTTCACGAGCTTGGCGGCCCGCAGCAGGGCAGGCATCCGTTTGGGGATGCCATCCAGGGCGGAAGGGCGCGCGTGCCGGGTCCCGTGCTTCTCGGCCTTTTTGATCTTCTCCCAGTTGGCCCAGACCTGGTCCACGCTCTTCACCTTCAGTTTGCCGAACACGTGGGGATGACGGCGGATCAGTTTGTCGGTGATGTGACGGGCGACCTTCTCGAAGTCAAAAGCGCCGCGTTCCTGGGCCAGTTGGCAGTGGAACACCACCTGCAAGAGCAAGTCGCCCAGCTCCTCCTCCATTTCGTGGTCGTCCTTGGCTTCAATGGCGTCCATGAGCTCATAGACCTCCTCGACCGCATGCCAGCGCAGGGACATGTGGTCTTGCTCGCGGTCCCAGGGACAGCCCTCGGGTGCCCGAAGCCGGGCCATGACAGCGAGCAGGTCGTTGATTGCAGGATGGTTCTTCATCACCCCGCTCACAGTATCACCAAGTTGTCCCGATGCACCACCTCGACCCGCTGGAGCTTCTTCGTCTTGATCTCCGTGGCGCTAAAGCCGGCGATGCCGCGGGCAAACTCTGTGCCATCCGCGTCGCAAATCCGGACTACCTCACCGGCCGCAAAGGCGCCCTCGCAGCGTGTGATGCCCGGTGGGAGCAGGCTCTTCCCCCCATCGCGCAGGGCCTTCCGGGCTCCGGGGTCCACAAATAGCGATCCGTTGGGATGGTGAAAGAATGCGATCCACCGTTTGCGCCCT
>Ga0194060_10003859_pt1 | contig 10519 bp, 7 predicted proteins | sample SepL225m_MetaG_FD_163427 | JGI IMG/M metagenome (GOLD analysis project Ga0194060, IMG submission 163427) | Anoxic zone freshwater microbial communities from boreal shield lake in IISD Experimental Lakes Area, Ontario, Canada - Sep2016-L222-5m | ecosystem: Environmental > Aquatic > Freshwater >... | reverse complement strand
AGGTTGAGGGATGAGGGTGGTGGCATGCCGGGGACTCGTGGGCAGTGGGAGAGGGGCGGCAGGCGACCGGAGCGGGATAAAGGGTGAGGGCATAGATACGGTAAACAGCGGCGCATTGGCTGGCTTGCGGTAAAGAACCGTACCAGGAGCATTTACCGTCTCGAAGTCATAAAAAATCCGTGCATTGGGTTCGGCATGCCCAATCACAAGCCAGCCTCCCGGGGCCAGAGCCGCGTAGAGGCGCTTGGCCACGGCACGGATCGTCGCCTCATCGAAATAGATCAGCACATTTCGACAGAAAATCACATCCATCGCCATAGTGCCATTCGTCAAGGCTGGATACTCGTCTGATGCGAGGTTGATCCGGTTGAACATCACGGTACGCCGAATCTCGGGCCGCAATCGCCAGCGCCCACCCTCGGGGCTAAAAAATCGCATCCGCTGCTCTTCGGTCGTCTCACGAAACGACCACTGCCCATAGATGGCTTGGCGCGCCCGTTCAAGGAACTCCGGATTCAGGTCGGTGCCAAGGACGCTCATCTGCCAGCCAGACTCGGCTGGCAGCGTATCGGCGAGAGTCATGGCGAGGGAATAGGGTTCCTCACCGCTGGCGCAGCCAGCACTCCAGAAGCGTAGGCTACGGGCACCGGCTCGTTGGGCGAGCAGGTCGGGAAGAATCCGTTCGCGGAGGGCGAGGAACTGTGCGCCATTGCGAAAAAAATATGTCTCACCGATGGTCAAGCGACGGATTGCCGCGTCCCAGATGGGGCCACCGGCGATGAGTGCGGTGTAGAGGCGGTTTAGATCGGTAAAACCATGCTCATGAGCAACCAGAGTCATGGCGTGGGCCATATCGGTACGGCGGTGCGGGGGAAAATGCAGGCCCAACCGATTGCGCAGCAGATCGCGCAGCAGATCATAAAGATCGTCGTTGAGCGGGAGATCAATCACAATACTCCTCGCTATAAACTACCGATGGGCGTAAGTGCAGCCAATACGGCACCGGCGAGCCCGCCTAAGGGAAGTTGCCGTACCACTGCGCCCGCCTCGGCGGCGGCGCGGGGCATGCCGTAGACTACGCACGTTGCCTCGTCTTGGCCGAGAGTGAACGCACCTGCCGTACGCATGGCACTCATCCCACGGGTGCCATCATCGCCCATCCCCGTCATGATGACCCCGACGGCGCGTGGGCCATACCAGCGAGCCGCCGAATCGAAGAGCCGGTCGGCGCTGGGGCTATAGCGATCAGCAGGAACAGTGGGGGCGATGGATACCTTGCCGGGAGCGGACACGAACAGATGATGGTCATCAGGAGCAAGGTAGGCGCGGCCAGGCACGAGACTCTCGTCGGTGTGGGCGAAGCCAAGTGGCTGAGGGACGACACTGTCCAGCCACTCCTGGAGTGCTGGCGAGAAACCACGAGCGATGTGTTGGACGATCAGGATGGGCAGAGAGAACTTGGAGCCAAGCCCCTCTAAGAATGTTTTGAGGGCACCAGGGCCACCGGTAGATGCTGCCACCACCAGAATCTCTGGGCGGATTGTTGGCTCCAGCAAGCGGACGGATGGGCGAACAGGCGTAGCGGGCGGATCGCGGCGCGCATGCCGTGTGACCACACGCACCCCCGACATGAGGCGCAGCATCGAGATAAACTGGGCGTGTTCAGCAGCGATAGCGGGCAGGCCAAAACCTCCGGGCTTGGGTACTACTGCTAAGGCTCCTGCGGCGAGAGCCTCCATCGAGCGCACCCCGGCGTCACCAGATACGCTGCTGAATAGGACAATCGGTGTCGGGCAGTGCTGCATGATTTGGCGGGTAGCCTGGTAGCCGTCCAGAATTGGGAGGTGGATATCCATTGCCACCACGCTCGGTCGTAGCTTGATGGTCGCAGCCACCGCTGCTCGCCCATCAGCCGCCGTCCCCACGACCTCAAAGTCTCCAGCGCCGCGTAGCAAACCCACAATAAGGGCCAACTGCGACGGTGAGTCGTCTACGACGAGTACCCGAATTTGTGATTGCATAGAAAAAACTCATATGTAAAACAAGAAATACCCAATGTGAGACATACGCTATACAGTGATCATTCCCAGCGCGGCAGGGTCAATGAGGATGATAGAACGCTCGCCATCGCGCACAATCCCACGGATAAAGGCGGCCCCGTTCCTCAAATCGGCGATCTGTGTGATGGAGATATGCTGAACATCTTCCACCTCGTCAACAAGCAGGCCGAAGGCGGGTACGCCGCCAAGGGTAATCACCAGGATGCTGCTGTCAAGTGTGTGAGCAGACGGGATATTGATCAAGACGTGGCCGTCGAGTACCGGAAGGAAGGTACCGCGCAGATTGAGCATACCCGCGAGAACCGGTGGAGCGCCAGCGACATCGGTCAGGTCGGGAAGACGCACCACCTGACTAACAGATTCCAGGGGCAGGGCGTAGTACTGCCGTCCGATGCGTAAGGTAACGACGCGCTCGGGCAAGACGGATGTGGCGTGAATCATCATGGGAGCCTCACACTACTCAGACCAGCCGACTAATAATATCGAGAAGCGCCTGCTGGTCGAATGCACGCTTGATGATGTAGGCGTCGGCACCGGCTGCCACACCCCGCTCGCGGTCACCCGCGCTATCGAGCGACGTGACCAGTACCACCGGCAGATGGCGCAGCTTCGCATCACCACGCACCTGGCGAGTCAGATCAAAACCGTTGAGCCGAGGCATATCAATATCGCTGAGCAGCAGATCACAGCCATTATTGTCGGACATTGATCGAAGAAGATCAATTGCCTCTTGACCGTCGGTAGCAAGCCGGACACGGTAGCCAGCGGCTTCGAGGATATTCTTCTCCAGCGTGCGCGTCGTGATCGAGTCGTCGGCGACCAGTATCGTTGGGATGCGGTGTTCTTCTTCACTCTTAGGGGCAGGCGGCGGGGTACGATGAACACCGGCGGCAGCCCGCACGAGATCAACGACATCCAGGATGGGAACGACCTGACCATTGGCGAGAATCGTGGCTCCGGAAACAAAGCGGACGCGCACCAGAGGTGCGGGCAGGCGATGGATAACCAACTCCTGTTCACCGAGTACGGCATCAATCTGACACGCCACCTGGCGTTCGCCACTACCGAGAATGAGGATAATTCCACTCGAATTTGCGGTGGACTGGGCTATACCAAGCAGATCAACAAGCGATACCACAGGCATGGGTCGCTCATCGAGCCGCAGCACAGGTCGGCCCTCAAGGTGGTGAATCTGTGCGGGGGAAATGGCGACAATACGCTGGATCGCGTCGAGGGGCAGCACATACACGGCATCGGCGGCGCGCAGCAGCAGTCCGTGGGATCGGGCCAGCGAAATCGGCACATTGATCAGGAAATCGGATCCCATACCGGGGTGGTTACGCACCGACACATGCCCGCGCATGCGCTCAACAAGCGTGCGGACGACATCGAGGCCCACACCACGCCCAGAGATCTCACTGACCGTGCGGCGTGTGGAGAATCCCGGTAGGAAAATCATGTCGAGCAGATCCGCTTCGCTGGCTTGGTCAACATCGGCGATCAAGCCGGCCGACACCGCACGGGCACGCACCGCCGTAAGATCGATCCCGGCTCCATCGTCGCTCAGTTGGATGCTGAGATGGTCACCGCTTACCTCGGCGTTAATCGTTACAATACCGACCTCGGGCTTACCGGCGGCACCGCGTAGCGCGGGCATCTCGACCCCGTGATCGGCAGCGTTACGCAGCAGATGCAGCAGTACCTCGCGCAACTGGTCGAGAACCTGACGATCCGCCTCCGCACCGCCATCATCCACCGTCAGTTCAATGCGCTTCCCCGCGTTACGGGCGATCTCGCGGAGTTGGAGGCGCAAAGGCGGGAAGAGTGTGGCCAGCGGCTGCATACGGGTGCGCCGCACCTGATCGTGGAGTCGGTCGGTGACTGCGGCAAGGCGGGAATGATCCTCGGCGGCTTGACGGGCAATTCGGGTCATCGTGACACCGATGTCGCCAATCAAGTCGTTAGCCTGTTCCAGTGCCTCAATCAGATCGCGGGGCTGCCACGCGACGTTAGCGGGGATGGGGGTCGAGTCATCAGACAAGCCTGGATGGTGAACAATGGGGCGCATGATAGCGGGAGCCGCACGGAGGCGTGCAATCCGTGAACCAATGCGCCGCCACGTGCGCCGCCAGCGGGCCGGCAGTTCAGCCAGTAAGGTGGCCTCACGGGCAGCCTCCTGGGCACGTAGTGTGCAGGTCATCAGCTCGCCCGCCTCGTTGAGCAGGCTATCCAGTATACTGGTAGGCAGACGCACCGTGGCAGAATCTTCGTTATGGCGGGACTGAATAGGCGTCGGCTTTGGCTCGACCACGATATCCGGCACGATATCTGGCGCAAAATTCGGCACGATATCTGACAAAAATTCTGGCACGAGTTCTACTGCGGATGATCCAGTTACACCATTGAGAGTACCAGCGAGCGTATCGAGCAGGGATTGGTAGGGTGCAAGATCGGTTGACACGCCCGCATCATAGCGAGCCATCAGGACGCCAATCGCATCAAGCCCGGCGTAGATCGGGTCACATACTGAAGGGCTCAGTTCAAGCCAACCATCACGTGCGGCGGCGAATACATCTTCAATGCAATGAGCCATCCGTTCCACATCCAGCAACCCGGCGGCACGGGCTCCACCTTTGAGGCTGTGGGCCTCGCGGAAGAGCTGATCCAGCAACTCCTTCCGCTGCGGGTGACACGGATCACGCTCCAGTTCCAGCAAGATCTCGCCAGCGGCCTGACGATGCTCGGCTTGCTCCGCGCGAAAGGCAGCAAGCACCTGAGCCATAATGTCAGCATCTGTGAACATAGGAAGCCTTACTGTGATTGCAGATTGCAGATTGTAGATTGTAGATTTGATGCCATGTGTTCAGGTGTATCAAATCTACAATCTGCAATCCACAATCTACAATCTACAATCGGTAGGCAGCAATGGTGCGCTGGAGTGACTGGGCAAGCGTGTGCAGATCCTGGGCGGCGCGCTCAGCCTGGCGTGTGCTGGCCATAGTCTGGGTGGTGGCCTGCTGAATGCTGCCCATAGCCTGACCGATCTGCTCCATACCCGCCGTCTGCTGCTGTGCGGCGGCGGCCATTTGCACATTGGCCTGGGCACCGCCCTCAACCTCGGCGGCGATGCGGTGAATCACCTGGCCGGCTTGCTTAGCCAGTCGTGTGCCAGACTCAACGCCCTTGGTTCCCTCTTCGGTCACGAGTACGGCAGTGTTCGTGGCCTTCTGGATCTCCAAAAGAATCTCGCGCACCTGCTGAGTGGCCCCCTTCGAGCGATCAGCTAGGTCACGCACATGTTGGGCGACCACCGCGAAGCTACGGCCCTGCTCACCGGCGCGGGCGGCCTCAATCGCCGCGTTCAGCGCCAAGAGGTTGCTCTGATCGGCAAGATCGCTCACGGTGGTGATGATCGTGCCGATCGCCTGGGTCTGCTCCGCGAGGGCCAGGATGGTATCAGCAATGCTCTCAACGCGGGAGCGGATCTGGCTCATACCGGTAACCGTCTCCTCAACCGAGCCGGTACCCTCGCGAGCCACATTCAGGGCGACCTGACTATCGTGGGCTACCTGGGATGCCTGCTGGGCCGTCTGGAGAGCGATAGCCTTGACCTCATCAATGGTGGTCGTGGTCTGGGTAATGGCGACCGACTGCTCGGTGGCGGAGGCAGCCTGCTGGGTCGTGGCGGCCAGGATCTCGGCTGCCGCCGCCGCGATGTTTGCGGCTGCCTGCTGGGTCTGCGTCGTGATCTGATGCAGACCCTCGACCATCTTGTTGAGATCGATACCAATCCGGCGCATCTCAGCATCGCCCTGCTCATCAACCCGTGAGGTCAGGTCGCCGGCGGCGATACGGGCAATAAAGCCACTGTAGTGAGTCACGACCCGCTGAATCTCGACGCGAATTTCGCGCTCGGCGGCCTTTGTCATGCGCAGGTTATCGGTCATCTGGTTAAAGCCATCCGCCAGGGTGCCTAACTCATCACGGCTGCGCAGCGTAACTTGTTGATCCAAATTGCCGGTGGTGACTGCGGCGACTGCGCGGGTGAGTATGCCGATGTCACGGACTATCGCCGTCGAGATGAACAAACTGACGATGGCGGAGACGAGAACGGCCATCCCGGTGCTGCCGATCAGCAGTGTGCGTGCGCCATCGTAGGTGGATTGCGCGGTTCGCAGGGATTCGTCGCTCCGCGTGCCGACAAGATCTCGCAGTGCGGTGGTACTTGTTATGAGGTTCTGATATTCATTCTCAAGTGAATTGAATGCCGTCTCCCTTCCCGTCGTGCCGACACTGCTGTCCGTCGTTAAAATCGAACTGTGAGTCTGGCTAACAAAGTCAGTCCATTGGCTGACAATCGTCGTGTAGGTCTGCTGCTCCTTCTGGTCAGTAGTGATCACACCCTTATAACTGACGAGCAGCGCATCCATGTCCTTCTCTTGAAGGATTATGTCCTGACTCACACGGGCTTGCGCTTGTGAAGAAGTGATCAGGTACGATCCCTGGAGAGCGCGGTAACGGTTGATAATTCGGCGTATATCTGAGGCCATGTTCAGGGTGGGGATACTTTTCTCACCCACAAAGGCAGCTCGCGTATTCATTTCGCTCATCTGAAAGAGCGCAAAGGCACCCAGCGCCAACAGGAGTACCAAGCTTAGTCCGACTGCAGCCAAGAGTTTTAAGCGGATCGAGATTTTCATGCTCACCTTACGTAGTACATAGATACAACAGGAGTGTGTGTGTACAGATGAATTCCCAGGTGTTGCGCAGCATCCTTGCAGCAGATCACATGTAACCCGTATTGATACCCCTCACCACCTTTTCTTTAGTCCACTAAAAGATGTCGTCTATAATGCGCGTTCCGTGGGTGCGTGGGGGTGATTTTCGTGCAAAGTTAGTGCAAATTTTGCAAATCGCTTGGGTTGTAGTACGGAAACACTCGTGCGATCACCGATCACCGATCACCGATGTGACGCTGTATAGTCACATCGGTGATCGGTGATCTATATATCTACAATCGGTAGGCAGCGATGGTGCGCTGGAGTGACTGGGCAAGCGTGTGCAGATCCTGGGCAGCGCGCTCAGCCTGGCGCGTGCTGGCCAATGCCTGGGTAGTGGCCTGCTGAATGCTACCCATCGCTTGGCCGATCTGCTCCATTCCCGCCGTCTGCTGCTGCGCGGCGGCGGCCATTTGCACGTTGGCCTGGGCACCGCCCTCGACCTCGGCGGCAATGCGGTGGATCACCTGGCCCGCCTGCCCGGCTAAACGTGCGCCGGCCTCGACGCCCTTGGTTCCCTCCTCCGTCACGAGCACAGCGGCATTGGTGGCCTTCTGGATCTCCGAAAGAATCTCGCGCACCTGCTGAGTGGCTCCCTTCGAGCGCTCAGCTAGGTCGCGCACATGTTGGGCGACCACCGCAAAACTACGGCCCTGCTCACCGGCACGGGCGGCCTCGATGGCTGCGTTTAGCGCCAGGAGGTTGCTTTGGTCGGCCAGTTCACTCACCGTGGTAATGATCGTGCCGATTGCCTGGGTCTGCTCTGCGAGAGCCAGAATGGTTTCGGCGATACTCTCAACGCGAGAGCGAATCTGGCTCATGCCGGTAACCGTCTCCTCAACCGAACTGGTACCCTCGCGGGCCGCATTAAGGGCCGACTGACTATCGTGGGCCACCTGGGCGGCCTGCTGGGCCGTCTGGATGGCGATGGCCTTGACCTCGTCAATCGTCGTTGTGGTTTGGGTAAGGGCAGCCGACTGCTCGGCGGCAGAGGCGGCCTGCTGCGTGGTGGCAGAGAGGATCTCGGCTGCCGCCGCCGCGATATTAGCCGCCGCCTGCTGAGTCTGCGTCGTGATCTGATGCAGACCCTCGACCATCTTGTTGAGATCGACACCAATCCGGCGCATCTCAGCATCGCCCTGCTCATCAACCCGTGAGGTCAGGTCGCCGGCGGCGATACGGGCAATAAAGTCGCTATAGTGGGCGACAACGCGCTGGAGTTCAGCACGGGTCTCACGTTCGGCCAAATTGCGCTGGATCTCCAGTTTGTGCGCCTGCTCCTCGGTCGCCTTGCTTGCGCGCAGATTCTCGGTCATCTGGTTAAAACTGGTAGCCAGGGTACCCAGTTCATCGCCGCTGCGCATCGTCACTTGCTGACTCATGTCACCAGCGGCAACTGCAGCGGTGGCACGGGTGAGCAGGCTAATATTACGAACAATCGCGGTCGAAATAATCAGGCCGAAGACAGCAGAGAAGAGAATCGCCAGACCGGTACTGCCAATAACCAGCGTACGCGAGCCTTCGTAGGTGGATTGCACGGCCTTCAGCGCCTCATCGCTCTGCACGCCATCAATTTCCCTCAGCTTCGCGGTCGCACCAATCAGGCTCTGAAACTTGGTGTCGGAAAAGTGAAACGCGGTTTCCTTCTCCGCGCTGTTAGCCGTGATACTCGTCGTAATAATCGTGCTGCGAGACTGACTAACAAAGTCGGTCCAATCGTTGACAATCGCATCGTACGCCTGTCGCTCACTCGAGTCAGTTGCGACGATCAACATCGCATAGTCGCGGAATATAGTCGTCATCTCCTTCTCTTGCGTGAGCATATCCTCGCTCAAAAGAGACCGTTCTTCAGACGTGATGGCGAGCAAGTACGCCGCCTGAGATGACCGATAACGGTTCGCAATCCGGCGCATATCCGAGGCCATGTTCAGAGTGGGGATGCTATTTTTGCCCACAAAGTCGGCCCGTGCGTTCATTGTACTCATCTGAAAGAGTGCGAAGATTCCTAGTACCAACAAGAGGAAGAGGCTCAGTCCGAGAGCGGCCAAGAGCTTTAGACGAATTGAGAGATTCATGGGTATCACCTTTAGAATTGATAAACAGCGTCGTATTCACTCTCTACCCTGGCCTTTCTCCCTACATGGTAAAGATAGGGAAGAAATCCGCACCAGACATGCGCGGGTTCATCTTCCCTCATTCTGTGAGGGAGGGGAGCAAGGGAGAGTGGTAAGCGGTAACGTACCTGCGAACTCAGCCTTAGCGCATCGACTGGGCGACGGTGGCACAAAGTTCGTAGGGCGCATCGTCCTTGAAGAGATAGTCGTCGGCACCAAGGTCAATCGCCCGCTGCACACTGTCCACATTATCGCGGTGAGTGAGCATCACCACCGGGATCTTGGCGGTGTAGCGGTCGCGCTTGAGACGACCGAGGATCTGGAATCCGTCGAGGGAGGGCAGATCAATATCGAGCAAAATGAGGCGCGGCGGGTCAGCACATGCGGCACGCCACCCAGTGGCTCCATCGGCGACAATCTTGACGCTGTATCCCTCGCGTTCAAGCATCAACCGGAAACGAATTGCCTGACTTGGGCTGTCTTCAATAAGGAGAATATCGTTCATAAGAGTACTCCAGACGCTCGGCGAGACGCGAAGACGCGCCGACATCACTTCTGTGTGTCACGCATCCCCGCAGAGTGTCACGCCAAGGTAAGAAGGTGAGATCGTTCTTCTGAAATTTGGTCTAACCCATTACTCAACGCCCTCGGCATTGATAGCCAGGCGCGAGTCGGTCAGCAACACATCGCTATCGAGGTGGAGGCTGAGGGTTGAGTCGACGCCGCGCACCCACGCCTGCCCACGTCCGGCAGTCGCCGACGGGGTAGGGTCAAGAGTTTCGGCCAGTTGGCGCACAGCGACAACACTATCGACGATAAGGCCAGCAGTAATATCACCCGCACCAATCACGAGCAGCAAGCTGCCGGGTACAGGTGGGACTGCCGGGTTCTCAAGGAGAGGACGCAGATCAAGGGCAACAACAATCCGACCGCGCACATTCGCGAGGCCCACAATAAAGGGTGGCGTTGCGGGCAGCGGTGCGATGGGGGGAAGTGCGAGTACCTCGCGTACAGATGAGGATGGCAGGCTATAGCTGCACCCCCCCAACAAGAAAGAGAGGTTCGAGGCACCAGCCTCTGTCTCAGTGGCCACATCCTGGCGGGCCAGCGCACGCGCACGTTCCTCAAGCACCGACCGTGCGGTCGATTCGCTGCGAAGTAGATCTAGGTGCATCGGCGCCTCCTGATTGACGAGAGCGGTTACAGCGTTGTTAGGTGTCGAACCCAACGGCGTTAGTCTACCACTTAGGTGGCACGGTGATAAGGTGAAGCACGTAACCACACGGTTATTATTTCTACGTGCGCCGGGGCTGTTCTTAGGATATCGGCTTGCTGCGCAGACGAGCCACTGTCTCTAGCAGGGCGCGCTGGCAACGCTGCGGCGGCAGCCCGCGCATGATTAACTCCATATCGTCCACAACCATCTCGCCCATACCCGTCCAGATCTCGGGGATGTTGCCAGCGCGGTGGGCTGAGAGGACGGTATTGGGTGTCCTGCGCACCCGGTGGTCGGCCGGAATCGGCTCTGTGGGATAGACATCAATCGCCGCACGGATGTGTCCGGCGG
>Ga0194060_10003858_pt1 | contig 10521 bp, 10 predicted proteins | sample SepL225m_MetaG_FD_163427 | JGI IMG/M metagenome (GOLD analysis project Ga0194060, IMG submission 163427) | Anoxic zone freshwater microbial communities from boreal shield lake in IISD Experimental Lakes Area, Ontario, Canada - Sep2016-L222-5m | ecosystem: Environmental > Aquatic > Freshwater >... | reverse complement strand
ACGGGATCCCGAGCGATCGGCACACCTCGGCCAGGTCGACGCTCAGCGGCACGCCGAACACCCGCTCGAAGACTGCCTCGTGCTGGGGGGCACCCTGCTCGAGGGAGGAGAAGATGCCGCCGCCGTCGTTGTCGGACACGACGATCACCAGGTCGGGTCGCTCCTCCTCGGGCGGCGCGAGCAGCCCGTTGCTGTCGTAGAGGAACGTCTGGTCGCCCATCAGCGCGATGACACCTGCTCCCCCGTTGCGCTGCAGCGCCGCGGCCGCTCCCCAGGCCGTGGAGACGCAGCCGTCGATGCCGGACGTGCCGCGGTTGCCCATGATCACCGCATCCTGCACGGTGTTCGCAGCGAACGAGCCGACGTGCCTGACCGACCACGACGCCCCGACGAAGAGCAGCCCGCCATCGGGAACCGCGTTGGCGGTGATGCGCGCGACGTGGATCCCCGTGAGCACGTCCTCGACCGAGAACAGGGCGGTCTCGACGGCGGCGGCCGCAAGCACGTCGGCGCGCTGCCAGGACTCCAACCACGCGTCGTCGATCTCTGCCTCTGACGGGGCGAGGGGAACAGACGCGAGCACCACGTCGGCCGTACGTGTGGGATCGCTCCACTCCGGGTTCGAGTCGACCGCCACGTGCAGTTCCGCCCGCGCGATCATCCGCAGGAGTGAACGATTCAGACCGACCCGGCCCACGGTCAGCACGATCTGCGGAATGTGGGCCTCGGCAAAGGATGCATCAGCCATGAGCAGCGGGCCATGCGACAACGCGGTGGTGCAGCCGGCGCCGTTGCCGCTCGGCTCGGCGATGATCGGCCAGCCGAGTGCGTCGGCGAGATCGTCGACGAGGTCGACGGCCTCAGTGTCGTCGTGGTCCCCAATGACGACCACGCCGCGGGCCGGGACCTTGGCATCGTCGAGGAGGGCGTCGAGGACGTCGTCGAGCGGTGTGCTCATTCCCGCGACCAGTCGGGCGTCGGCCGTCCACGGCCGACCATCCGGACGGCCCTCCAGGCCTTCGATCCAGTCCTCGTCACCATCGGGCACGAGCGGTTCCGCGAACGGGACGTTGAGGTGGACGGGACCGGGGCGCACTGCCTCGGTCGCGGCGGCAACGACTCGTGCGACCGTCGACCGCCAGTAGCGAACGGCTCCCGCCTGCTCGACCGCAACCGCCATGTCGACGGTCAGGCGAACGCTGTCGCCGAAGACGTTGGTCTGGCGAATCGTCTGGTTAGCACCGACGCCGCGCAACTGCGGGGGGCGATCGGCGGTGACGGCGATCAACGGCACGCCGGACTGCTCGGCCTCGACGATCGCGGGGTGCAGGTTGACTGCAGCGGTGCCCGATGTGGTGACGACGATCGCGGGCACGCCAGTGACCTTCGCCAGCCCAATCGCGAGATACCCGGCCGTGCGCTCGTCCAGCCGCACGTGCAGGGCGAGTTCGCCCCGGGCCTCGGCGGCCGCCAGTGCCATCGCCAACGGCGTGGACCTGGAGCCGGGCGACAGCACCGCATCGGTGACACCGCACCGGAGGAACTCGTCAACCATGACGGTCGCCTGGGCGGTCGAGGGATTCACGCGGTCAGCCTTTCACGCCGACGCCAGGACGAGCGCACCACTCCGCTTGCCCGCGCCCGCCAGCCAGGCCGCCGCCAGGCGCTGCCGCCACCAGGCCGCTCGCTCCTCATCAAGTCGGTCCCGCGCAGCGAGAAGCGAAGGCAGGTCGGGAAGGACTCGCTCGACGAACAGTGCGCCATCGACCGGCACTCGCGGGCGCTCGGTGACGTCAGCAGCGAGCAGCGCCCCCGTGCCGAAGCCGCAGGCGTACGGCAGTTCATCGAGGGCCGCCGCGGTGGCGATGCCGACATTGAGGCCGACGGACGAGTCGAGCGAGCCACTGATGACGACCGGGACATCCAGTGCGTCGGCGATACGCAGCGCCGCTCGAACTCCCCCGACAGGAGCGGGTTTGACGACAGCCACGTCAGCGATATCGCGCAGCCTCAGACGCCGCGGAGCATCCGCAGTTCGGACCGTCTCATCGACGGCTATCGGCACGTCGATGCGCGACCTGATCTCGCGCAGTTCCTCGACTGTGCGGCACGGCTGCTCCACGTACTCCAGCCCATAGGCGCCGAGGCGTCGAAGTGCCACCTCGGCGTGCGCCACGTCCCACGCCGCGTTGGCATCGATCCGGATGCGGCCGACACCGCGTCCGAGCGTGGTGTCGAGGACGTCCCGGATGCTGGCGACACGAGCCTCGTCGTCGGCAAGGTCGGGGTCACCGACCTTGACCTTGATCGTGGTGCAGCCAGTTCGAAGAACGGCATCACGCGCGAGTCCGGCAGCATCAGCCGACGGAACCGCCGGGATGATCGCATTCACGGCGACTTCCCCGCGCACGGCGGCAGGCCACTCGCCGAAGGCCGCCTCGATGGCACTGTCGAGCCAGCGCGCCGCGGCAGCGTCGGTGTAGTCATCGAAGGGCGCGAACTCGCCCCAGCCACGCGGACCTCTGATGAGCATGCCCTCGCGCATGTCGATGCCGCGGAAGCGCCGCTTGAGCGGCAGCGCGAACGGCATGGCCGCATCGAGAACGGCTGCCAGGCCAGGGTCGGCGAGGGGCATCAGGGGCGCTTGGGGAACTGCCGGAAGTCCGGCTTGCGCTTCTCCTTGTACGCATCCCGCCCGTGCTGCGCCTCCTCGGTCATGTAGAACAGCAGCGTCGCGTCGCCGGCCAGTTGCTGGATCCCCGCGAGGCCGTCGTCGGCCGCATTGTGCGACGCCTTGAGCATCCGCAGGGCGAGCGGTGACATCTCCAGCATCTCCTTGGCCAGGGCGACGGTCGCGATCTGGAGCTCCTCGATCGGGACGACCTCGTTCACCAGCCCCCAGTCGTACGCCTGCGCGGCGCCATACTGACGACAGGTGAACCAGACCTCGCGCGCTCGCTTCTGCCCGATGATTCGCGCCAGGAGTCCGGAGCCGTAGCCGCCGTCGAACGACCCGACCATCGGGCCGGTCTGCCCGAAGCGGGCGTTGTCGGCGGCCACCGACAGGTCGCACACGACATGGAGGACGTGACCGCCGCCGATGGCGTATCCCGCCACCATCGCGATCACCGGCTTCGGGGTGCGACGGATCTGGATCTGGAGGTCGAGGACGTTGAGGCGCCCGATGCCCTTCTTGGCAACCTCGTCGTCACCGATGTAGCCGTCGTTACCACGGATGACCTGGTCTCCGCCGGAGCAGAAGGCGAGGTCGCCCTGCCCGGTCAGGATGATGACTCCAACCGAGTCGTCGTCACGGGCGCGGTTGAACGCGTCCTGCAATTCGAACAACGTCTGCGGGCGGAAGGCGTTCCGCTTCTGCGGGCGGTTGATGGTGATCTTCGCGATGCCCTCGGCGTCACCGGTGGAAAGCTCGTAAGTGATGTCGCCGAACTCGCCGTCGGATCGCCACTCGCAGGCAGGGCGCTGCGACGAGTAGGCCGGGTCATTCAGCGCGGGCGAGCCCTCGGGAGCGACCGGCGGCGGCACGTATCGGGTACGGGTGTCCATGACCGGAAACCTATCGCCCTACGCTCGCCATGATGTCCACTCAACCCGGCCAAGACCATCGCCCGCTCGCGCGCATCCCTACGCCTCCGGGCGAGGCAGGCGTCGCCTCGATCCTGCCCGCGCTGGCGGCGGCACTCGACGGAAGCGGGCCCGCGATTGCGCCGATCCCGACGGTGTCTGCAGCCATGTCGAATTCGTATGTCATGTCCTTGCTCAAGGCGGTCAGGGCCAGCCCCAGCGATCCCCAACTGGAATCCACCGACGTCGCAGTCGTCATGGCGACGTCCGGCTCGACTGGCGCGCCGCGCGGCGTCCTGCTGAGCGCCCGCGCACTCACGTCGCTGAGCGCGGCCGTCAACGGATCAGCCCGACCGCAGTGGATTGCGGCCCTTCCAGTGACATCGATGGGCGGCATGAACGTGCTGGTCCGCGCCCTTGACGCCGACCGGGAGCCGGTCGTCCTGCCGAGCATCGGCGGCGCGCACCCGTTCCGCATCGACGAGTTCCGCACAGCCGTGACGAAAGCTGCGGCCGTGACGGAGGACGTACGGGTCGCGCTCGTGCCGGCGCAGGTGGCACGCCTCCTGAGCGACGACGTCGGCATCGCGGCCCTGCGCGAGTGCAGTTCCATCCTCGTCGGCGGCGGACCCACTCGCCGGTCGCTGCGCATCGCCGCCGCGGACCTGGACATCTCACTGACGTCGACCTACGGGGCCACGGAGACCGCGGGTGGATGCGTGTTCGACGGGAAGCCCCTGCCGGGCGTGTTCGTCACGTCATCGTCAGGGTCGCCAACCGAGCCGGGGACGCTCACGATCAACGGCCCGATGCTGGCCCTTGGATATCGCTGCGATCCAGAGGCGACGTCCGAGCACTTCACGGCGGACGGCTTCGTCACCAGCGACCTTGGCCTCGTCAGCGACGATGGCACGGTGACCGTGGTTGGCCGCGCCGACGACGTCGTGATCATCAATGGCATCAACGTGTCCCCCACCGCGATCGAGCGGGTCATCTCCGACCTGCCTGACGTCGTGGCAGCTGCCGTGATCAGTGTCGGGGACGAGGACGCCGCGCCGCGACTGTTCGCCTACGTCGAGGTTCGTGACAGCGCGCCGGGCGTCGAGGAAGCCGTCGGAACCGCGGTGCAGACCGCTCTGGGAAAGGTGGCCGTCCCCGTCATCCGGCAGGTCCCCCGTCTGCCTCATCTGCCCAATGGCAAGGTGGACCGACGCGAGCTGCAGGCCTGGGCTGCGAAGGAGGGGTGACATGGCGACGACGAGCGAGTGGATCGAAGGGGCGCGACCGCGCACCCTTCCTGCCGCCATTGCGCCCGTCGCCGTAGGGGCCGGCCTCGCCGCCTACGCGAACGCCTTCCTGCCTGCGCGCGTCCTCCTCGCCCTCGTTGTGGCACTCGCCCTCCAGATCGGCGTGAATTTCGCGAACGACTACAGCGACGGCATCAAGGGCACCGACGCCAAGCGGGTCGGACCGGTGCGATTGGTCGGCCAAGGACTGGCACCTGCCGTGCAGGTCAAGCGCGCGGCCTTCGCCTGCTTCGCGATTGCGGCGGTCAGCGGACTGGTCCTGGTGCTGCTGACCTCTCAATGGTGGCTACTCCTTGTCGGAGCAGCGAGCATCGCGGCGGCCTGGCTGTACACCGGCGGGCCCCGACCGTACGGCTACGCCGGGCTCGGCGAACTCTTCGTCTTCGTGTTCTTCGGCGTCGTCCCTGTCGTCGGGACGGCCTACGTGCAGACCCTCGCGATCACCGCAACCGACCTGGTGGCCTCCGTCGGCGTCGGCCTTCTTGCGTGCGCGATTCTCGTGACGAACAATCTGCGCGACATCAAGGGCGACACCGTGGCGGGCAAGATCACGCTGGCGGTTCGTCTCGGCGACACCGCGACCCGACGGCTCTACGCCGCGATGGTGCTGGGTGCGCTGGTGATCCCGCTAGTGCTCGCGCTGATGACGTCACCCTGGGTGGCCCTGGCAGCCCTGACCGCACTGCTGGCCGTCTCACCCCTGCGCGTCGTGCTCGGCGGGGCGCTCGGACCCGGCCTCATCCCCGCCCTGAAGCAGACCGGCATCCTGCTGCTTGCCTACGGGCTCGTGCTCGGTGTGCTGCTCGCCGTCGTCTGAGTCGTCGTCCTCGGCGCGGGCAGAGGCATCGATCCGCTCATTGATCCGCCCGAAGAACGAGCCCGCAGCGGCACCCACCTTGTTGCGGGGCCGATCAAGCAGGATGAGGCTGATCGCACCGGAGATGAGGATGGCGGCAACGGCCGCCCACACGCCGTGGATCGGCGTCAGCAGTTCCATGACGACCCATACCGCCGCGAAGAGCAGCACGCGCAGCACCGTGTACACGACGATCGCCTTCGCGCTCTCGGTTCGGCCGCTCGTCACGGCCCTAAGGTACGCCGTACGTCGGTCGCCGAAACCCGCCGGGCGCGGGCCCGCCTCCCCGGTTAGGCTGAGGCACTGACTGGGAAGGAGGGTGTCGATGCTGAGAGTTGCCGGCGTGCTGTTCGCCGTCGCGCTGTACATCTACTTCATCATCGACGTCCTGCGCACCCCGCGCGGCCAGACGCGGTCGCTGCCGAAGTCCGTGTGGCTGCTCCTGGTGGTCGTGGTGCCCCTGCTGGGCGGGCTGATCTGGCTGGCGCTCGGTCGGGTCTGGCCCTCACCCGGATCCCGGTTCGGCCGTCGGCGTGCCCCCCTGGCCCCGGACGACGATCCCAAGTTCCTCAAGCAGCTCGACGACGACGTCTGGAACAAGAAGATGAAGCGTCGTCGCGGCGAGCAGTCGGCCTGACAGACGCCGACTCGCGATCACATGCCGGCGTACGAGTGCAGGCTGTTGACGAAGATGTTCACGCCGAAGTAGTTGATCATGAAGGCAGCCCAGCCGGCGATGACGATCCACGAGGCGCGGTCTGCGCGCCAGCCGGCAGTCGATCGCGCATGCAAGTACGCAGCGAAGACGACCCAGGTGATGAAGGCCCAGGTCTCCTTCGGGTCCCAGCCCCAGTAGCGACCCCAGGCGTTCTCCGCCCAGATGGCTCCGGCGACGACCGCGAAGGTCCACAGGGGGAACGTGAACGCAATGATGCGGTTGGTCATGGTGCGCAGCTTGTCGGCACTGGGAACCCGCGTCAGCCACCCAGTGACGTCGGCGGACTTCCGCTCGGCGCGCGACCTCAGGAGTGAGAGTCCTGCGGTGGCGGCGGCCAGCGTGAACGCACCCGAGCAGATGATCGCCGCCGACACGTGGATGACCAGCCAGTACGACTTCAAGGCGGGCACAAGCTGCGCGGCCTCGGTGTACAGGACGGTGACGGCCAGGCCCAGCGTGAGCAGTGCCGGGATGACGATGAAGAGTCCCAGCCAGCGCAGGTCGCGGCCGATGGACATGATGAGGAAGACGCCGAGGATCCCGAGCGCGGCAGTGATGGAGAACTCGTACATGTTTCCCCATGGCACCCGTCCGGCCCAGAGGCCTCGGAGAACCACACCGAACAGCAGCGTCAGGAACGACAGCCACGTCATCGACATGCCCACGTTCGCCCAGCGGCGGCCGGCGTCCGGGGTCTCGTCGACGGTGGTCTCGGTGCGCGTGAGGACGGCCGTCGAGCCTTCCGCCTGCTCGACCACGGCCCGCGGGCCGGTGGCGACAGCTGGACGACGACGGCCGAGTGCGAACGACACCGCGAAGCACACCATGGCGATCGACAGCGAGATCATCGTCGCGTAGACCGCGGCGTTGCTCAGCTGCGCGAGTTCGACGCTCGTCATGCGCTGCCCTTCTCCTGGTCGGCACCCAACCGCGCCACGATCGCCGAGACGTCCTCGGTGAGATCTGCGCCGTCGTTCTTCGCCAGCCCGGCGATTCGGATGAGGCTACCTCCCTGGGGCAAGTCCGCCACCTTGACCCACACCCGACGCCTGCGCACGAACAGCGACAGCATCAGGCCGGCGATGGCGGCGGCGGCTGCGCCGAGAGCCAGCTCCTTGCCCGGGTCGTAGGCGATCTGGAAGGACGCCCAGCGCTGGAACCCGGTGAACTGCACGCTTCCGGTGTTGTTGGGCAGGGTCCATGTCTGGCCTGGCGCCAGCGCCTGCAGCCCGACCTTCTGCATCTTCGACGTGTCAAGCCGGTAAACACTCTGCGGCACCCCGGTGTCCATCCCGAGGTCGCCGCGGAAGGCCGACAGGAACAGTGCCGGATTGTCCGGGGCGGGGAACGTCGAGATGCCGCCGCGGACCTTGTCGAAGGACGCGGTGGGAAGGAACATCCCGTTGAGCCCGAGGGAGGGAGTGGCGTCCGGGACCTTGACGACGCCGGTCGAGGTGAAGTTGCCGTCCTGCGGCAAGAACACCACGGTGTCGTCGAACACCACCGCACCCGTCGAGTCCTTGACCACGAAATGCGGCGCATAGCCGTGCCCGACGAGGAACACCTTCGCCCCGTCCACCTCGAGCGGCTGGTTCACCTGGATCGTCGTTCGGGTGGGCGCATCGGTGGGCCGAGCGCGGTACGTGACATCGGCCTCGAACTGGCGCGGTGCCCCGCGCTGCGCGGCGCCTCTTTCGAAGTCGACCTTGAAGGCGTCAAGGGTCAGGGCGAACGGCGCCAGCGAATCAGGGTTGACGAAGCGTCCACCGCCCCACGCGTCGTACTGGGTCAGCGTGTTGGAGAAGCCGTTGCCCTCGCGGACGATGACGTTGCCCTTCCAGCCGAACAGGCCGCCGACTGCCACCGCGACGAGGACGACGACGAGCGCGAGGTGGAACAGCAGATTGCCCGTCTCACGCAGGTAGCCCTTCTCCGCCGCGACCCACCGACTGCCGTCACCGCCCGACTCCACCGGCGTCTCCCCCAGTCGGACGCGCCACCGCTGCGACGACAGGAAGGCCCGGGCGGACTCCAGGACATCGTCGGGGGACCGGTCCGACGTCAGTTCCTCGAAGGCAGGCATGCGTTCGAGACGTCGCGGCGCCGGCGGAGGCGGAGCCAGCATGGCCCGCCCGTGCTGGCGGGTGCGCGGCAATACGCAACCGATGAGCGAGATGAACAGCAGCAGGTACACGGATGCGAACCACGGTGAGGAGTACACCTCGAAGAAGCCGAGCCGATCGAGGACCGGGCCAGCGGTCGGGTTGTTGCTGATCCACTCCTGCACGCGGATGGGATTGGTGCCCCGTTGCGGCAGGACCGATCCGGGCACACTCGCCAGAGCCAGGAGAAACAGCAGGATGAGTGCTGTGCGCATGCTGGTGAACTGGCGCCATACCCAGCGCAGGAAGCCGCCCGTTCCCATCGGCGGGATGGGTGCGTCAGGCGCTGCCTGGGACAGCGCGTCGGTGGTGCTGCTCACAGCGGCGTGGTGAATCCGGGCATGGTCACGCGCAGCCAGATCGTGAAATCGGTCCACAGGCCCGTGACCAGAAGGATGCCGACGAGGATGAGCATGCCGCCGCCGATGCGCATGACCCACACGTAGTGCTTCTTGATCCAGCCGATCGCGCCCGCCATCCGACTGAACGCCAGCGCGAGCAGGACGAACGGCAGGCCCAGACCCAGGCAGTACACGAAGGACAGCAGCGCACCGCGCGCGGCGCTGGCCTCCGCGAACGCCAGGCTCTGCACCGCAGCCAGCGTCGGGCCGATGCACGGCGACCAGCCGATGCCGAACACGACGCCGAGCAGCGGGGCGCCGGCGACTCCCCACTTCGGCGCCTGGTGGATCTTGTACTCGCGCTGCAGGCCCGGGATGAAGCCGATGAAGGCCAGGCCCATCACGATCACGAGCACGCCGAGCACCCGGTTGATCACGTCGGCGTACTGCAGGAGCGCCGAGCCGACGCTGCCGAACAGCACTCCGTAGGAGATGAACACGACGCTGAAGCCGAGGACGAAGAGCAGGCTCCCGAGCAGCACCTGGCCGCGCTTGCCCTGGGGGTTCGCGAGCTCTTGACCCGTGAGGCCGGTGATGTAGGAGATGTAACCGGGGGCGAGCGGCAGGACGCAGGGACTGAGGAAGGCCAGGATGCCCGCGGCGAACGCGATCGGGACGGCACCCCAAAGGGCACCGTTCGTCACGAGATCTGTCACGCCGCTCATCAGGTCGCCTTCTCCGCTAGCAGGGGTTCAACCATGCCACGGACGGCGGATTCACTCACCGTGCCCAGTGCCCTCGCCGCGACCCGACCCTGCCGGTCGATTACCACGGTCGACGGGATCGCCTGCGGCGGAAGGGAATCGGCGAAGAGCAACTGCACCTGACCGTCGCGATCGATGACGTTGGGGTAGGTGAGTCCGAACTTCTGCACGTACGCGCGGGCCGACGTGTCCGAGTCCCTGGTGTCCAGGCCGACGAACTGCACGCCCTTGCCCGTCAAGTCGGTGGCCGCCTTCGCGAGCACGGGTGCCTCGGCGCGACAGGGGGCGCACCAGGAGGCCCACACGTTGACCACCACGACCTCGCCGCGGTGGTCCGCGAGCCGGAAGGTGCCGCCGTCGAGGGTCTTCGCGGTGAAGTCCGGAGCGAGCGAGCGCTGGGACTCGGGCAGCACCACCAGCGACCCGTCACCGGCGACGAAGCCAGCACCGGATTCGGCTGCCTGAGATGAGCCGCACCCCGAGAGGAGCGCGACCACGGTCGCGATCGTCAGGCCGGCGGCGACGATGCGGCGCGGACGCATGCCGTCAGGCCCCGGCTACCTTGCTCGCCTTGCCCAGCAGGTCACGCGACGGCTCGGTGTACGTAATGGCGGCGAGGGTGTCGGCGTCGTACGTCAAGGACGTCAGCGACGCCAAGCTGCACTGGCGGCTGCGCGGGTCATGCCACAGCCGACGTTCCTCGGCGCGCAGGCGCGCGATCCAGATCGGCAGCTGGTGGCTGATCAGGACGACCTCATGTCCGCGCGCCTGGTCACGCGCCGAGGAAC
>Ga0194060_10003857_pt1 | contig 10521 bp, 12 predicted proteins | sample SepL225m_MetaG_FD_163427 | JGI IMG/M metagenome (GOLD analysis project Ga0194060, IMG submission 163427) | Anoxic zone freshwater microbial communities from boreal shield lake in IISD Experimental Lakes Area, Ontario, Canada - Sep2016-L222-5m | ecosystem: Environmental > Aquatic > Freshwater >... | reverse complement strand
GAAGTGCCCGAAACCATCTACAGCGGCAGCGATTTGATGCTGCACGCCCGGCTTGCCGATGGCACGCCATTGCGCGTTCGGTTGAGCGGTGCTGTCGAAGCGCCGGAATTGGTCGGACGTAGTGCCGGTTTTGTCATTGCCGGCGAGTCTGTGAGAGCTTTTGCAGCATGAATTTGCCGCGCGCCAGAGACCTCGCGCTGACCGCACCGGCAGTGCTATATCTCACCGTCTTCATGACACTGCCGTTGCTCTTGATGCTCTACGTCTCGACACTGGAACGTGCGCCATTTGGCGGTGTGATTTGGGGTAACCATACCGGCGTTGCGTACGAGAAACTGCTGCTCGAGCGCGACCTTGCTGGCAATTTGTCCTTCAACGGCGACTACATCGCAATCTTCGCGCGCTCGTTCCGACTTGCCGCCATCACGACGGCTCTGACATTGGTGATCAGTATTCCAACAGCGCTTTACATGACAACACTGTCGCGCCGCCGTGCAGGCTTTGTCCTGTTTCTGGTCACGGTTCCGTTCTGGACCAATTTGCTCGTCCGTAACTTTGCCTGGATACTGATCCTGCGCAATGGCGGCACCCTGGATCAGAGCCTGCAATGGCTGGGACTAACCCAAGTTTCACTGGACATTTTGTATACCCCCTTGGCCACCGGAATAGGATTGACCTATTCGTTTCTTCCCTTCATGATCCTGCCGACCTATGTTGCGCTGGAGCGCATCGACAAGCGCTTGATCGAAGCCGCCTTCGACCTCGGTGCCGACCGATGGCGCGTTCTGTCGCGCGTTGTTTTACCTCTGGCAATGCCTGGCATTCTGGCTGGTGCCATCTTGGTCTTCGTTCCTTGCTTGGGAGCCTATGTCAGCCCAGAGCTGCTTGGTGGTGGCAAGTCACTCATGATTGGCAATCTAGTTCAGGCACAGTTCGGGGCGTCGCGCAACTGGCCCTTCGGTGCTGCGCTAGCGCTGGTGCTGGTTGCTGTTCTGCTGCTGACATTGCTGTTGTGGCGGTACACGCAGCGTCGCATGGCGCGAACGCCATGAAGCTCGGGCAGAACCTGCTGAGTGGTCGCGGCAATGCTTTCATTGCCATAGCCGCGCTGGTCTTTCTCTACATCCCCATAGTGACACTGGTGGCGCTATCGTTCAACCAGAACGACCTTACGACCATATGGAGCGGATTTAGCGTGAAGTGGTACGCAGTGGTGTTTGACAACGGAGACATTCTGCGGGCCACGAGGAATTCACTGATTGTTGCCGCCATTGCTACGACACTGGCAACCACAGCAGCCACCGCAACCGCCCTGGGTGTGGTGCGATCGACCTCGACACACCGCGGTAGCGTCGAAGGCCTGCTGAGCCTGCCGCTGCTTGTGCCAGAGATTGTTACGGCGGTTGCGCTGCTCATGTTGTTTGTACTATTCGGTATGCCGTTGGGCCTGCCGTCCGTGATTCTGGCCCACACCGTTTTTTGCATACCCTTTGCCTATTACCCCATCCGTTCGCGTCTGGCCGGACTCGATCCGGCATTGATTGAGGCGGCAGCCGACCTGTACGCACCTCCGTGGAAGCGATTTGTCCGAATCGAACTGCCGCTGCTCGGTCCGGGCATCTTCGCGGGTGCGCTATTGTCTTTCATCAGTTCGCTAGGCGATTTTGTTATCACCTACTTTGTTTCCGGGCCAGGCTCCACGACGCTTCCGGTCTATATCTTTGGCATGATCCGCACCGGGGTAACGCCCGAAGTTAACGCACTGTCGGCGATCTTCCTACTGGCTTCTGTGGCGATGATCACTGTAGCGTTCCTCATCACCAAGCGCGTAGCCGATTCGGCCAGTGAACGGCAACTATCATGAATGTTTACTATAGTCCCGCGTATGCTGGCTCTAGCTACGCGTTCGAGACCACACGCAAGTCCAAGTGGGTGGCTGATTCCTTGAACGACAACCCCATCTCACAGGTCACGTTGCTGGCGCCACAGCCGCTTTCGTGGGAGCAAGTTGCCCTCACGCACGATCCCGAATATGTCAACGCGGTACAGACCGGGTCCCCAATTGAACTCGCCCAATCTCAGGGATTTACGTGGGACCCGGGTCTGTGGTCTATGGTCCTTGCCTCCAATGGGGGGGCTGTTGCTGCGGCGCTTGATGCAATGCAAAGTGGCTTGGCCGGATCGCTATCGAGCGGGTTGCACCATGCTCAGCGCGGCAAGGGTTTGGGCTACTGCACTTTTAATGGCCTTGTGATCGCGGCGCGTGAGGTACTCGCTGCGGGTGCCAGGTCGGTGTTGATTCTGGACCTCGATGCACACTGTGGCGGCGGGACGGCCTCGATGATCGGCGACGACACACGAATCTGGCAACTAGACGTTTCAGTCGACGACTATGACACCTATGAAAGCAGTGAGCGTTCCCGGCTGCACATGGTAAACACCGGCGACGCTTATCTGAAAGAAATCGAAAGTAGACTGCAAGAAATCGCAAGGCGCGGACCGCACTTCGATCTGTGCCTCTACAACGCGGGGATGGACCCGTTTGAGGGATGCTCCGATGGCGGTTTGGCAGGCATCACGAAGGATATGCTGGCGCAACGCGAACAGATCGTCTTCGACTGGTGCCGCCACCAGGAACTGCCCGTCTCCTTTTCTCTAGCAGGTGGTTACATCGGAGAGCAACTTGACCAGCAGGGGCTGGTCGACCTTCATCGCCTCACGTTGTCAGCAGCCGCGCAGTCGGTATAGCCCGGCATCGCAAGCGCAGAGAGTTGGAGAACTCGAGTGGCTATACAGTATTGTGAACTTATTGCGCCGGCACCATGCTGCAGACTCTTCCAATGCACTGTACTCGCACGCCAACGGCCTTTGGGGGTGAGGCTTCCATCTCGCGCGTTTGCGCCATACGCACCGTGCAGTCGCCCGGGATGGTGTTGCACAAAGCGGAATCGCTGATGCCAACTTTCTTTTGTGTGAGCCGATAATCCTTTAAAAACTCTGCTGCTATTTGGTCAGCGTTCATATGCCCAACTCGCATATAGCTCAAAGCGCCTACGTAGGCAAAGTATTCAACACCAAGCTTCCTCAGTGAGGAGCTGCTCTGTGCATGGCGCAAATCACGCAGGCACTGGGCATAGGCGTTGGAGTCACGATAAATATGTTTGTAGCACTGCTCTTTGGCGGTTGCAGCAGCATTTGCAATGGTTTGTTCGCGAGTGTTCTGATTGGCCCAGGAGCTAGATGCTTGGCTCAGCAAAGTGGCTGCTAGCAGCGAAGTGGCGGCGGGTTTGGAAATGTTGATGCGCATGGACTTCTGGATGGAAAGACCCTCCCGCAGGGGGAGGGCTTGCCGTGCAATGTGCTGTCAGTTCAAGCGCGTCACCCGGGCCGCCGGTGGGCTCACTGGCGAGTTGGCCTTGAAATAGGCGATAAAGGCATCCAGGTCCAGCATCTTGGTGTCGGTAATGTTGGTTCCGGTGGCCATCACCTTGAAGTTGTCGCCACCACTAGCCAGAAAACTGTTTGTCGCAATTTTGTAGCTCTTGGCTGGGTCAATGGCAACGCCATTGAGCTTGAGAGAGCCAGCCACGATGCGGTTGCCCGAACCTGCGGCAAGGCCGGCCGGTTGGCTATTGTCGTAGGAATAAGTCAGGCCCTTGGACGGTTGCAGCAAGCGCCCTACGGAGTTGGTGGCAGCATTGGTTTTTGCCGAGTTGTTAGGCGCTTCCCATTGCTGCTCCAGCAGTCGCAGGATTTGTGCGCCTGTCAGGTTCAGTGTCGACAGCGTGTTGCCAAAGGGCTCAACATCATTGAGCATTTTGTAGGTAACGGTGCCCGGTGCAGTGAAGCTCAGGTCAGCACGTACGCCACCGGGGTTGGTGAAGGCAATGTCGGCTCCGCCGGGAACGCCCACCAGGTACGAGTCCGCCATCACGTCACCCATGGCGCCTTCAGCCGTCTCATCACGTCCGGTCACACCGGCCACGGTCATCAACGCGCGGTTTAGATTCGCCGTAATAGTGCCAACACCTTGACCGGCCATTGTGGCTGACAGCGTCTTGTACTTGGTTACGAGCGCATCCACTGTTGCGTCCTTGGCTACTCCGGTAAAGCCTGTGGGCAACACCAGTGAGGCCGCAGTGGTTCCATCGGCCTGTTTTTGTGGGGTCGCATCTGCCTGGATCACCGGCACCGTGTTGGCTGTGGCAGAAACCAGGCCTTTGCTCGGCTGCAGCACGAGATCAATGGCGCTGACGGCACCGCCGTAGTAGCCAGTGGAGGTCAGCAGAATATTCTTCTTGGCAGCCTTGGCGGCGTAGTTGCACACATATTCCTGGTGTGTGTGACCGCTGACAATCACATCCACATCGGTGCTGAGTTTGTCCACGATGGTGGTGATGTCGCCAGAAAATCCAGGGCATGTCTTGTCATTCACAGTGGTCGCTGTGGTTTGGCCTCCCTGGTGAATCAGCACTACCACGGCATTCACTCCATTGGCTTTAAGTTGTGCCGCGTACTGGTTGATCACAGCAGACTCTTCCTTGAATTCCAGACCAGCCACGCCTGCCGCAGAGACGGCTGTCGGTGTGCCTTGAAAGGTCAGACCTACAAAGCCCACGCTTACAGTGCCGAAGCGTTTGATATAAGTGGCGGGCAGCAGCGTTTTTCCGGTGGCGGTGACGTTTACATTGGCTGCCAGGTACTTGAACTTGGCACCGGGGTAAACCCCGTTCACTAGGCAGGTATCGGTGCCGATCACACCTTGACCGTTCGCTGTCGGGAAACAGCCGCCGTTCTGTATGCGCAGCAGCTCGGCGCTGCCGCGGTCAAACTCATGGTTTCCCACCGATGACACTTCCAGACCGATGGTGTTAAGAATGTCCACCGTGGCTTCGTCGTGGGTGATCATCGATTCAAACGGCGAGGCGCTGATCGAGTCACCGGCACCCACCACAACGCTGTTCGCGTTTTCGGCCTTGAGGTTCTTGACCAGCGTCGCCAGGTAGGCCGCACCGCCCACTGTCACCTTTTGTCCGGCACCACCATTGGGCAGCACCATGGTGCCGCCGTTGCTGGTGGAGGGAGGCGAAAAGTTGCCATGGAAGTCGTTCATGGCAATCAGGCGCACGTTGACCTGCTTGGCGGCCACCGCATCCAGCACTGCATCTACCGCATTGCCACCCTGGGTGGTGGTTTTGGCCACCAGTTTGTCGCCAATCAAATCTTTCAGGGCGCTGGTATCCACACCGATGGCGGCAAGGTTAGCCAGCACTAGGACCTGTGCCGCAGCCAGTTTGTCAGGGGCCACGGCGGCTGCCTTATTGGCACCAAAGTTGGCAAAAAATGCGGCCGTATCTGCGCTGTCGCTCGACAGGGTAGCAACCATTTGCTCCGTCAACGGGGTGATATTGGCGGTGGCGCTGTTGCCGCTGCCATTGGCCACGGAATGCAACTTGTGCGTGGTGTCACTCGCTTCCAGCATGCACGGGAAAGCGCCAGAAGTCCGGATGGAATAACTGCCGTCGGTCGCAGTTTTGGAGGTGTTTGGCTGACCGTTCACGCACATCACAGAAATGGTGGCCCCATTCATCGCCATACCCGCCGCTGCTACACCGGACACTGTGAGTGATGAATCGCTGCTGTTGCCACCGCAACCGAGCATCACGACAGAGCCGATGGCTGCTGTGCAGAGGGTGAGCATGAACCGCTGAGTGATGCGACCGGGTGGCTGTAGATTCATGGTATGTCCTATCAAGATGGGTAGAGGTGCTTAGGGTAGGTTGCCAATGTGAAACCTTTGTGACGAGATTCGCGGTCTATCGACTGCTCATAGGAATTGGACTTGCCGAATTCAGAAGTTTCCCTCGGCCAATAGAGCTTGCACTCTGTGCCCGCTACTGCATACCAAGTGGTTGGTGGCAGCTTCCGAGAGCCAGGGACTTCAAAGAAACATTTGTCTGGTTGAAGACACAAATACAACGACCGAATGAGATCGTCTATTAAGTCTCAAAGCAGGTTGCCAGAGTATTTTCTGATCAGGTCCTGAGCAAGACAAAGATGCTGACTAGTGCAAGGCCTGCAACAGTGATCAGTGCAATTCGAAAAGCGAATTCAAGAATTATCTTCACGTCAGTACAAAGTAGCCTCATGCCGGGATGTATTGCGGTGCCTTGGATCGCGATCCACGCCTGCGTCGGAGCGGCGCGGACGTCACAAATACCAGGGTCGTCAGAATCTTCATTGCGGGACATGATATTTGTGAGACAGAGCTTCAGTGTATGCCACACCAGCCCTTTGAATGCCGCGACCGGCACGGCTCCGAGCACAAGAGCACCCCCAATTGCAAGTGTCTGTCGCGGACACACACTTGCTAACTCGTTTGAGCAAAGGCAATGCTCCAAGGCGAACAGCAAAATATTTTCGTCGTCATCAAACCGACATCGAAATTACGTCATCGCGTCACACGCAGCTTTCAAAATTGAATCATGACCTACAACAAGGAGCAAGGGTAAATGGCAAATTTGAAGGGCATCAATAGCAAGAACGGCGCTTCCGTGGTGGACGAATGTTCTAAGTCAGTTCATTTTGAGGCACAGATTCTCCGCGTGCTGATGTGCACAGCACGCCTTCTCGCTTCAAGCCCTGGCGGACTTCGGTTTAAACCGGGTACTCGCCCCTGGTTGGCACCATTGTCTACAGCCTTCTTGTTCTGCTTAAGAACTGAACTTCATCACCTAGGAGAAATTGATGTCCTTACAAATTGATGTTGCAGTTCCTCAGGCCCTTGGCCAATCCAACGCACAGCCGTTTTCTGTCAGACCGACGGAAAAGATCACAGGGTCCCACAAACTACATGTGTCCTGGGCAAGAAATCTTGATGAAGTGAGAGAAGCACAGCGATTGCGCTACCAGGTCTTTGCCACGGAAATGGGCGCAACATTGCCCAATACGATAGAAGGCCACGATGTGGACCTATTTGATAACTACTGTGAACATCTACTGGTCCGCGACGTGGCTAGTAGTCAGGTTATCGGAACCTACCGGGTTCTCACACCAGCACAGGCCCTCAGGGTGGGCAGCACCTACAGCGATACTGAGTTTGATCTGACCCGTCTGCGCGGTCTTCGCGAACGTATGGTGGAGCTCGGACGAAGCTGCGTGCACGCCGATCACAGGCATGGCGGTGTCATCATGGCTCTGTGGAGTGCGCTGGCAGAATTCATGGTTCGCAACCAATTGGACACCATGATCGGATGTGCCAGTATTCCAATGCTGCACAACGGTGTCGTAAGTGGCGATGTGGCTGCAAGCATTTGGAACAAGATTCGCCAGACGCACCTGGCGCCCATTGATTTCCACGTCAGGCCGCGCAGACCATTGCCGGTAGACCGTTTGCAGTCGAATCTGGATGTTGAGCCGCCGGCCCTGATCAAAGGCTATTTGCGTCTAGGTGCAAAAGTACTTGGGCCACCTGCCTGGGATCCGGACTTCAATTCTGCCGATTTGCCGATGCTTATGCGCATTGCAGATCTGCCCTCAAGGTACCGAAAGCACTTCTTGGATCAGTAATGCGTATCGCCTTCGATGCGGTGGCAAACTACATGACGGCGGCTCAGGGCGAATCCCATTCCAGGGCAGAAGACAACGAAAGTGTTAGCCGATTTCGTGCCGTCTTTATCTCTGACATCCATCTCGGAACGGCAGGCTGCCAGGCCGAAGCGTTGCTCGAGTTCCTAAAGACTCATCCTAGCGACTATCTCTACCTGGTGGGCGATATTGTCGATGGATGGCAGTTACGCAGACGCTGGTTCTGGCCACAGGCCCACAACGATGTTGTGCAAAAAATGCTGCGACGTGCCCGTAAAGGCTGCAAAGTATTTTTCATACCAGGGAATCATGACGAATTTGCACGCGGATTTGTGGGACATCAGTTTGGGGGCATCGAGGTCCAGGAGCAGACGGTGCACACCACGGCCGATGGACGCACGCTGTGGGTAACTCATGGGGACTACTTTGATGGTGTTATTCAGTGCGCCAAATGGCTGGCCTTCCTTGGAGACAACCTGTATGAGTTCACACTCAAGCTCAACCGTCACTTAAACCGGATGCGCGCACGCCTGGGACTGCCCTACTGGTCCCTTTCTGCCTATCTGAAGCACAAAGTCAAGAAGGCGCTCAACTATGTGACAGATTTTGAAGTTGCGGTAGCAGCCGAGGCCCGAGCAAGAGGTCACGACGGCGTCGTCTGCGGGCACATCCACCGTGCCGAAATGCGCGAGATAAACGGAACGCTTTATTGCAACGACGGAGATTGGGTTGAGAGTCGCAGCGCATTGGTGGAACACTTTGACGGACGACTTGAGCTGCTCTATTGGAGTGCAAGTTCAGCGATTGATGTTTCAATTTCCGCTTGTCATGAGGTCACCGTATGAAACTTGCACTGATTACAGATGCATGGCTACCGCAGGTCAACGGGGTGGTGACCACTTTGGTGGAACTGGTGCGCGAGATGGAGTGTCTGGGGCACCAAGTTCTTGTAATTCACCCGGGAATGTTTGCAACTATGCCTTGCCCCGGTTACCAGGGTATTGATCTTGCTGTTCGTCCGGGCAAAGCGCTGTCTAAGCAGCTCGATGCGTACGCGCCCGATTCGATTCATGTGGCAACAGAAGGTCCCCTGGGATGGGCAGGCCGGAGTTATTGTCATAAAAGACGGCTTTCGTTTACCACCGCATTTCACACCCGATTCCCAGAGATGCTCAACGCTGCTCTCAAGGTTCCCCTGTGGCTCGGCTACGCGGTATTGCGATATTTTCATAAAAGGTCTGCCGGAGTGATGGTGCCAACTTCCAGTGTCATGCGTATGCTCGATGCCCGAGGATTTCGAAACCTGCGCAGTTGGACCCACGGTGTGGACATGCGCTTGTTCAATTTTCATGAAACACCCCAGGACTACGAACCCCTTGGTTCCGCAATCCGGCCGATTTCCTTGTGTGTTGGAAGAGTCTCCTATGAAAAGAACATCGAAGCCTTCTTAAGACTGGATGTTCCTGGAACCAAAGTAGTGTGTGGGGTCGGGCCGTTAGAGGCAGGTCTAAAGGATCGGTTCCCAAACGTGCTTTGGTTGGGGTTATTGCCCCGGACCGAATTGGCAAAGGTCTATGCGGCGGCGGACATATTCGTCATGCCAAGTCGAAATGAGACCTTTGGATTGGTCATGCTTGAAGCGATGTCGTGCGGCGCACCCGTGGCCGCTTACCCAGTTGAGGGATCTTTGGAAGTACTCGGCTCTCCCAATCGGGGCGGTGCCTTAGACGAAGACTTGCGGCTGGCCTGGTACCGAGCGTTCACAGTCGCACGTCATGAGGCGAGAAACAGAGCGCTCGATTTCAGTTGGGTAAGTGCCACGCAGGTGTTTTTGGGAAACCTTGTCCCAGCAAGAAAGCCTGATCTGCTGAAGGCCACAGAGACCGTAACTGCTACTGTCGCCTGATTTCTTGCAGACCTGATCAAGTCAATAGAATAATTCAGAGCTTGCTGGGGCGCCCGGTCTTGAGGTTCGGTACTGCTTTTAGTGCCGCCAGAAACGCCGCATCATTCATCGCGGCCAATGCCTTAATCCCGGCGCGAATGAGCTCCGTTTTTTTGATGTGGGTTTGAAGTGCAGTTGCGCGGACTTTGAGTGTGTCCAGAATTTCATATTCTGCTTTTGGCATGGTCAAACTGTCCCTCACCAACTTTGGTTTCTTGACTTTGACCGGTTTATCAGCCACTGGCCTAATAGTAGCCTTGGCAGATTTTTTCGGTAGCGCCTTGGCCGTCACGGCCTTCGGTCCAGGCACCGCTTTAGAGGCCGTTGGTTGAACAGTTGGTGCGGCTTTGGGTGCAACGTCAATCGGAGAAACCTTGCCTTCCTTCACTAGTTTTGATGATGGTTGAACACGGGGTGCTTTCTTTGTGGTCATGGATTTTTCCGATAGAAATAACGATATATACAGTTTATATCGTTTTGTCCGAATCCACAAGAGGCTCCGACAGAGGCTCCGACAGAGGTGTCAAGAGAGGCTACCGCTTTCAGAGATCCCCTGACGAAAATGGAGGAATGCCGTCAGGAAATGCGCTACTTATCGAAACTACTGCGTGATGAGCAGTCGATGCAGCGCTCGAACCCACCTCTATGTATCAGTGTTGCGCGATTTCGGCAAAGTGATTTTCGCTGTATGCACTAGCTTCTGGCAAACCCAGGCTTGGCCATCCAACACCGAAAAGATTGTCCATGAACGCTTGGAATCGAAACAGTTTTGTAAGCATGTTCTGGGGTCCTTTGACGTTGTCAGGAAAGATATCCGGTCGTGGCATGTTTGTCTGCTATGCGGAGTGCATGATCCGGTCTAAACGAAGTCCCCAATACCGTGAGGTGACGGTTGCGAGGCTTTCTGATCGATCGCGATGTTGATGCGCGCGTCCCAGACCTGAGTACTGTCGTGCACTTTCCTTCTCACAAAGGAAGGGGCCCAATAT
>Ga0194060_10003856_pt1 | contig 10521 bp, 6 predicted proteins | sample SepL225m_MetaG_FD_163427 | JGI IMG/M metagenome (GOLD analysis project Ga0194060, IMG submission 163427) | Anoxic zone freshwater microbial communities from boreal shield lake in IISD Experimental Lakes Area, Ontario, Canada - Sep2016-L222-5m | ecosystem: Environmental > Aquatic > Freshwater >... | reverse complement strand
GTTGCTGGAGGCCAAGTTTAATGCATCCATTGAGCCTGGTAAAACACTCCTTTTCCTCGATGAGATCCAAGCGGCTCCGGAGGTGTTTGCGGCCTTGCGATATTTTCAGGAGGAATTACCGGGGCTTCATATCATTGCCGCGGGTTCGCTTCTGGAATTCGTGCTTCAAGAACACTCGTTTCCCATGCCGGTCGGAAGAATCGAATATATGCATCTGTGCCCCATGACGTTTGAGGAATTCCTGTTGGCTTCCGGGCGTGAGAAACTACAACAGTGGTTGTCGGGCTTCACGATGGGAGACAGCGTTCCCGAGGGTCTGCATCAGGAACTACTCGGTTTGGTTCGCCAGTACTGCATCGTAGGCGGGATGCCGGAAGCCGTGGCGGTGTTCATGAAGAATGGCTCTTATCAGGAGTGTGAACGGGTTCAACAAACCATTCTATCAACTTATCGTGACGACTTCTCCAAATACTCCACCAAGGCGGAACACCGCCGGATCGAGAAAATATTCTCCGCAATTCCCCGACTCGTTGGCCGCAAGTTCATGTTTAGTCATGTCGACAGGGAAGAACGTTCCCGTGAACTGGGCGTGGCGCTCCAACTGCTATGCCTCGCCCGCGTGACACACCAGATCAAGCACAGTAACGGTAATGGAGTTCCGCTCGGTGCCGAGGCCGACGACCGCATGTTCAAAGTGTTGTTTCTCGATGTTGGCCTACTGTGCCGCTCCTGCGGACTTCGTGTGCTTGACGTTGAGAAAACCGCCGATTTGATCCTGGTTAACAATGGGGCCGTCTGCGAGCAACTTGTTGGACAGCACCTGCTCATGTCGGGTGCTTTCTATGAGGATCCAACCTTGCACTGCTGGATGCGCGACAGGCCGAATTCCAGCGCTGAAGTGGACTACCTGATGACCATCGGCTCGCATGTTATTCCTGTTGAAGTCAAAGCCGGCGCCACTGGCAGACTGAAGTCGCTTCATCTTTTCCTGTCTGAAAAGAACCGAAGTTTCGGATTGAGGATCAATGGCGACACCCCTTCCTTGTTGGATACGCAGACGGCCCAGGTTGGCGCAGAGGCCAAGCCATTCCGCCTGCTGTCCCTTCCCTTCTATATGCTTGGCCAGGCACGACGGCTCTGTTCCGACACGCTGGCTGTAAATCCAATTTGTTGAAATGAACGGACATATACCATTTTCTGAACGAAATACGCCGTGGCGCGGGGTCTTGGATCTTGTGACGGGGTGTTATCCTGCTTTTCTGTTCGGCGGGTCGTTGGGACGCTGGCTTCCGGTTTTCCATTTCCATGAAGCGACGGTTGAGGGATTGGAGCCGTACCTGGTGTATCTGTCCGAAAATGGCTATCGTACGGTTACCTCGAACGCCATTGCCGCCACTGTCCGCCAAGGCCTTCATCCGGGGCCGAAGTCTGTGGCACTCTGTTTTGACGATGCCTGGGCAAGTCTTTGGACAGTGGCAGCGCCGCTCTTACGGAAATATGGGTTTCAGGCTATTACCTATGTGAGCCCGGCCCGCGTCCCGGATCTGGCGGCTCCGCGGCCGACACTCGAAAGTCCCGAAGGTGCGCCGAAGGAGGTGGACTCTTCTGCGACGCCTTTCACAACCTGGTGTGAGTTGCGCGCCTTGCTTGCTTCGGGTGTCGTGGATGTCCAGGCCCACACATTGGGCCATACCATGATCTTCTCGGATGCGGTAATCAGCGGGTTCGTGGCGCCAGGGTTTTCACGTCATCCTCATCTTTATCCGCTGGCCGACACGGGTGCCGGGGAACGTTACCTCACGCCCTCCGATCTCGGCGCGCCGCTTTATACTCAGCGATCCCGCTATTCGGATGCCCTGCGCTACGATAACCCGGCGGCCTTTGTGGCCTGTACCCGGCAGGTTCAGGCGAATGGCGGGGCGGACTTCTTCAAGCGCCCGGGATGGGAGGCTGAACTGCGGAAGCTGGCGGCGTCCTTCACGGGACAGCAGGAAACGCCGGAACAGCGGGATGCCGCCATCCTCCATGACCTGGCGACGGCACGCCAACAACTGAATGCCCAACTTAACACTTATTCCGTTCGTCATATGTGTTTCCCTTGGGCCATTGCCAGTAGACCCGGGGAGATTGCCGCTGAAAAGGCCGGTTATGTGACCGCTTTCGGGGATCGTCTCCTGGGCCGACGGGCAGTCCGCGCTGGCGATCCGCCTTACCGGCTGATGCGCTTGAAGCACCAGCATATCTATTGTCTGCCAGGCAAGGGCAGGAAGATAATGGTTTCGGGTTAAGCCGTGATGTTGATTCACTGAAGAACGCCGTGCGATACATTCTTCTCCCTGGTTCTCTTTGGTTTGACATAAATCACGTTTTTTATCATAGTATGTCCAGTATTAATGGACATACATAGATATAATGAGTGATATTTCCCATATTAGAGCGAGTGTGGAGCAGGATGTTTTTGACTATCAAATCCTGATGGATACCTTGCGTGAATACAGGAAGCCGCGAGATCGGATACATCGACTGGTGGCGGACGGAGAGATCGTCCGCGTCAAAAAGGGGCTATATGTTTTTGCAACGCCATTCAGGCGACAACCGATTGTACGCGAACAACTCGCCAATCTCATCTATGGGCCTTCGTATGTCAGTCTCGACAGTGCCTTGAGTTTCCATGGCTTAATTCCAGAACGTGTGGAGGCTGTAACATCCGTGACAACCGGCAGGTCGCGGGCATTTGACACCCCTTTTGGATTCTTTTCTTATCAGAGTCTGTCGCCAACCCGCTACGCTTTGGGTGCGCTCTTACAAACTTCCGGGACCGTCCCGTTTCTGATCGCTGCGCCTGAGAAGGCACTGGCGGACAAAGTGTGGATGGACAAGCGCTTTGCCGGTAACCGGGTGGCAGGGTTTGGCGCCTATCTGCGGGATGACCTGCGGATCGATGGAGATGTGTTGAGTCGCCTCGACTTCGATCGTCTGGAGGAGATTGAAAAAACCTATGCTTCCTCAAAAATCAATACCCTGTTCCGCTATTTAGCCAAAATGAAGGGAGCAACCCATGCATGAGGCTATTCAAGCCCTATTGGAACGTTACAAGTGCCAGACGCGTGACGATTATTTGAATGCCTTGCGTGAGATTTTACAGGAACTCGCCCTGCTTGGGCTTTGGCGCGCCAAATTTTTTGAGCATGCCGCATTCTATGGGGGAACCGCACTGCGCGTACTCCACGGATTGGATCGCTTTTCTGAGGACCTGGATTTCTCGCTCCTGCGGCCCATGCCGGGTTTTTCACTCGACGGCTATGGCGCCGCCTTGCAAAAGGAGATCTGCAGTTTTGGATTCGAGGTGACTGTCGAACGGCGTGCCAAGGCTAAACCGTCTGCCATAGAGTCTGCCTTTCTCAAGGCGAGTACCATTCGCGAATTGATCCGGATTGAGGCGGATGCGGCATTGTTGCACGGCGTGCATCCAGGCGCACAACTCAAGATCAAGTTTGAAGTGGACACCGATCCGCCGGGTGGGTTCAGCACAGAAGTCCGTTACCTATTTCAGCCGATTCCGTTTCCTGTCCGTGCCTTTTCACTGCCCGACCTGTTTGCCGGCAAACTGCATGCCATATTGTGCCGCAAATGGGGCACACGGGTAAAGGGACGCGATTGGTACGACCTGGTTTGGTATGCGGGCCGCCATCCCGGGGTGAATTTACGTCACTTGGAGCAACGCATGCGGCAATCGGGGCATTGGAATCAAGCCGCCTCGTTGGATCTGGAGGCACTGCGACGCCTGCTCACCGGGGCTATTGAGCGTCTTGATGTTAATCAAGCGCGGACGGAAGTCGCGCCGTTTGTTCGTGATCGACGCGCTTTGGATGTCTGGTCGAATGAGTTTTTTTTCGCCGTTGTCAGCCGAATCGTGTCCGCTTAGAAATGGATTGTTTTCTATTGCTCCCCGCAATTTGGGGTCATACTATCGCCCGTATCAATAATACGGATTATTACGGACGCCATATAATTTGAATCCTGAGTGCCCAATATCGAAAACTGAAACCGCTCAACCCCGGATTTGCCTGCTTACCGACTCCTATTACCCCGTGGTGGGGGGCGGCGAGGCGCATGCCCGGTTGTTGTGTGGCGAGTTCCGGCGGCTTGGGGTGCCGGTGTTTGTGCTGACCGGTCATAAGGTGGCGACTTCGCCAACCTTTGAAACGGTGGATGGCATTGCGGTTCATCGGGCGCCCCCTGCCGGTTACCCGCGACTGGGCAAATACCTGATGCTGGGCTCAAGTTTCTGGCGCCTGACCCGAATGCGCCGGGAGTACGATGTGATTTACGTCTGCGGCATCAGGACCTTGGGACTGATTGCCGTGGTGGCGGCGCGGTTACTGGGCAAAGGATGCGTACTAAGGGCGGAATCCCGCGGCGAAGTGTCGGGTGGGTTTATCTGGGAGAAGACCGATGGCCGGGTCAATCCTTTGCTAAAGTTCATGTTTATGGGTCCTATCCTGTTTCGGAATCTCATTCTGAAGCGAGCGAATGCCTTTCTGAGCATCGCTGCCGTTATTCGCGACGAGTATAAGGCCTGCCGGGTTCCCATGGGGAAAATCGTGGATATTCCCAACGGCATTGATGTGACGCGGTTCAGCCCGGTGCCGTCCGAAACGAAGGTAGCCATCCGAACCCAACTCGGACTTCCGCAAGGCCGCCTGTTTGCCTATACGGGAAAACTGAATCGCGGCAAGGGCTTGGAATTCTTGGTGCGTGTCTGGAAGGACTGGGCGCGACAACACCCGGACTGCAAACTCCTGCTAATCGGATCCGGCGCCATGCAATTCCTGTCCTGCGAAAAAGAACTGCGTGACTACGTTGAACAGAACGGGATGCAGGCGGCGGTGATTTTTGCAGGCAGCGTGAATAATGTTCACGAGTATCTTCAGGCGTCTGACTTCTTTTTGTTCCCATCCGAAAGCGAAGCCCTGCCGCTGGCCTTGCTTGAGGCGTTGGCCACCGGCCTCCCAACCGTGGCGTCGGATATCGGTGGCTGTCGTGCGATTGTCACCGACGGCCATGATGGCCGGCTGGCTCCGCCCAACGACGCAACGGCTTGGATTGCCGGGTTGCAGACGCTGGTGAACGAACCGATCTTGGCGGCGGAATGGGGGCGGGTCGGGCGTGAGACGGTGGTGAAGACTTTCAGTATTGCCCATGTGGCCGAGGAGCATATCAGGTTGTTTCGTGCCGTTTGCGGAAAGGCGGCCGCCCATGAGTGAGACATCGGATCTGCATAACCCGCCCTCCACGGGGCGGTTGCTGAAGTTTACAGGTTGGAATTTGTTCGGGTTATGCGCGCCGATGGCGGTGGCCTTCTTTGCCTTGCCGCCGTTGCGGGGCCGGATGGGTGAGGATATCTACGGCGCCTTCATGTTCCTCCTGACGGTCATCAACTATCTTTCAATCCTTGATTTGGGGCTTGGTCGCGCCGTGACGCAATCCATGTCCGCCCGGATCGCGAGCCGGAAGATGGATGAACTACCGGCGATATTCTGGACGGCCATGGGAATGATGCTGGCTTTCGCCCTGATAGGCATGGCCGTTTTCTTCCCGCTGATTCCCTCGATTGTCTGCAAATGGAGCAAGATACCCGTCGGCCTTCAAGCCGATGCGGCCTATACGCTGTTTGCGGCGGGGATGGGAACACCGTTTCTGGTTCTGGCGGCCTGTCTGGTCGGGGTGCTTGAAGCGCACCAGAAATTCAAGTTGATCAACATCATCCGGCTTCCGATGCAGACCTACACGTTTTTGGGGCCACTGGCGGTGGCGCTCTATTCGCATAGCCTGCTGGCGCCGGTGGTGGCCTTGCTGGCGGGAAAAGCGATTGAATGCGCCATCTATTTCGCGGCGTGTTTATGGGATGTTCCCGTATTGCGGCACGGCATCCGCTTTCAGCGCAACCTGGTTCGCCAGTTGTTTGTGCTCGGGGGATGGATGTCGGTGTCGAGTATCGCCATGCTGGTGTTAAACCAGGTCAACAGTGCCTTGATGTTCGGGTTGCTTCCGGTGGCCATGGTCGGGTTCTATGCCACGATTGCCGAGATGGTGATCCGGTTGCTGATCTTCCCGCGGGCGTGGGTCTCCGTGCTGTTCCCTTCATTCTCCGCGCAACATGCGCTGGAAACGGGGGCGGTATCCGCGTTGTATGCCAAGGGCGTCAAGAGCCTGCTGATCTTCTCTTTTCCGGTGATTCTGGCACTGTTTGCGTTTGCGGGCGAAGCCTTGACCTTCTGGCAGGACGCCGCTTTTTCCAGCGCGAGTGCCGGCGTAATGCGTTGGCTGACGGCGGGAATCTTTGTGTACAGTCTTTCCTTTGTGCCATTCTCGTTGATCCAGGGGGTGGGGCGGCCGGATATCAGCGCAAAGCTTCATCTTATTGAAATTCCCCTTACGATCGGCCTGGCATGGATCCTGATGAAGCAGTACGGGATGGAGGGCGCCGGTGTGGCGTGGTTCATTCGGTGCGTGTTTGAGACGGCCGCCATGGCGCTTCTGGCGCACCGTCATGCGCCGGGTTCAGGCTATGCGATCCTCCGTTCGGCGGGGTTGACGGTGCTGGCCTTGCTGCTCATGGTTGTAATGGCATTTATTCCATCGTTCCTGGTGCGTCTGGCGGTTTATCCCGTGGAAGTGGTGGTCTTTTTGCTTCTGGGTTGGTATGGGCTGTTGGGCGCGGCTGAACGGTCAGCCATGATGGCAATGGTGCGGAAAATATGATGTTTTCCCCCCGCGACCTTGCGTCGCGGGAGAATATGATTGGCCGAGGATGCGAATGTTTGCCACCCATCATCAGTTCCTGCCGCACGAGGCGGCGGGGGACAAAACCACAGCGTGGAGATAATAAAGAGTGAAAAGGTCTCGGGTCATACTGATCTCGTTGCTGGTTTCCATGGCGGTTTACTTTACGCTGACGTGGCCGCTGGGTAAGATGTTTCATGAGGGAATACCCTCCTCAAACCGGCCCGAGGATGGCGGGGCGCGCTACATGATCCCCGGGGATCACCTGCAGTTCATGTATCAGCTTTGGATGCTCGCCGATTCCTTTACCGGGCAAACGCCGCTGTTCTACCATGTCTATGAATTCAACCAAGGTGATGACCAGGCGCTTTATAATCCCGGCAGTTATTATTTTCCGTTCGGCTTGTTGTATTCCGCCGGTTATGCCATCGGGGGGCGCGTGGTTGGCTGGAACCTTATGCTCTGTGTGACGGTCTGGCTCGTATATTGGGCGACCTGGCGATTACTGCGCCGGTTTTCCGACTCCGAACTCACGGCGGGGGTGGCGGCCTTGCCCTCCATTCTGCTGCCGTATTTCTATGTGTCGCTGTTGGGGGGAAGCCCGACGGGACTGGGCATGCTCTGGGTGCCGTTGATTTTCTGGGGCGTGGATGTGGCGATTCGCGACCGGAAGATGTGGGGCGGGGTCATGGCTGGGATTCTGCTTTTTATTGCATCCTGGGTTGATCTCCATGTGTTCTTCTTTGTCTTTTTGGCAACGCCCGTCTGGGCACTGATGTGCGCGGCATTCAGCACGGGGAGTTTGAACAGAAGATCGCGAAGCACGCGAAGGTTTTTGCCTTTATTGCCGATTCTTATTGGCATGATCGGGGCCTACTTGCAGACCAGCATCATTAAGTCATCGCTGGATCATACCCTTCAATCCCAGGGGCGCTCGATCAAGGAGTCGCTCGGGTATGCACTCCGGTGGACAGGCTGGTTTGATACGACGCTGGATAACCAATACAACATCATTTATATCGGCGTCTGGGTGATCGTGATTCTGCTGATAGGCCTGGCTTTTATGGGGTTTGACGCCTGGCGGAACACGCCCGGCGCGAGACTCCGCCTCGCCCTGTTGGTGATGGTGCTGGCGGCCATCGGCGGAATCGCGATATTGGCGCTCGGGCCCAACACGCCGTTTGACCATGAACACCGGCTTTGGAAGACGCTTCGCGCCGTTATTCAGCCCTACAAGATGATTCGTCAGCCTGCCAAGATCTACTGCATCCTGACGCCGTTTCTGGGGATTGCCCTGGTGATCGTTCTGGATCGACTTAACCGTTTTATTGTCCGGCGTGTGTGGATTGTTCTGCTAGCCGTTCTGCTGGCTGCCGGCTGTTGTTGGGACTATGGCCGCCGTTTGGATCCCACCCTGTGCCTGCTCGACGCCGAGCAGGGCGGCTACCGGGCGGCGGCGGAGGATGCCGCGAAATGCGGACGGGAAAATCGCGCCATGGCCATTCCGCTCTGGCCGGGTGATTCCCACTGGAATTCCATCACGGAATACTATGCCACCCTTTACCGAACCAAAATGTTGAACGGGTATTCACCCGCCGTATCGCGGCAGTATTTCACGAATGTCTTTTTGCGTTTTGAAGCCATTAACATGGGTGTGGTGTCGGATGAAATCCTCGACGGCCTGTTGGCAATGAAGATTGGCTACCTGATTTTTCATGAAGATGCGTTTCCCCAGAAGGTGAGTCCCTTTCCTGCCACTCAGACCCTGCGCGAGTTACAACAGCATCCGCGCCTCCAGTTTCTGGCAAACGACAAAGCCGTGTGGTCATTCAAAATTCTGGAACGGAGTCCCCTGCCGCCTTGTGCGGTAGGAACGGATGATTTGCAGCAAACGTTTTTGCTGTCCCCCAGTCGCGTTCACCCGCGATGCAAGGTTGCACCGGTCCTCACCGCCTGGCAATGGGATGCCAGCGACATGACCGGGGCGAGCGGGATCATCCAGTTGGATCCCCGGACACTGTATCCCATCGAAGGACTTCGTTATGTCGCCTCGGTCAGGGGGCGTGGAAACCTGTCGGGTTCATTTGGGACGGGGTTCTCGAATGATGCTTTCAAGGTGGAGGTGACCAACGGGACGGAGTGGAGTTGGATCGAGATTCCTATTCCTGAATTGCCGACGGGGCGACAAACCTTGTTAGCTCCGGCCTTCACCAATAGGGCGGGGACGGTAGAGGTCGGCATGATCACGCTGATGGCGGGTTCATGGAAATGGCTGCGACCGGGTGAGACTCAGGTCATCCCGGCTGAGGTGTTTAGCGGGACCGGTTATTCGGATCCTGATTCGGGCTGCATCCATCTGGAAAAGGCGCGGGTTCAGGCTGATGTGGCGTTTTATGCCCCGGTGGTTCCGGTTCTTCCGGGCCGCTATCGGGTGACGCTCAATTACACGGCAGCACCCATCACCCCGCCCCTCTCCCACAAGGGGCAAGGGAGCTCAACACTTCCTCTCCCCTTGCGGGAGAGGACTGAGGTGAGGGGTTTGTCCCTGGGAGATTTTTCCGTATTGCGTTCCGATGGCCGGAACCGAGTGACTAGTCCCGTGCTCGCTGGTCAGCCGGCGACGGTGGAGTATCTGGTGGACGGCCCGCGTCCCCTGCGTTTCGAACTACGGTTTAACCGAAAGGCCGACATGGTCATTGAGTCGGTGGCGCTAATGCGATTGGAGTGAGCTGAACCCTGCCAGAACCGCCATGGCCGCCACTTTGTTTCCTGTTGCATTCCAGTGCCGGTCGGTTTTGAGATAGCAGGATTGCCAGCCGCCGGGGGCGGACTGGATGGCCGGCATCAAATCCAGATACTCAATGCCCAACGTACGGCACAACTCGCGCATTTTCCCCGGCAGTGGCGGTGCGCCGACTTTTTCTGTCCGCTGAAAATCAGTATCGCAGGGAATGGTCAACACCAGAATCGGAAGGGCGGGGGCGGCTTTGCGGAATTCCTGCAAGACATGTTCCATCCGATCCCATTGCGCCGGGGTGAAGTCAAAATACCCGGCGTAGTCGACAGGCAGCACGGCCTGTTTGTGACGGGAGAGTTCCTTGAAATGTTTGATGACGTTTCCTGTGTAGGTGAATTGCAGCAGGAATTGCTCGAGGTATTTTGACGCGGCGGAGGGGGCCTGAGGCGAGGTGATGGCGAGCTGATAATCGGGTTTTGCGCCTGTAAAAAAGGGACGAATTCTTCCGGCATGCATCGTCCGGCAATAGTCATAGTCATCATCCAGAAAATCGTTGTCGGGCAGAATCGAAATGATCAGGGCAGTGTGCTCGAATTCTTTTGCAAAGTGGGTGTAGAGCATCAGGTATTGGGTGGGCCCAAATGAGCCCGACGTGCCGAAGTTCAGATATTCCTGACCGGTTGTGCGCTCCAGGATGTCGCTCATCCGGTCATCGGTCGCGACGCCCCAGCCCTCCATGAAGGAGTCGCCGAGGACGACATGACGCTTCCGACCCTCGGCGTTTTTGTTCCGCTCCTTATCCCTCATCCCCCAGGCATTGGCATGGTAGGTAAGGTTATAGTCAGGCGAAACGTGCTTAAAGGAGGAATGCGGGTCATGCCAGACCCCGAATGTCGGGTTACTGTCTGCCCAGAAGCGGGAGCCGATGTTACCCAGGCAGTAGGTGGGCCGGGCTATTTTAAGGCGACCACTGGAGCAGAGCCACGCCAATCCGCCCT
>Ga0194060_10003855_pt1 | contig 10522 bp, 8 predicted proteins | sample SepL225m_MetaG_FD_163427 | JGI IMG/M metagenome (GOLD analysis project Ga0194060, IMG submission 163427) | Anoxic zone freshwater microbial communities from boreal shield lake in IISD Experimental Lakes Area, Ontario, Canada - Sep2016-L222-5m | ecosystem: Environmental > Aquatic > Freshwater >... | reverse complement strand
CGGGAAAAAGGCTCCGGGAAGTACGGTGGCTGGCAAGGCGAATGTCCTTATCTTCCCGAATTTAGATGCCGGCAACATAGGTTACAAACTTGTGGAGCGTGTTGCAGAAGCAGAGGCGGTAGGTCCAATCATCCAGGGGCTTGCAAAACCTGTCAATGATCTCTCCCGTGGTTGCTCCGTGGATGACATCGTCAATGTCACCGCTATCACCGCAGTGCAGGCGGCGCAGGGGTAGGTAAACTGCAATAGAACGCGGATGACGCGGATTGAACGGATAAAGGCAGATTTTAAACCCTTTTTTGTTTTTAAATCCGTGAAAATCCGTTCAATCAGATTTGATCCGCGTTCTATTGCCTTTGGTTTTCATGTTTTATTCCGGCTTGTCCGGCTTATTTTTACAGATCACCGGTCATCTTCTGTAACAGGTATAACTTCACGTTTACCTTTTTTACACATTCAGCGATCTCCCGCAACCTCTCCCAGTCAACTCCGCACTCCTCATCAACCCCCTGAAACCATTGGTAACCTTTGGGAAGGGGGGTCAAGGCTCCATCCTTCAGCAGGGTGACATCCACCATGTCGTTGACGCGCCCCTTTGCTTCCCAGGGGTCACGATAGTTGAACTGCCGGGCGACTACATGCATACCCATGCCATTCGTGAAGATCGCCCTGACTTCAAATGAGAATTCGCGTGGAGCGCTGTAGTTCTCACTCCTGCCGGAGCGCACCATCACCTCGGCGCCCCCCTCCTGCAACAGTTCACCAACCGATTCCGCCGTCATTGCAGTATAGTTCTGCATATTCAAATCTCCATTCTCAATTCGACACCCCACGGCGCCGGTTTTTCTCCGGCTGCGGTCAATACCCAGAGCGTCGGAAATTCCATCTGCTCCGGCGCAGGGCCGATACCGTCGGTAAGATATATCACCGCTGCCGGGAGCGGATGCATGGTTCCGGCGTAGTCAAAAACCGGACGCAGATCGGTGAATCCACCGCCGTCATACCGTTCGACAATGCCGGGGGTGCCGTTGAAAGATTTTATCTTCTGGATCCGGCTGTTGGAGTAGAGGAGGGTTATGGAAGCGTCACGACCGCGAGCGATGTTGAGCAGTGCACAGGCAAATGCCTCACGCATATCAACAATATTGGTTGAATCACTGACATCGATGCCAACAAGGAGATTCAGCCTGCGCCGCTTTCTGACCCCTGGTGTTGTGTGGCTGAAGCGCCGGTGTTCCCTCAGCCATGAGCTTTTTCGTCCAACACGTCCGGCGGTGGCGACAAACTGCCGCAGAATCTCCCGCCACGGGATAACTGGCGGACGGAGGAGTGAATCTATAACATGCTTCAGTTCTGCCGGCGTTTCTCCGTCGCAACCTTTAAGGCTCTCCCTGGCAATGGCGCGCACCGCCTCCTCCCCCAGAGTCAGCGGAGTGCTGTCAGCATCACTCCAGAGGAGATGGCTGTCAAAGGTTGCCGCCGTATCGTTGCCTCCACCGTCACCCGCAGCGCCACGCTCTGATCTCTCACCATCCCCATAGCCGCTGCCGTCCAGATAGCCGGTGTCAAAAGGGGGAACGAGCAGTTGGTAATACTCCTCAGCCGCCAGACCTTCTGGAACTTTGTAATAAGCGGGGAGGAGCGCATCTTCCGGAAGGTCGGCAATACCAGGGTTTATCGCCAGGTCACAGGCGATGTCCCAGTCGTGCTGGTTGCGCCCTTTGCGGCGCAGCGGATGCAGATGCAACAGATGTTTGACCAGATGCTCCAGAACTCCACGCTGCGCCGACGGCGCAAGTATCTGGAAATTATCGTGATCGACAGCCAGAATAGGTATCCCGTCCCGGAGGGTGACACCGGCAGGTTTACCGTTCAGCGAATGTTGTTCCCGGCGCAGGTTGAGGATAAAATGACCATAGAACGGGCGTTCCCGGAGAAGGCGCACAACTGCGTTTTCAAGCGGAGTGGAATTCATGCCTCGCGGGAAATGGTCTGAATCGCCTCGAACACCACGCTGTCATACCTGTCTCTGGCAATGCCGAGCGCCACATCCGGAATTTTAAGCAGCGATTTTACAAAACCGAAACGTAAATCTCTGGGAAGAACTGCGATATAGGCGACCAGATTCTCCTCCTGTTCTTCAGAAATAGTCGGTGATACCTGAAGAGTTGCTGTCAGATCGTTGATCGTTGCCGCCTGGACGTCATCCCTCTGCACAGCCGCCTGCCCGGAGACTTGCTGCCACTCATTCAGAACCTCGGCGGCGGAGAGCGGTCGCCCCTTTCTGTCAGAGAGCCAGCGCATGAACATTATGGCAGCCTCCTTGCCGATGATGCCGGAATAAACCTCCATTTCAAGATCGCCAGGGAATCGGCAGCTTTTGCGCAGGATGCTGACCATCTCCCACCCGCGCTCGGTCGGCTCAACCTGCAGATCCATCGGTGCCCCCTGGCGAGCCAGCATCCCTGAGTTCCCCGCCAGAAAGTGCCGCACATCGCCGGAGAGCTCCTGCCGTGCGGCATAACGCGCCCAGCATTGGTAATCGGTCTCGACAAACAGCATAACCATCCGGTCGATCAGAGCTCTGTCAAGCGTGGCAACCTGATAAGTGCCGTCAGGTGGGTTTATGCTGACAATTACCTTGTGCCGTTTCGATAGATGATGGGTATGGAGTGAGCGGAGCATTCCTTCGACAGGGGGCTCAACAAACTGGAAGATGGCCTGCAGAGTATCCTCCTGCTGAGCCCGGTTCAATTCGTCACAGTGAACAACAGTCGGCGGTTCGTCATCCCCCGGCCACCATGAAGGGCGGGACCAGTGCATGACATCCCCCTCGCGGAAAGGGATTCCGATCAGATCACCCACCTCCATCTGTCCGAGGCGCAGCGACACATATTTTCGGTCAATCTCACGGCAGGCCTGGATGATACCGGCGCTCTTGCCGACTCCGCGATGCCCGACCACACAGGGTGTCAGGTCGGTTTTAGTGATGATTTCCTTTATGACGGTTTTCATCTGTTCGATGTTCATGGAGCTTCTCCGGTGAAATGTTTAAGGAGCTTTGGCTACCGACTAAACAATCTTGCCGGCTATACGGGGATCAATTTGGGACAATAAACCCGCTTGGAACTCAGGGTGAAAGCCTAAGTTGCATGATTATCAACATATTCAAGCGGATCTACCAACCCCGCCTCGGCAAAACCCTTCAGCCGCAGTCGGCAGGAGTCACACAAGCCACAGGAGAGACCCTCCGCAGTCGGATCATAGCAGGAGTGGGTCAAAGCATAATCCACTCCCAACTGGGTTCCGCGCCGGATAATATCAGCCTTGCTCAGATTGATCAGCGGCGCATGGATTTTGAATTTCGATCCCCCTTCAACTCCCGCCTTCGTTGCAAGATTTGCCATATTTTCAAAAGCTGAGATATATTCCGGCCTGCAGTCGGGATAACCGGAATAATCGAGAGCATTGACTCCGATAAAGATGTCGGAGGCTCCCAGAACCTCCGCCCATCCCAGGGCGAAGGAGAGAAAGATTGTGTTCCTTGCCGGGACGTAGGTAACAGGTATCCCATCTCCGACACCCTGCTTTGGGACATCGATAGCGGCGGTCAGGGCACTGCCACCCATCAGCCGCAGATCAAATTCCACCACCAGATGCTCCACCGCCCCCATCTTTTTCGCGTTCTCCCTGGCAACCGTCAACTCATGTTTATGGCGCTGGCCGTAAGAAAAACTTATCGCAAAAATTTCAAACCCCTCCGCCCGTGCCATTGCCATGCTGGTGCTGGAGTCAAGACCACCACTGTACAGCAGTACCGTTTTTCGTTGCATATCTTACCTCTCCCCGCTTTTTTTGAGTGCCGACCTGATGTTTTTCATGATAGTATCACCAAAAAGTATCGGTAAATCCAAAAAAGGGGAATCCATGAAAAAAAATCTTATCGTACCAATCGCCTGCGTTGTTGCCTTACTATCTGCTACCGCAGTAATAGCCATGCCTGACAAGGTGGCACAACCCACAACTGACGCAACAGAGCCCGCTGCTGAAGCTCTCTCCGGTAAAATCCTCCAGACAATGGATAGTGGCGGTTACACGTATATCCATCTACAGAAGAAAAATGGTGACAAAATCTGGGTCGCCGTCGCGGCAACACCTGTAACAGTCGGCTCCCAGATCACTTTCAAAGGTGGGATGGAGATGGTCAACTTTGAAAGCAAGACGCTTAAACGGACATTTGACAGAATAATTTTTGCCGACGGTTTAATCTCCGCTCCGTCTGCCAAGGGTAAAGAGGTGGATCCGGGCAGCGGCAAGGGGGCTTCTCCCGGCAGCAAAGCCGCAGTTTCAAGCAAGGACACAAAAATATCGGTGCCAAAAGCTGCCGGTGCAAACGCATATACCATTAAGGAAATATTTGCCAACAGTGCCAAGCTGAACAAGAAAAAAGTTGTTATCAGAGGCAAGGTCGTCAAGGTTTCGGCTCAGATTATGGGTAAGAACTGGATTCATATTCAGGATGGTAGCGGCACTTCGGCGACCGGGAATCATAACCTTGTCTGCACCTCAACGGAGATGGCAGACGTGGACGATGTCGTCACTATCAGCGGGACGCTCGCTAAAGACAAGGATTTTGGCGGCGGTTACAAATATGCCGTAATCATAGAGGATTCAACAGTCAAAAAATAGCTTAAACCCCGGATTTTGCTGTATGAGCCTGGGCAACAGTGCGGTTCTCATCCCTGATTCTGCAAACTTCACCAGAGAGTCACAGAGGCCACTGGGAAAATTTTTTATATCCAACAGGTTATAGTTGTTATAAAAAACTCAGTATTTTCTCCGTGTTCCCTGTGACTCTGTAGTTGAAGTGCCGTTTTAGCCTGAATAATCAATTTAATATGTCCAATCCTGTACAAACACACTATCAACTCTATCCCTATCCCGAGTATCCGCTCTTTGCCTCGGTTCGGCGATCCGATACATATGCCATCAACCTGAACGCGCTATGGTGCCGTTTTAACAGCAGCCTCCCCCCTGTATCCGTAAAAAAAATCCTGCTAGCCGGCTGCGGAACATTCTCCCCCTACCCCTGGTCTCTGGCAAATCCTGATTCAGAGATTACTGCGCTTGACCTTTCGGAGCGTAGCCTTAAGAGAGCAAGACTTCACTGTCTCTTGCACGGTCGGAGAAACGTGACTTATCAATGCGGTGATCTGCTCGACAACGCAGATGAACCGGGCGAGTTTGGCCTTATCGACTCGTACGGAGTTCTGCACCATCTTGATGACCCGCTGTCAGGCCTTAAAGCACTTGAAGCCAGACTCGTATCAGGCGGCATTCTCAGAATCATGGTCTACAGCCGCTATGCCAGAAGAGATGAGGAGTCGATCCGCCGAGCCCTGCGACTACTTAAAGTAAGTGAGCCGTTGAAGGTGCGGCGTCTTCTTGCCAAAGCAGAGGGGGGATCTCGTCTGGCTCATTACCTGGCTTCATCTTGTGAAGCAAAAAGTGAGGCGGGTATTGCTGATGCGCTGCTCCATCCAAAGGTTCACACCTTTCGGATAAGGGAACTGATGGATATGATCCGGCAAACATCCCTCGAACCGCTTCTTTTCGCCCACCAGGACGCTCTCGTTAATATTCAGGAGGAAGTTGAGAGAGTTCAAACGCTTGAAAAAGAGCGATCTTCCCCCGGCAATTTCGTTCTTTATCTGGGTAGAAATATAAGCCCCGCTGACCGGAATCCTGAAAAGAGCATGATCATGCTCAATCCATGTCTGACGGATGCGGTCAGCCGATTCAGTCTGCGCCCCCCGCATATTCCGCCCCGGACAGGTCACGAAAATCCCCCCCTGGGGCGCTCTGAACGTTCGTTTTTGCGGCAATTTATTACGCCGGTCAGAAGAGGAGAACTGTGTAGTGATGCGGCTGAAACGGTAGATGCTTATAAACTGGCACTCTTTCTGGTGGAGTATTTGGTTGACTCCACCCCGCACCGGGTATATTTTCCGTCAACTCAAAAAACAAGCTGATCCAGGGGGGGGAATGGAACTTACAACATATTATAATGCCAACATATACGGTTCCGGGACGAGAACCGTTGTCCTGGGACATGGCTTTGGCACCACTCAGAGTGCATGGAAAGAACAGGTCAAGGCGCTTACAGAGCTTGGTGTGCGAGTAGTTGTTTTTGATTACGCCGGCTCATCGGAAAATACCGGCAAATTCTTTTCGCCGGAGCGTCACGCTACCTTGTTCGGCTTTACCGAGGATCTGATTGCGCTGATGCGCCAGATGGAGATTACCGGTGCTACCTTTGTCGGACACTCTGTCAGCGGCATTATCGGGCTTCTGGCTGCAAACGGTGCCCCTGAGATTTTTGACTCCCTGGTGATGATCGCCTCCGCCGCCCGTTACATTGATGATCCGGATGCCGGCTATGTGGGTGGGTACTCCAAGGAGCTGGTGGATGCAGTATCAGCAGCCATGCAGCAAGACTACGTCGCCTGGGCGCACGGCTTTGCACCCATTGCGATGGGTAACCCGGACCGGCCTCATCTGGCACAGGAGTTTTCCCGCAGCCTCCTTGCGGTCGAGCCCGCCATAGCCGCTGCACTGCTGCCGACCATACTGCGCATTGACCACAGGGGTGATGCGCTACGCAGCAGACTTAAACCACTGGTTCTGCAGACTGCAGCCGATCCAGCGGTGCCATTTACTGCAGCCGGGTGGCTGGCTCAGGCAACCGGGGCGTCTGACTTGAAAATTATAGACGCGGAAGGGCATTTCCCTCATCTCAGCGCCCCCGCTCAGGTCAACGAATACCTGGTGGATTTCATCATAAACCTGAACAGATAAAGCAGAGCATCGAGGATAGCCGGTTGGCCTTTGCTAAAACAGACAACTACAGACAGGATGCAGAACAACTCCGTACGCTTCTCAATGCTGACGGCATCTGCTATTGGCGTCTGCTGACGGCTGCTACGGCTGTCCCATTGGCCTGCGCCCCCCCTGAATGGCTGAAAACCGGATTTTTGCCATCAGTGGTCAGTGAACCTGTTACGCTCTCATTCAGCCCGGAAGCAGGGGAGCTTTTGCCGCTGGCTTTAAGAGCCGGCATGGACTACGAGCCTTTGGCTGTGCTGCATATCCGATGTGACAATTGCGGAGGTATTTTTGCCGCATGGTCTGATATTGCGAATATCCCAGCCAATGTCCTGCCAATAGCCGAATTTGCCCGCGTCTCCCTGTCGGGCCGGATCGCAATAGCCGACAGTCCTGAAGCGGAAACCGATATCCGGTTACTGATGAAGAGCCTGATTGATGCCCTGCCGCAAGGGGTTCTGGTCATACCGGGACTGAAGGCACCAGGATATGTAAACCGGGCCGCTGCGGCTATTCTGGGAATTGATGACGGTTGGCTCAATGTTGCGCAAATATCGACCGCGCTGGGCACATTTTCCTCCACCGCAATCAATCAGGAAGAGGTGAGAAGGCAGATGCTCCCCTTTATTGCAAATGCCGGTCAAACCTGCATTGCAGGGTGCGTGTGGCACTTTGCAACCGAGCCCACTTCATTGCGGGTTACACTGGCACCGACCTTAAAGGGAGATTCTCCAGGCTGGATATGGCTGATTGACGATATCAGCGCAGAGGAAAAAACCAGCATGATGCTGAAGGAGAGCGAGTCGAGAGCCAGAGATCTGGCTGTTCAGGCTGAATCTGCAAGTATAGCCAAGAGCGAGTTCCTGGCTAACATGAGCCATGAGATTCGTACCCCTATGAACGGCATTATAGGCATGGTTCAGTTGCTCGAATTTACCTGTCTTAGCGAGGAACAGCAGAATTGCCTGGACACTATAAAGTTCAGCTCCAAAACTCTGTTGACTCTTATCAGCGATATTCTTGACCTGTCCAAGATCGAATCCGGCAGGATAGAGCTTGAGCAAATCGGTTTCAGCCTGCGAAACAGTATCAGAGATGTCATTAATAGCCAAAAGGCACTGGCTGAGCTGAAGGGGATCGGCATATCGAAAGAGATACCTGACGATGTGCCGGACAAACTGATCGGTGATCCGTTCCGATTGCAGCAGATTTTAATCAACCTGTTAAGCAATGGCATTAAGTTTACGGAGCAGGGAAACCTGTTCATCTCAGTAAGTGCTACTGACCAGAACAATGGTAAGACGTTACTCCGTTTTGCTGTAAAGGACACCGGTATCGGTATCTGTCAGGAAGCTGTCAGCAGGATATTCGAACCGTTCAGTCAGGCTGATTCATCAACGACAAGAAAGTACGGCGGCACCGGTCTGGGGCTGGCCATCTGTACCAAACTGACGCAGCAAATGGTGGGGAAAATCTGGGTTGAGAGCGAAGAGGGGGTCGGCAGCACCTTCTTTGTCCAGTTGCCGTATCAGGTCAACTCAAAGAGTGAGACAGAATCAAACCTGGTAACAGGCAGCAATCCCGCTCCCCTCTGGAAAGGCTCGTCCCTGCATTTTCTTGTGGTGGATGACTCTGAGATAAACCTGCTGGTCGCTTCAAGACTACTCCAGAAACTCGGACATACAGTCTCTGATGCCTGCAATGGTTTGGATGCCATAAATAAATGGAAAAATGGTAAATTCGACGTAATCCTTATGGATGTTCAGATGCCTGTCATGGACGGTATCGAGGCGACCAGGGCTATACGGGAAATGGAAAAGGAAACCGGTGGTCATATACCGATAATCGCTCTGACAGCCAGGGTGCTGCAAGACGAACATGCAATGATCATGGGGAACAGTTTTAACGGCTTTATTGCCAAGCCGATCAAACTTGATCTCATGCTGGCCGAGATTAAAAAGGTTATTGAGCGTTTTTAAAACAGTTTTTACGCATGTCAGGAGAAGTGATCTCGATTGATGCGGCTGAACCGGTTGACGCTTATAAACTCATCTCAAACCCCTGGAGGCCAGGCATGCTTCCTGGGTCGTATGCTCTTCTTGTAGTTACGATAAGCTATCACTCCTATGATAGCGGCCACTGCAGCCAGTATGCCGAGAAGTATAAGCCACGTCTGTGAAGAAGATGCTGCCCCCTTTCCGGATGGGGTAAAAGCGTTTTTCGCGGTGACAGTCGGGGGGGGTGCCACCTGCGTAGCCGGTTTTACCACCGGCGGCAGAGCAGCAGCTCTCTTCTTCGCTTCGGCCAGATGCTCAGCAATCGCCTTATTATCCGGCTCCAGCTTTGCCGCCTTCTCCAGCAGCTTTACCGCTTCACCCGGTCGTCCGTTTTTTGTCAGCGCATAGCCCAAAGTATCGATGGTTGCAGGATTCTCCGGGGTCAGCCCGAATGCGGTAAACGCCAGTTTGAGCCCCTCCTGGACATTTGCCGGATCGGGGTCGTCAACCAGCAGAAAAGCAAGGTTGTTGATGGCCGGCATAAACCCCTTATTCCTTTCCAGAATGCCGCGCAGGGCGGTTATCGCCCCCCCTTTGTCACCATTTCTGAAAAGCTCCATCCCTTGGTAGAAATGCGCCTGCGGGTTGTCCGGCTGCTTTGCCAGGGCGGCGGCGTAGGCGGCTGCGGCTCCCTGTTTGTCCCCCTTTTTCTCCAGCAGACTCCCGATCATGACATGCAGAGCCGGGTTGCCTGATGCAGGCGCAAGACCAGCCTGCAACTCCTCCAGAGCGTGCGGAATGTCACCGCTGCTCTCATGCACCCGTGCCGCCATGAGATACCCCACCGGTTCCTTCGGGTTTTTGGCGATGATGTTGCGGGCGATCTCCAGAGCCCTGGTCGGCTCCTTCATCGCAAGATATGTCTCATACCGCTTCTGCTCCACCGCTTCCGGCTGGAGCGGTTCAAGGTTATTGTAAACCACCAGCGCCTTCTTGTACTCCTTCTGACTGACGAGTATCTCCCCCTTCAAGAGCAGCGCGCCGACGCTCTTCGGGTTGGCGGTTATCACCTCGTCAACCACCTGCAGTGCCTCTTTGGCCGGGTGTCTGCTGCGCATCATAAAGGCGGCAAGGGCAAGGCCGGTCTGTTCGTTCTTACTCCCTGCTGCCTTTCGGTAATAGTCGAGTGCCTCCTGCTCCCCCCCTTTCATCTCGTGGATCTCCGCCATCCCCAGTAATGCCTGGCTGTTGTCCGGGGCCTGGGCCAGAGCCCCCTCGAATTCTGCCATAGCCAGATCATGTTCGTTGCGATTGATATGGTACGCAGCCAGACCGAAATAGGCCGGAATATAGGCGGGGTTCGCCTTTTTGGCCTTCTGCAGGTGTGCAAAGGCGCTGTCAGGCTGTTTCTGGGCGAAGTAAACCCCGGCCAGCGAGGTGTAGATCTCGGCATCCCCCGCTTTGCCGGTGAGCCCTTCGCTCAGGGTCGCCATCGCCTTGCTGTAGTCGCCCCGACCGGCATAAAAAGATGCCAGGAGCCGTCTGCCGTCTATCAGGTTCGGTGCCAGTCTGACCGCCGCCTGCAGTTCGCTCTCCGCCTCCCGGTAATTTTCCTTCCCAATGCTGTGCAGCCCCTTCTT
>Ga0194060_10003854_pt1 | contig 10522 bp, 6 predicted proteins | sample SepL225m_MetaG_FD_163427 | JGI IMG/M metagenome (GOLD analysis project Ga0194060, IMG submission 163427) | Anoxic zone freshwater microbial communities from boreal shield lake in IISD Experimental Lakes Area, Ontario, Canada - Sep2016-L222-5m | ecosystem: Environmental > Aquatic > Freshwater >... | reverse complement strand
GATGGTCATGGTAGCGGAGTTTCTCCGGACTCATTCCCAGCGATTTGAACCATTCCAGTCTCTCTTTTTTCCAGTAATCATACCACTGCGTATCTTCCGCAGGCTTTACAAAGAACTGCATTTCCATCTGTTCAAACTCACGTGTACGGAAAAGAAAATTCTTTGTGTTTATTTCATTCCTGAAGGCTTTGCCTATCTGAGCAATTCCGAAAGGAAGTTTCTGACGGCTGGAACTCTGAACGTTCAGGAAATTAACAAATATTCCCTGAGCTGTTTCAGGTCTTAAATAAACAACAGCTCCTGTATCTTCAACCGGACCAATGAAAGTCTTGAACATAAGATTAAACTGTCTTGCCGCGGTAAACGTACCGGCATTACCGCACTGCGGACAGTTAAGCTTTGACAGCAAAAGTCCGCTTAGTTCTTTGTTCTCAATGATAGTGTCGAAAGCTGAGACAATAACAGACTCATCCTTAGCTCCGGTATATGCTTCTGATAACTTAGCCGACAAGTCCGCATCTGACGCGAGTGATTCGGATAATTCTTTAAGAGCCTTTTCCTTTCTCTTAGCCGGGATATTTTCAGCCAGCGTATCGAGGCGGAAGCGCGCTTTGCACTGTTTACAGTCAATCATAGGGTCCGTAAAGTTTTCAACATGTCCGCTTGCTTCCCATACTCTCGGATGCATTAAGATAGAAGCATCCAGCCCCTCAATGTTCTCACGGTAAGTCATGAACTTCCACCATTCTTCCTTAACATTCTTCAGAAGTTCAACTCCTAACGGGCCGTAATCCCAACAGCCATTAAGTCCGCCATAGATTTCGCTTGACTGAAAAACAAATCCTCTTCGCTTTGCCAGCGAAACGATTTTATCAATTACATCATTCTTATTTTTGCTTTGCTTTTCGATGGTATTTTTCTCCTTCAATAGTTAAACTTCTGCAAATATAATAAAATAATCGGTTTTTTTAAGTCTTAATTTCCTTAAACGATACAGATTGCACACTTAATTTATATTTCTGTGAAAATATTATTGCTGCCAAATGGAATATTGTCTAAATATAGAGTATATTTTGCATAAATTATTTCAATAACTATTTAATCACAACTCAGGGAGGCGTAATGCTCATGAAAAGTTCGAAGAAATATGATTCAGTCATCAGATTAACGGCTGTAGTCGCAATTGGTTTACTTATCGGAGTTCTGTCAGGCTGTCAGAAAAAGCAGGAAGAACCGCAGACTAAGGAAACTCCTCAGGCAACAAAAACAGTTCCTGTGGATACGGCAAAGGTTAAACAAAAAGAACCGGTCAGGATAACAGCTCCCGATATTAAAGGCGTATGGAGCGGTAAGTTTGACGGCAGAGCCACTAAGCTTACAATCACAGAACAAAGTGAAAACGAGTTCAAGGGTAAAATTACTATTAATTACCGCGAAGTAATTAATCAGCAGGTAAGCGGTAGAATTGATCCGGATACAAAGAAAGTTACAATGAAGGACCTTCTCCACAGCAGGTTCCAGGGCAGATACGCGGCTCAGCTTTCAGAAGATTCGACAAAGTTATCAGGCACCTTTACAATGGATATTGACGGAATGAAGCTCAGCTTTAGTTTATCAAAGAAATAGTGTTGCTTTATACTTGTTCCAGGCTTAACAATAAAATATCACAAATTAAACTATGAGGTTATTAATGAAAAAATTTATTATTGGTTTATTCGTTTTAGTATTTGCAGTTGCATTAAACTCATGTAGCGACAGCACAACAAACCCTGTTACCCCTGTGGCAAAAGGTTCTTTAGTGATAAAGTCCACTCCTTCAGGCGCACAGATATGGAAAGACGGAACCAGCACAGGCAGGGTAACACCTGACACTCTTACCAGTCTCGATGCTGGCACAGTCAGCATTACTCTTAAGCTGACAGGATTTACCGATATTGTATTCTCAGCTATTGTTGTTTCGGATAGTACCACAGAATATAACAAGGAATTCCCTGCCTCTACGCAGACATTCCTTACATCAATTAAGTTATATGAAACTGTCGGCACAACTGCGGCACAGCCAAGCGGACTTATACTTTCAAGCGGAACAGCTTCGGGCATTGGTTCATCGGCTACGGACAGAGCAAAGGTTGATGTATTCTATAACAGTACAGGATATGTTGTCGCTTCGGCTAACGGCGCTTCCGGACTTACAAGAATAACTCATTTCAAGTTAGCTTCTTCTTCAACTCTTACTGACGGAGTAGCTTCTCCTGTAAAAGATGCTACATGGGTAAAGAGTGTCAAGGATACTGAAACAAATTATTTCTTCGCTGTTGATAATGACAATCATTACTCGAAGATAAAAATATTTAACAGAGGTGGTGGCGTACCCGGCACACCGGCATGGATTGAAGTTCAGTACATCTATAATAAGGTAGCCGGCGATACAAGGTTCTAAGTTTTCCTGTTACGTATTAGTTGCTTATTAAAAGCCGCGATGACCCCGCGGCTTTTTTTATTCCCGGCAGTATTTTATTTGGAATAAATTTTTATTAGCTTTGGAGTGTTAAATCTAAACGACAGATAATTGTCCGGACATATATTGCGCGGGCAGCAGAACATTATATATATATCGGATCTGAATACACAAAAAAGGAGAAACTGCCATGAAAATCAGCTACGTTGCACTATTTATATTCTTTTTAGCAGGATTTATTTCCGCTCAGCCAGATGAAATGCAGATATTTCAAAAGACCCGGTATCCTGGCGATGCGGCTATCGATGTTACCTATTATAAGCTTGAACTTAACATCACAGACTCTGTCGGATACATATCAGGCACCGCTACTATCGGAATAAGAAGTGCACACCAGGCATTGGATAGTCTGTTCCTTGATTTATACAGCGGACTTACAGTCAGCGATGTATCTTTAGACAACCAAAAACTTACATACACAAGACCATCCAACCAAATAGCGATTACGCTTCCCCGTACATATTCTTATGGTGAAGTCTTTTACCTGAAAATTTCTTATCATGGTAGCCCTGCCACTTCCGGTTTCGGCAACTACACAGACGAACAGCATAACGGACAGAGGATTATCTGGAGTCTTAGCGAACCTTATGGCACGCGCGACTGGTTCCCATGCAAGGATACTCCCGCCGATAAAGCAGATTCTTCCGATGTATGGGTAACCTGCCCCTCGGCTATGACCGTTGCCTCTAACGGAACGTTCGAAGGCATTACGGAAAATGGCAACGGAACGCATCTTGTCAAATGGAAGAGCCGTTACCCGATTGCTCAGTATCTAATCTCAATTGCTCTGACTAACTATACGCTTTACACTAATTATTTCAAATACTCGACAACTGATTCGATGGCTGTAATGAATTATATATTCCCGGAGAACTTTAACGAGCAGGCTAAGCAGGCTCTTGATAAGACTATAGACATGCTGAAGATTTACTCTGACCGGTTCGGGCTTTATCCATTCATCAAAGAAAAATACGGACATGCCCAGTTCGGATGGGGAGGAGGAATGGAGCATCAGACCATTACTTCGCTTGTAAGTTTCGATGAGGAATTAATCTCCCACGAACTTGCTCATCAGTGGTTTGGTGATAAAATTACCTGCGCAAAGTGGGAAGATATCTGGCTTAATGAAGGCTTTGCCGAATACTGTACTGCAATTTATTACGAGGACGCTTACGGAAAAACAATGTATGATTCATACATGGCGGGGTTGATATCCGGAGCTAAATATGCAGCCGGACCAATATATTTAGATGACATTACTAATGTCTATGAAATTTTTAATATCAGCCGTTCTTATTATAAAGGCGCGGCTGTTCTTCACATGCTCAGGGGTGTTGTCGGCGATTCCATTTTCTATAAGATTATGAAAACATACGCCAACGACTCCCGTTATGCTTACAATGTTGCCACTACTCCCGACTTTCAGGGCGTTGCCGAATCGGTTTACGGCAAGAGTCTGAAGTTTTTCTTTGATGAATGGATTTACGGAGAGAACTATCCTAAGTATTCTTATTCATGGAATTCAGCCCGAACCAGCATGGATACTTACAGAGTAAACCTGAACATCAGCCAGACACAGAATACTAATCCCGTATTTTTTACGATGCCGGTTCAAATTAAAATAAACTTTACATCAGGGATGGATACAATTATTACCGTGTGGAACGATAAACAGGAACAGTCATTTACGCTCGATGTCAGAAGCGAACCTGTCTCCGTAATTCCTGACCCGAACGGACTTATCATAAAAAATGCAAACCTTGTAAATGTATATAAGAATATTGAAAACATTACGACTTTTCAGCTCGAACAGAACTATCCCAATCCTTTTAATCCGGGTACAAAGATAAAATTCGGGATTGCAAACACCAGCGGGACTGTCAATGTTAGTCTTAAAGTCTTCGATGTCTTAGGGTGTGAGATGGCAATACTGATTAACGAAGAAAAGCAACCCGGGGTATATGAAATATACTTTGATGCAGCCAGCTATGGTTTGATGAGCGGTATTTATTATTACCAGCTAAAGGCTGGCAATACTATTGAATCGAGGAAGATGATTTACCTGAAATAACCGGAACTATAATGATACGCAGGCTATGTATAATCAACATTCACAGGATTTATCTGATTAAACCTAATCATACCCGCTTATAAAGAAAATGAGTAAGAAGAAACTTTCATTACCCGGGTAAAAACCCGGGCAATGAATTTATTCAGATTAATAAGAACTCACACTACAGAATAGTAACCGAATAATTCCCCTGTCCAACCACATAGAGATTAGTAACATTGAGGAATATATTATTCAGATTACCGAGGTCGCTCAGCATTATTGTCATCTTTTCACCCCGCAACAAATTTACACCTATATTAATGCAGGATGTTTCGGACGTGGGAACAAGAGCAAAAGCCAGATCCGTAACTCCGGTATTCCTGATAAGTGCTTCGCTTCCGTTAGTAAATACCTGTTCTACGATATTGACAGTTGCCGCACTATCGACAGCGCCTGTATAGATTTCATGCTCATTGCTGATGGCTCTCTTAAGCATTGCAAAATCAAAGAAGCGTCCGACATCGGCCGGAGTTTTCTTGTATTTTGTCATAAGGGTTCCGAGATTGCCATAAAGCTCCTCACACAATAATATACGTTCACCCTCGAGGTCATCGCTTGCAAGGCGCAGTCTCTCCTGCTGCTGCTGCTGAGATGAAAAACGGGCAGTTATTTCAGAACTGAATACCTGTATTTCCGCTTTAAGGTCGTCCATATCAGGCAGAGGCATGATCTTCGAAAGAAGAGCATCCAACGCGATAATCCTAAGCTCGCGGGCACCTGAATTAAAAGGCTGCCGCCCATTGGGAAAGGTCATTTGGTAATCTTCTGTCGTTTTTGGAAAAACGTACCTGAAGTCAGACTCCCATTTATCCATTCTCTTAATAAGCTGGTCAAACTTATCAACGGTAAAAGATGTAGCAGCCTTGGAGTCGCCCTCATCGACAAGATGAGTAATATAAGCATTGCGGTAGGCCAGATAGACGGGAGCAAAAGATACCTGCAAAGCCGTGATTACAGGGTCGCCTGTAACAGCAGCAAGCCGGTTTTTGTGGTCTTCGCTAAAAATGAAAGCCTTTTTCTTGCTGTCATGTGTACTTGACAAAAAAGTATTGTGAAGATAGAGTGACTGTTCCATTGTTCTCTCCTCAAAAATTAGTTATTAAATGTAAAAAATGTAATTATTTAAGTTGTCTTTTATCTGTTAAGCAGAAGATAAACAGGCAAGACAGGCTCCCGTCCATCAGAATATTTTTATTTTACACAAACATAATTTAAGAACGAAGTATAACCGGTACTATTAAGCACAACATCAGAATAAGAGAAAGAAGATATATTCTTTTATAACAAAATTATAAAAAAAAACTTCAAAAGCAATAATTATGATAAAATTGTTTTAAATTTTTACTATTTTTTTTCAAAAGCTGATTTATATCAACGGAATGGAAATATTATCAGACCTGTTTTGGATTAAAAGATGAGTATAGGATAACCGGAATAGTTTTATTTTAGTCAGCCCAGGTGTGTAAAATATATCACGGGGCATCATCTGACATGTCCTGCAGATGCGGGACATGTCATAGAACGTCTTTTTGCATGTCCTGCAGGTGCGGGACATGTCATAGAACGTCTTTTTGCATGTCCTGCAGGTGCGGGACATGTCATAGAACGTCTTTTTGCATGTCCTGCAGGTGCGGGACATGTCATAGAGCCTTAAACGGGTCAATCCGCACCTGCAGATTGGGTCATAGAGCCTTATTTTGCCCGACTGGCGGTTACTTAATGACCGGATCAGAGCTTTTTAGGTTAATATGAATGATACACAACAGGTAATGTCTGCCGGATGGATAAAAGGCTGGCAGAACTCATGGGAAAATTCTCTCAAAAATATCAGCGCGTCCGGTGCTTTTCTTAATCTTACTCATGATCATAATCATGCCCGACTGCCCTGAAATATCATACTATCAAACATCCCTGGCAAGACTTTTACTGCTGTAGCATTACTATTCACAGGCAGTTCAATTATAAAAGTACTGCCTTTCCCAAGGCTGGTTTCAACTTTTATATCTCCGCCATGTAGCAGCATTGTCTGTTTCGCAATATATAAACCCAGTCCGGTAGAAGATTCACCTCCGGTAGGTCTGGCAGATAACTTTACAAACTTGCCAAACAACCTGGATTTTTCTTCTTCCTTTATACCAGGTCCCTTATCAGCTATCCCGAGCTGAATGATAGAGTTCTGTATTTTTATATTTATTTCAATAGATGTATTGGAAGGCGAGTATTTAATTGCGTTGCTGGTCAGGTTGTCTATTGCTGATCTAAGTCTTACCGGGTCAGCCTCAATAACTACTCTTTTTTCTGTCTGATTATTAATAAGGATAATTTGTTTCTTCCTGTTAGCAAGCTCAGTATTTGCATTTATCACATCTTCAACCAGCTCAATGAAATCGATCCTTGTTTTATCGAGTTTAGTAATTGAAGCTTCTATAGCTGAAGAATCAAGCAGCTTAATAATAAGCTCAAGCATCCTCTGTGAACTGCTATATATCATATCAGCACATTCATTGATTATATTATCATCTGATACAGTATTACCTGTTACTGATTCATTTTTGATTAACTGAGAAAATCCCATAATCGAGTTCAAAGGGTTTTTCAGATCATGCGAAGCAATACTTAATACTTCACTTTTAAATTCATTTGCCTCCCTGAGAGAATCAACTGTCAGAAGATGTATTTTGGATTGTGCCAGTAACAGCTGATGAATATCAACAAGTTTATAACCTTTATTATAAGACCAGACTATTACCGGCTCATAAATGAGATTTGCGGGCCGCTGAAGAGCAAGCATTGTTGCTTCTATAATCGAGACAGAGTCATTTAATATAAGTGCCTGTGGAATCGATGTGGTTTCATATAAAAAATCTACAGTCCTGCTCAAATACAATGCAAGGCTAAAAGGCTGACTCATACATTCAAAGAAGAATTGCCTTGATATCATTCCATGGAACTCATTTCCGTTCATCACAATAATGCCCGGGGTAAGATGATCATCGTTCAGTATGTTCGCTACTTTCGAGACTTGTTTTCTGATATCAACCATTGTACTGAACGTATCCATATTGCTAAGATTTGAATGCAGGTTCAATCTTGTATTTTCTAAAGTAGCCATAATTATTAACTCCTGAATATAATTGAAAATGTAGTACCGACATTTTTTTCACTATTTACAAATATCTTTGCTCTGTTTATTTCCAGGTATTTTTTTACAAGAGCTAATCCCAGTCCGTTTCCTTCGAACTTCCGTGTATAGCCCATTTCTTCCTGTGTAAATGGAGTAAACAGGCCGGAAAGATAGTCCCTGGAAATTCCCAGTCCCGTGTCCTTTACATCAACACAAATCTCGGAGTTAACTCCCCTGTAAACGATTATATTTATTTCTCCGCTTACCGTAAATTTAATTGCATTATCAATAAGGTTTATAAAAATCTGTTCTAATGTATATGTATCAGCATAAATGACAGCATCCGTTGTTTGCTTTAGCAGGCACAACTTCAGATTCTTTGTTCTCGCAATCGGATGAAACTCCTCTATCATTTTTTCAAAGAACATATTTGTCAGATTAATATTCCGGTAATTTGCCTCATAACTATCCGACTGGAACTGCGACATATTTAATATCATATCTATTGTTCTGATTAAACGTCTGCTACCATTATCGATTGCCGTAAAACAGGATTTAAGTTCTTCTGGTATTTTATCAATTAGTTCATTCTCAAGCAGAGAAGTAAAACAAAGAATTGAGTTTACCGGCGTCCTGATCTCATGAGACATCTGAGCCAGGAACTCAGTTTTCAGTCTGTCCGATTTCTCTGCCTCATCTTTTGCAATTATCAGCTCTTTTTCAAAACTGATTCTTTGGATAGCCGCGCCTAGTGTCTGAACTGCAGAATACATAGCATCAGTTTCCGTACAAGTCATTCTTCTTACTTTGCGAAAGTAATCGAATCTGATAAATCCCCATAACATTTTTCCTGCAAACACCGGGATTGCAAGAATATACTTAACATTATCGAGCCGGAGGAATTGAATTTCATCCTCAGGAAATTCTTCCGAATAACCTTCAATGATTTCACCTTCCCCGAAAAGCTTCGCCCATCTTTCCAGTCCTAAATCTTTGTAAGACAGCCCGCGGAGTATCCTGTTCTCTTTCTTCCATTCAATTTCCTCATCGGACCATTCGAACAATGTATCAATCATCATATCAGTTCCATGTCCCTTATGATTCTCAAGAATCTGAATACGGTTAACACCGGTTGCTTTTCCCAGTTTATCAAGTACTTCATCTATACTTTGCCCAAGGTCATTTGTCTTTAGAAACATCTCTGAAGCAAAGCTTATGGCAGATAAGATTGAATCATACTGATTAAGGGATTGTATAGTACATTTTCTTTGTGTTATGTCAAAAAGACTAAGAAGAACATCGCTTCTGCTATTTATTATTGATAATCTTATTTCCAGCCAGACAGTTGATTCATCGAGTGTAATAAATTCCTTTTCCTGCTCAATCACGGCTCCACTAAGCAGTTCATCGATTGTCAGATGAAACATACTTCTGTTGCCAAAAATGGAATTAATGATTAAGTCAGATGTTAATAAATTATTCCCAAATATATTGGCAAACATCTGAGTTATCTTATTATTGTGCCACTTTAGTGAACCATTAATATCGAACAGAATAACTGCAAGCTGGATATTGGTAAATATTCCACGACTATTTATTCCCTGCCCGGGTAATCTCAGCTGGTTTTTAGAATCATTCGTCTGTTCTTTTTCATTACGATATTTTATTTTGGACAGGTTTGTTATCCGGCGTTCTGTAATTTCTTTAATTTCAATTCCCCTTATCATTGATTCAAAGTTCATATTGGAATCCCCCTGCATTTATATTAATACGGTATTATATCATTTTAATCAAAAAAAATTACACGAAATCAGCTTAAGAGTAACTATCCTTTCTATTCGTGCCGGGTACTGGAAGTGTTCTCTGTATAAAATGCTTTTTCGAAATTCTTAAATTAAGAGTTGGACAAAACTACACAGCCAGTATTAACTCAATATTAAATCCATGTTATCTTAATGTTAATTTAAGTATAAATAAATTTATAAGAACCACGCAGAACTCCATTTTGGAGACTTTGCATCATCAGGTGTATTATTATTTTCTTAATCTTACTCATAATCATAATCATAATCTTACTCACCTGCCTTTAAGCGAGTAAGATTATGATTACGATTATGATTAAGAGTATGAAGGGAAAGGGAAAAACAGGCACAGGTATATCAATGCGTCCGGTGCTTTCTTAATCTTACTCACCTGCCATAAAGCGAGTAAGATTAAGAGAAGAAAATGGAGCAGGGGAAAAGAAGGAAAATGTTTAATATATTATTGCCGACAGGTAGCCTACGACTTCAGAATTGTCTCCTGTTACATCACCTGAGTCCGAGCGATGAAGTACGCGGGCTTTATTTTTGCCCATCAGTTCAGCGGCTTTCATTACTGATACAATAGGACCGCCGCCGCAGGCTTCGCAACGGTTATTATCAAGATCATCCAGCAATGCAAGGTAATCCAAGCTGTTTATTCTTTCTTCAATTATAGAATCAAGAGAATGCGCTTCTTTCCTTGAGTGGAAATGCGACAGGTCGGAACTGGCAACAATTAGCGTCTTATCATCAATTATTTCGGTCAGCTTCTCACTTAGTTCAAATAAAAGCTGACCGTTCTGGTCTCCGATGACTACAGGCACAAGCGAAAAATCTTTAAGGGCATATTGCAGAAAAGGAAGATGCACTTCGAGCGCATGTTCATGCCGATGACCCTGCACACTTTTATAAATGCTCTCCATGCCATTAGTGAGCCTGTCCGATTTATCCTTATCGACAGCAAC
>Ga0194060_10003853_pt1 | contig 10525 bp, 13 predicted proteins | sample SepL225m_MetaG_FD_163427 | JGI IMG/M metagenome (GOLD analysis project Ga0194060, IMG submission 163427) | Anoxic zone freshwater microbial communities from boreal shield lake in IISD Experimental Lakes Area, Ontario, Canada - Sep2016-L222-5m | ecosystem: Environmental > Aquatic > Freshwater >... | reverse complement strand
TGACTGCAGAAAGTAGTGGAGCAGGCAATTATAAAAACATGGCGCAGCCATACAAATTCTAAACTCCCGAAGGAGTTGATAGATCTCTATCATAAACACTAATTTAATTTAAGGGCTAGTGATCCCTTGGCTTCAAATGCACTGCAAATATTGAAAGCCTTCTGAGACCTGATCTGAGCCAGACCACCCAACATCATAGATTTCAGTTTAGTTTCTGAATCTTTATAAACTCTCACATTTTGAAAATAGCCGGTTATAGCGTTATAAGCTCCAAATAAAGATCCCTTAGTAGTATCCATAGCTTGAGTAGGATTGCTCATAGCATATTCATATGCACTGTTACACATGGTTTCAAAATAGGCTGAGTTTTCAGAGCCAGCGTCAATATTTTGAAGTGTTTCTTTATTGGGTGCAAGTGCTAGCTGAATTAGTTTTTTCACTTCCAAATCAATTATGGGAACCATTGACCACCTGTTAAAAATATCCTCCAGCTGAACTGATAACTGATTTGATATACCCATTACAGTATGAGCTAGTGTAAGCCTATCCTTTGCGTTGGCAGTATGTCTGATCTTGATAGAATTGCTGTGGTTTTTTAGAGCAGCATTTAGGGTGTTATTGCAGACTATTCTTATAGGGGTAAAAGCTGCTGTAATGCTTCCAAAGCCATCATGCGAGGTAGTTAAGAAAAGATATTGCTCAATCAAATCATCCTTGCCAACTTTAATGTAAGATGGAAGTTTTGCAGTTATAAATATTCTTTCACCTTTGCCTAGTGCTCCGGCGGTTTCATACTGAATACCTTCACCACCTACGATTGAGTCAAAGAATTCAAATGCATCTACGTTTTGAACAATCTCATAATCTTTGCCAACAACTCCTAATACTTGATTGGTATCAGTTCTGATAGTAGCCTGGTGATCCGGAATTTCAATATCTCTGATAAGAAAGTCCAGTCCTTTACTCAGATCTCCATCATGAGTGTAAATCTTCCGTTTTACTACTTCATAATCCAACCCTGCGTAGATTAATGCTTCTTTGCTATTGGGATAGTCAGTAACAATCTGGCCAAGATTGTGCCAAGCTTTTTCTTTTACTGAGAAAAAGCTATGCTTACCAGTTTGTTCATTATAATTTAAATTATGTGCCATTGAAATAGATTTAAGTTATTAAAATGATTTTTATTCGGACCTAGAAATGATAAGGGATTAATCGTCGTAAGCACCGTTCAATAGCAACTAAGCATTTAGCAAAAAGGAAGCTGTATAAATCATTGGATTAACAATGCTGACCAACTTGATACTGCCAGTGCAGGATATGAAGCTGAAGTACAGAACAAAAGTTTTAAGGCAGTCTCTTTTTGTGTATGCTTAGTTGCTGTTAATTTTGCGGTAGACGTTTTAGTCCATTAATTATTCACTGGTCACCTCCTCGATCTTAGAGGATGCCTTGCTACCCAGCAGAAGCAGTTCATTAACCTGAACCTCTGAAATATATTTCTTTACGCCTTCTTTATCGGTGTAGCTTCTGTTGATCAACCGGCCTTCAATGGCTACTTCACTGCCCTTATTCAGATATTTCTCTGCAATATCTGCAACTGCACCCCAGGCAATAAGTTGGGTCCAGGTTGTTTCTGTGACCTTCTCCCCATTAGTATTGCGATAACTTTGATTGGTTGCGATAGAAAAGCGTGCTAACTTTTTACCGCTTTCGGTTTCTCGTACTTCAGGTGTACTACCGAGGTGACCGATTAATTGCACCTTGTTTTTGATTGCATTCATCTTGTTAAGATTTAATTGTTATAAAATAAAAACTGTTTACTTAGTTAAATAACTCCTTCATCAGCAAATGAATAATACCCATCGTCAGATACGATGATGTGATCTAGCACACATATGTCGAAGTAACTTGCTGCCTGCTTAATCTTTCTGGTTATCTCTTGGTCAGCATTTGATGGAAGCAGATTCCCTGAAGGATGATTATGGCTTAGTACAATTGAAGTAGCATCATGTTCTACAGCCTTCTTCAATATCAATCGTGGATCAGCTACAGTTCCCGTAAGACCCCCTCTACTGATTATCTCAAAATGTTTGATCCGATTGGCTCGGTTTAGAAATATTACTGCAAATACCTCATAGGTGTAATCCTTAAGCAGAGCCTTTAAATAATGGGCTATATCCTCGCTGTTGGTTATGCATAACTTACCTATAGGCTTACATATTTCGCGCCTTTTACCGAGCTCTAATGCAGCAACAATAAGAGTAGATTTAGCTTCACCAATGCCCTTAATTTTTTGGAGGTCTTTTATTGAGAGTTTACCAAGTTCATTTAGGTTGTCACCGGCAAGGGTCAATATCTCTTTAGCCAGATCATGGGCTGATTTATCCTTATTGCCTACATTTAAAAGAATGGATATCAGCTCAGAATTTGACAAAGCCTCTAATCCATTTGTCAGTAGCCTGGCTCTAGGCATATCAGAATAAACCCAATGAGTATTAGGCACAATGGTTTTGTTGGAAGTTTCCATTTGAATAAGTTTAGGTGAAGTAAATGATGATGTTGAAGGGAGTGACACAACGAAGCATAGCAGAGATCCAAGGCTAGATCAATACTTTTGCTCTCCTTTAAGAATAATTAAGCTCTGGCCTGAATTATTTCTTTTTATAGGGATGTTGCTGGGGAGTTCCCACAATTACTAATTAGGTCTGGGATATCTGGGAGGGTAACCAATTGAGTGGGGGATACATTTACAAAACTTTACCCAATGGCTAAATTTTGCACTTTATAATATACTAAAAAATAAAAAATTATTTTACCCATGCTGTATATTCTTTAATGGGAGTATTATTACTCAGTCCCACATCATAAACCCCATGGATATATGAAGGTTTTCAGTTTTGCACTTGGGGCAATAGAATCTTTTTGAATAATCAAGGGTGAATTTTAACTCATATTCATCCAGCTTATCAGGGTGTTGCTTAAAGTAGGCTTTTTGAGATTGTGTTAACTTGCTCTCCTCAATTATATTCTCGATTGTTAGCCCCCATGGATTATCCTCTAAAAAATCTAACGAATAAAAAAAGTTATGGGTATCACAATATTCTTTTTCGTGCTTGAGTTGAAAGCTTCCGCATAAAGAAAGAAGTGATTTGCATTTGTTGCAATAGGGATCCTCAGCAGTTGTGCCAAGTATTTTATGACATGTATTGCAGTAACCGGGCAGAAGAATATCTGGCAGAAGAATATCTCCCTTATTCATTCCTCGGCCTATCATTACATTATTTCTGAACGAACTTTTGAATTCTTCAAGGGTTTTAGGCTTTTTTTTACCGGAGGATGTTTCTTTTTCCAGAGCATCATGCTTGCATTTATCGCAGCTTATTGAAACTGAGTCCCCCATATAAAAAGATATAAATTAGATAAGTGAGTCAAAGGGTACGAATTTATCAATATCGGTATCGCCGTATATTTTATGATTTTTAAAAAATGCTAGTAAATCATTCAGTGACGGACCAAGAAGGTAGATTTTCTCTTCATATAGGCTTGCTAAAAAATAGTATTGGCCGTTTAAATAAAACAACAAATCTCCATCAGATAATTCTCCGATCAGAGTACAATCAGATCGTCTATTCTTTTTAAAAAATTTTATCTCGGCTTTAGTTTGGTTACATCCTCTCCAAAGCTTAGTTTGGTTGACAATTTTCATTATTGGGAATATTTTTATATAATCCCCTATAATGCCTTCTCCAAACTGACCAATGAAGTATAAATAGTCATTGGGCAAGTCGATTTTATCAACCCCCTCAAATTTCATATTAAAATCAATTGTCCACTGAGAAACATCATTGTTTGCTATAAGGAGCGGTTGAACTTTAATATTTGAAAAAATATTGTTCGCTTTATCATAATGTGTATGTAATACGTTGCCTGGCAAATTATTATTATTTAAAAAGTTAATTATCTCATAGTTGGTTTAGCCTCATAAACTATCTGTATTGCTATCGCTTGTAGTTGGTATTCATTCATAATTTCAAAGTGAGAATTAATTTCTGTATGTAACTTTCCAAGTGCTAAAAGGCAACCAATAGCCTGGGTTTGACCTTTACAAAACATAAAATATGGTATTGAAAAAAGGCAAATTGCAAAATCTTTGGCAGTTGGTGGGATTTGTTTTACCCTTACTATGTTAATCAAATCTTGGAATTTATTTGAATTCATAATTTTTTCAAAAACTTTATGAAATTTTCTTTCACCAAATTCAGTTGAATATGCATCTGTCATCAATTCAACTATTTTGTGAAAGGGCAATGCGTAAAGTAATTCATCACTAATCATAAATGTAGTTTATAAAATCATAAATAACTGAACAAATTGACTTGTTATTCATAATAAAATTAAAAGCAAAATCACCTACAAATCGTTTTAAAATCTACTAATTCCATTCAAGGTATTTATCTGCAAGCTTAACTGATAATTCATCTATTGTTTTATTAATATCAGTTTCGGTCATACATAAAGCAGTTTGTGATTCTTTAAAAATAATTTTGAATTGTTCTTTTGCTTTTCTAATGCCTTCGAGAAGAATTATACCATGTATGGGGTCATCATTAACTAGTTTGTTATTTTTGAATATAATCTTTATAACTTCATCAAATTTCTCAACTATTTGTTTTTTAAATATTTCTTTTCTTATTTCAGGATAAGTGAAATCATTCATTATTGCCATTTCGAATATATCCCCACAAATATCAATGACTTTGAATTCTAATGCCTCCTTTGAAATTTTTATCACTGGAAAGTCTAAAGTTATTTCACCACTATCCAATTTAACTTGGTCTTGAGTGTTATTATTAATCAAGTACCTTATTAGTTCAGGTTTGTTTGGTATTTTAATAACATAAGGATGTGTTTCTCCGAGTAATTGGACATACGAACCATACCTATATTCTTTATTAGATATAATTCTTCCAATAACTGAAAATTCATCAAAGGCATCTGATGCGCTTCTAAAAGCATGAATTCTTGAACCGTCAGGGAGCATTCGTAAATAACAGCCACTAAATAATGTATCAAATACTACAAAAAATAGAAATTCTTCCATTTAACTAGTTTTAATTATGCTTATAAAACTACTATTTAAAAATTGAACCATATCATATATGTTATGGTTACTTATATGATATCTCGCAATCTTTATGATTGTGAGCAAAATTCGTGACGATAAATACCTTCTGGCTTTTGGAAAGCACGTAAAAAAGCTTAGAAATAGAAAAAAGCTATCCAGGGAGACCTTAGCCGCTTACTCAAACATCGAGACAATGCAGGTATACCGGGTTGAAACAGGCCAGACTAATGCTACTGTCTCGACAATTGTAGCTTTAGCTAAGGGGCTGGAGGTTCACCCAAAAAAGTTATTGGATTTCAACTACGAATAAGTCCTATATCTCAGAAATCAGTCCAATTATTAATTATTTTCTTAATAACATGAGATAAATGCCTCTGTGAGCTATTTTAAGGCCCCGAATTTGCCCTTAACTCGCTGATTATGTAGATTGTATGCTTGATGATAATCTTTTAAATTTGAGCATTTAAATAGCTCTGTGATCTTCTGAAGATAATTGGTCAGTTTGCCCGGATTCATAAGGACTTATTTTACCATTAGTATTATATTGGCTGATCTGGCCTATCCCAAATTTGGGTATTTGACATGTAGGCTTAAATGGAGAAGGTTATAAATTCATTTAAAGGCACCTTTTAATTGCAGATATTCTACCTATAAAAAAGTGGTGTACTGGTACAAATCTCCTATATATAACTATACCAGTACACCACTATTTAAATACATACCTATTAATATCAGATATATTATTTCTGTATATCTGCTTGTATGTAGTATTAATTCAGTCTTCTTTTTAAGACGAGGCTCTTTAAAGTTTCCAATTGATTTTTATAGGTGCCTTCCACTAAAGAAGCAACATACCCATTAAGCCATTGTTCATCTACTGATGCATTATAGTTACGAGCATCAGATAGCATCTTTGCTTTTAATAGTAATTTAGCTTCAGCTATAAAATCGAATTGCTGGTAATATTTGCAATGAAAAGATTTCTTAACCAGCAGCTTTGGGTAGCCAGGAAGGATAGAATAAATAGCCAACTCATTTATGAAATTATGAGTATGACCAATACCTATATTTCTTGTAATAATAATTTTTTCAGACATTTTGAAACCTGTATAATATGTATTGCCTGCTTGGCTTGTATAACCAGTGGTAAAAAACATATTTAGCTCTTCATTATATATAATCCTACTTTGCCTGATATCAACTGGTAACAATTGTACGTTTAATTTATTTGTTTGTTTCATAATATTTAATTTTAAAAGTTAATAATTTATAGAATTAAAAAGTGGTGTTCTGATGAAAACTTCTGAAAGACTCTACCAGAACACCATTTGTTTTACTCTTCATATAGGATCCAAAATTTGTCCTCATCCTGTTTGATCATTTTGTGCAATCTCATTTGAGCAAACCTTGACTTGGCTGTCCCTTCTCCTTTTCTAGTGATTTTCATAATTTGATCCTTTATTGTTCCGTATTTGAGTTTTTTCTTATCCTGAAACACATCTAAACATAATTTCTTAGTGTTTTCAATACTGCATTTTTCTGTTATAACATCTTCATCAAATGTCCTTGCAAACTCATCATGATACCCTTTTTCTTTATTGTAAATGAATTGGACCTGTGGAATGTTATTCCTCCATGCTTTGCGTAAGAGTTTGGGTTCTAAAGAAGATACATCACCATAATTTTTGACAAATTGATTTTTGACAAATAAAACACTCTCGCTTTTTCTTTGGAATTGACTACCAAGATGCCCCCGTTCTTTGTCACTGTTTGGGTTAGTATGAATAATGACAATTACTGGAGCATAAAAATCATTTGCTATATCTCCAATTTTTTTTACGAGAGCATTAGATTGAGTAGGATCATTGACATCATATAATAAATCTGCAGCTCCGTCAATTACTATTAGATGAATACCCCCAAATTGTTTAGAAGCTAAATCACAAATGGTTCTAATGACATCTATTGATCCCTCTACACCCCAATCGCGGATATTATATGATCGGAAATACTCTGGGCATGTTTCTATATTACTCCGTCTTAAAATGGCCATTAAATTGATCTTATGGTCATACCGGGATTGTTCAGTATCAAAGTGGAGTACCGCCTTGCCACTAGTATTTGGTTCGACCTTTAGTGCACTTAATCCATCGATATTGCCATCGGGACTTATTGCTCCGGCTATCAGTATGTACGCAAACGAACTTTTACCACTCTTACTGGCACCACTAATGGTAGTAATATTGCCTTCTGTACTTATGATTTCACCATTAATTGTAATTACAGGAATTGGCGGTTTAATATCGGTCGTATCTGTTATACGAAATTCATTAAAGCCATTTAAGGTCATATCCAAATCAGACACATCAATCTCGTCTTTAAGTATCTCATCTGGATTCTCATTTTTATAGGAGTTGCCAGAGTTTTTAATATTATTTTCCATGATGATTTACGCCTCCTTTCGTATTTATGTACGTTGCTGCTTGGATTTGCTTCTCGGCATGGCTGCTGTTTGCATTTGATAGCATCCAGGCTTCTAGCCTTTCTCTGTCGAAGAAGATTCTTTTGCCGTTTGGTTTGCTGTAGGGCAATATGCCTGAGCTTGTAAGTTTGTAAACATAACTCTTGGCGTAGCCTAGGTAAATGCATCCTTCTTTGAATGTTAGTACTCTGTTTTGATTAATTTCCATTTTTAGAAAATTTAGAATTTTAAAAAATGGACTAGCGCTAATCCGTTAACAGTGTAAAAGAAAATAAAAGGAAGTGTATAGAATAATACTGTTTCTGAGGGTACGGTCATTAAAAAAGCCCGCTAAAGCAGGCCTGTAAAGGATTTGTAAGGTAAAAAAATTAAGGTACGGTACGGTATGGTATCCTTATTTGAAGTATTTATTTAGTAGGGTCTTGTGCTTTTCTCGATCAGTCTTTTTACCACTACGCAATTGAATATCTACATCGTTTCCGTATTTACTTATTGAATACTCATTTACTGACTTTATATTAGTAGATCCTTTAACAAAATACTTCTTATCAAATAATAGTTGGCAAAATGCTGCACACTCAATTTTACCCTTTCCATCCCTCCATTCTGAAATTTTACTTCCAAGTTTCTTTTCAATTTCATTTAAACGATCATAAAACTCAGGTCTTATATATTTTTCCCATTGCTGAACGTTTTCTTCTTGTGTTTCTTGATCTGTATTTTCATCAAGCCATCGTAAAACAATATCTTTTTGTAGAGCATTTATATCGTTTGAGAAAATTAATTTTGTATGCTTATACCATTCATTTTTAACACCCCCGTTTCGTTCATAAATCTTAATATGGCTATTTAATTCATTAGGTATTTCATCTGGATTAATAGCTTCAATCCAATTTATAAATTCATTATCGTTACTCTCTTGTAAAAAATTTAAAAAATCGTTCCCGCCATATAAGCTACTGTTGATAAGCACTAAATCTTTGATATTTGGAAAGTGGTAATAATATTTAATCTCATGTTCAAGTTCAGCTTCATTTTTTAAAAAAAGGTACCTAATACAGTAAAGCTGATAAGTATAATAAATAGCTAAATCCTGTGCAGTTATAGGATATTTCCAAATGCCCTTCTTGCCTATATTTTCAGGTTCATTTCTTTCATAAAGAAGTTTGGCTGTTTTTTGAAACGATGAAGTAAATATTATATGGTTATCAATTAGTTCAGATTTTAAACTGCTGTCCTTAAAATTTTTGCATAAATCAGCAAATGTTTTATTGATTGCACTTAACCACAACTTATTTACCCTATCATATTTCTCTTTATCTTCTAGAAATATTTTATCTAATTCTTCGAGTAATTCACTTCTTTCTTCCACCAATGAATACATTCTCTCAATTAGACTATTAATCTCTTTTTGTTTTTCGGGAAGGCTTAAGGAATTGAACTCTGGATCATACTGAAACATCTTAATTTCAGTGCAAATCCCCTCTACTTCTTTATTTAAATTGTTGAAATCCAACATATAGGTAGTTTTAGAATTACAAATCTATATTTATCTTTTCAGTAGCCTTCTGTTTCATTTCATCAGCAGCTTTTACATACCGCTGAGTATGCTTCATACTGGTGTGCCCTAGTAGCTGTGAGGCGGTTAACACATCCACATCATTGTAAATAAGGTTGGTGCCAAATGAATGCCTGGCATTATGCCAAGTGATCACTTTATCTATCTTAGCCCTCTTTACCCAAGCTTTTACTGTTTTATTGGCTCCATTGGCTGTTGGGAGATCAAACACATTATTTATTGGTTTTCCGGCTATTCCTAATAACTTAATTGCAGTATCATTTAAATGGTTAGTAACCACCTCGCCGGTTTTGCTTTGAACAATACTCATTTGACGATTCTTGAGATTTAGATTCTGCCATTTAAGAGCTTTAACATCACACCAACGTAAGCCTGTGACACAACTAAATAAAAATGCTCTCCTGACTTCATTGCTTTCAGTAGAGGTTGCGCTTAATGTTTTCAGTTCATCAAGTGTTAATGTATCTTTCTTCTTAGCCTTGCCCTTTACTTTACGTTCTACCAAGTCGAGGGCATTATCTTTCAATAATCTCTTTCGATAAGCATGTTTGATCATCTTTTTAAACCTCGTAAAATAAGAAGAGGCTCCTTCGCCAGTACTCTTAGCCTCTAAAAAATCAATAAAATCTTCAATGATTAAGGCGGTTAGATTACCAAAGGTTAGACCAGTTAGTTTTCTTTCTGATAGAAAGCTAATAAAACGCTTTAAAACCCCCTGGAGATTTCTTTTATCCTTCTTTGTATATCCATCAATATATGCCTGCATCCATTCGGTGATGATTGTTTTTTTACCGGCCTCACTTTCCATATTGTAATTGTTCTCTTCTAGTGCAACCGTCCTAGCTAATCTTATAGCTTCAGCTTTCTTTAATAGTTCTTTATTCTCCTCACGATCTAGCAAATTTGAAGGCTTAGAAAGTTTGAGGTGTTTTAATGTTTCAATGGTTCTTCTACCATTATGAAATATGTCTAGTCTTAACGAAGTAGATCCATCTGCATTTTTACGTTTTCTAAGAATTACACTCATATATCTTTGGTTTGATGTTCGCTTCTCTAAGGTATGAAATTTATTAAAATAGCGTGCCTCGAGGTACAATAGGGGTACAGAAATTGAGAAATCAATGATAAATGAAGAGAAATGAAAAGAAAGAAAATCCTCTGAAACACTTACTAGCACTGTATTTGTACGTAATAAAAAACCCCCTCAAAAAGGGGGTCTGGTGCCCAGAACAGGAATCGAACCTGCACATCCTTGCGAACGGCAGATTTTGAGTCTGCTGCGTCTACCAATTCCGCCATCTGGGCGTCTGTTATCAGGATCTAATGGGCTGCAATATTA
>Ga0194060_10003852_pt1 | contig 10527 bp, 11 predicted proteins | sample SepL225m_MetaG_FD_163427 | JGI IMG/M metagenome (GOLD analysis project Ga0194060, IMG submission 163427) | Anoxic zone freshwater microbial communities from boreal shield lake in IISD Experimental Lakes Area, Ontario, Canada - Sep2016-L222-5m | ecosystem: Environmental > Aquatic > Freshwater >... | reverse complement strand
CAGAAGAGTTGCAGGTAAATTTTCCGTGGTATGAAGAAACCGCCTCGCAAAAACCAAACTGGGTTGACCCGATCAAGACAGGTGAAAAAATCCCGGCGCAGCGGATCGGAGTTGTGCGCGGCTTGTTCTGGCAACCAGCACATATTGAACTCCTGTCACCCGTAGCTGCGAAAAGCTGCATCTGTTGCGGTCAACCGGCAACATCAGTCTATAAGACATTCAACAAAGCGAAGTTTAGCTATACCGTTGAGGGAACTTGGCCGCACCCGCATTCACCGCGCCTCATGATCAACAAAAAAGGGGCGATGGAAGAGAAGTTTGCGGCATTTACCACCACGGCACCGGCCTGGACCCAGTTGAGCCGTTTCGTTGTACAGCAGCAGATTGACAACAGCAATAGCGAGGGGCAGCAACCGGCAGCAGTCATTATGCAGGCACGCAAGGTTCTGCCACCTCAATTGCAGAAGCTGCATCTGCTGGTAGGTGGATATCGTAACAATCAGGCTTCGGTGCTGGAACGCCGCCATGAGGTTTTTACGCTTAATCATGGATGGGACAAAAGCCCGGAAGTCATCAATGCCATGGTATCGCTTGGCCGTGGCTATCGGGATGCTCTTTATAAAGCGTTGTCTCTGTTTGTTGGTGGCATAAAGGAAAGCAAGGGTGCTACTAAAATCAAAGGTTCCGGAATCAAAGTAAATCAGTCAGCCGAGGCGCAATTCTATCGCCGCTCAGAGCCAACAGTTGAAGATATTTTGGCGCGAATTGATTTTACCAACCCGGCTCCGGTGTTGGCAAGAATGCGCGGAGAGTTGAAAGCGATTGTTATGGAACTTTTTGAGGAAGCAACTCGCCCTTATCTGAACGACCCTGAATTGATTCGCACGCTGGCCGTTGCAAGGCGAACGCTTTACAAACATACCAATAATCTTGAACCACAACAGAATAAAGGAGGGGTTAATGGAACAGCGGAAATACCATGAAGAATTTATGGCACTCTACCATGTCTGGGAACAATTGCCTAATGGGGCAAAAGCTGAACTCAGGCGGGTTGCCAAGCCGGATGAACTTTTGGATGTACCGGCATTTTACCGACTGTACAGCGGCAAAGCCCATGCAGAATGGGAAAAGCGTGCTTACCAGCGGCTGATTTTCTGCCTGCCATACGTTAAGCACAACAACGAAAATGTGGGGCTTGGCAAGGCTTTGACCAGAGGCAAGGGAGTAAGCGAAAAGCGGCTGTTTCAGGTCGTTCGTTCAGATGATCCCAACGATATGATTCAACTGCGGCGTATTCTGCAAATGACCGAACCTGCGGCAAATTGGATACAAACCGCCAAAACGCTTTGGTACTGGAATGAACGGAGCAAACGCGACCTGCTTGAAGACTATTTCTTATCAACCAAACAACATAGCGATAACTCGACAAAGAAAGGAACAACACCATGAACAAAAATTTCATCAACTTTCACATCCTGATTTCCCACAGCCCTTCCTGCCTCAATCGCGACGATATGAATATGCAGAAATCGGCCATCTTCGGAGGCAAGCGCCGGGTGCGCATTTCCAGCCAGAGTCTGAAACGTACCATGCGCAAGAGCGATTTTTACGATGCAAATCTTGGAGAAGAGAGCATCAGAAGTAGAAACCTTGAACTACTCAGAGAAGAGTTTGTTGCCTCGTTTCAAGGTGAGTTTGATGAAGCAATCATCAAGGAAGCGTTAGATCGTTTTGCAAAGACAAAATCCGGTAACGACGATACGGATGAAGACGCTGAAGCAGAAGATACGGAACAAACAACACCCGACAAAAAAATTGCTGTTGCACCGTGGATTAAGGAGGAATTCAGGATTATATGCCAAGTCGTAAAAGATGTCAGAGCGCAAGGACTAACGCAGGAAGAAGCAGACAAAGCAAAACAAACTTTTGAAAAACAGAAAGGAAAGAAGAAAAAACCGATTGAAACTTTTATCGATGCAGCATTTGGAAAGAAAATTGAAAAATTCCTTGAAACTAAACGCGACGCATTAATAAAGGCAATTGGATCAGCGGTTGATGTGGCCCTCTCGGGAAGAATGGCTACTTCCGGTCTGATGACAACAATTGATGGTGCGCTTGCATTAGCACATGTTATCACTACCCACGCTGTAGATGCAGACATTGACTGGTTTACCGCTGTGGATGATTTACAGGAACAAGGATCTGGCCATCTGGATACGCAGGAATTTTCCAGCGGCGTCTTTTATCGTTATGCCAGCTTAAACCTGAAACAATTGCAAATGAACCTCGGTTTGATACCAAATATTAAAGCACCGGAAACCGTAGAAAGCCGTGCAAAGGTACTCGAAATTGCAGCATCTTTGCTGCATATGATGACAACCGAAACTCCCTCCGCCAAACAACAAAGCTTTGCCGCCCACAATCTGGCTGATTTGGCGATGGTCTCGTTTTCCGATATCCCCGTTTCTCTGGCCAATGCCTTTGAAGAACCGGTCAGGGCAACCAAGGGTTTTTTGAAGCCGTCTATTGAGGAACTTCACAAATACTGGCAAGCCGTTCACTACTGGATATGGACTGGATGAACAGTGCGCCCAGTTTGCCCTTGCCGCTGCTGCACCGGAAGACATTAAAGAGTGCAAGACACTGGATGCTTTGAAAGCCTGGGTACGGACGGACGGAAAGGGGTAAGTCATGGGAGACTATCTTATCCTCAAGCTCCACGGTCCGATGCAGTCGTGGGGTGAACATACTTTCGAGGGGTTGCGGCCATCCGCAAATTTTCCAACCAGAAGCGGCATTCTCGGCCTGTTGGGGGCTTGTCTCGGTATCGGTCGTAATGAGTATGACCAGTTGCAACTGTTGGCGGATAGCGTACGAATAGCGGTGCGGGTGGATGAACGCTGGGTGACTCGTCGAGATGGTTCAAAACGGTCTTTGCGAATGGTCAAGATGACCGATTATCACACCGTGAAAGATGCGCGTGAGGATTATTCCGGTTTAAAAAGTCATGAAATCATTCAGACCTGGCGTGAATACCTGTACGACGCCGAGTTTACCGTAGCACTCTGGATGCGTGATGGTGTTGGGCTTAGCCTTGATGATCTGGAAAAAGCGGTAAAAAAACCATATTTCACTCCCTATCTGGGCCGGCGTAGTTGCCCTCTGTCTCGCCCTTTGTATCATTCTCGCATATCGGCGGCTGGCGTGGTGGATGCTTTGCAAACTGTGATTCCGCCGGGGGGGACGATTTACAGCGAAGAGCAGATCAGTGACCGGATGAAGCGGGTGCGCGACGTGCCGTTGATCCGCCAGCCGCGCCAGTTTGCCGGGCGCAACATCTACGTCCGGGGAGGTGAACATGTATCTTAGTAAAGTCATGATACGGGGAGGAGCCTGCCGCAATCCGTACGAAATTCACCGGGTACTCTGGCAACTGTTTGCCGAAGACGCGGATGCTGTTCGAGATTTTCTCTTTCGCGTCGGCAAGTCTGACTGGAACCAGGCCGAGGTGCTGATGCAATCGCTTCGTAAACCGGAAAAAATGTATGATACCGCACAAATTCTGGGCTGTAAGGAGTATTCATTGTCACTGCAAGCCGGTCAGCAATTACGTTTTTTGCTGGTTGCCAATCCAATCAAGATGATCAAGGACGAAAAAGGGCGTACGGATGCAGCCGGTGAGCCGAAGAAGTGCCGGGTGCCGCTGGTGCGGGAGGACGATCAACGCGCCTGGATTGAGCGAAAATTTCAGGGGGCGGCAATATTGGAAACACTTGCAATCGATCCGGTTTTTCCTCTGCGATTCAGGAAAAACAAGGATGACAAGGCGGGAAAGATTCAGCAAGTTAATTTTCAAGGCGTGTTGTGCGTGGAAGATGTAGTGGCGTTGACAGCATTGATCCAATCCGGCATCGGCCCAGCCAAAGCTTTCGGTTGCGGGTTGTTGTCATTGGCGAGAGTGCGAATCTGAATTCACCCTTGCCCCCTTTTAAAAGTGGGGTAAAGGCAAATCCCCCTAAGTCCCCCTTTCTGAAGGGGAACTTAAAAGCCCCACTTTCTGAAGGGTGGTTGGGGGGATTTGCCTTCAATGGATTCATAGCATCGAATTTATTTAGTTTTCATAGTTTTCATAGTTGGAGGTAAAAATGGAAAACAAACTGGCGGTATTCACAGACAAGCAGATCAGGCGGACACTGCATAATGATGAATGGTGGTTTTCTGTCGCGGATGTCATCGAGACACTGACAGAAAGTAATGATGTTCGTCAGTACGTCAAACGGTTGCGGCAACGTGATTCTGAACTGGATTCCTACTGGGGTACAATTTGTACCCCACTTGAATTGATTGCGCCAGATGGCAAAAAAAGGGCGACAAACTGCGCCAACACCGAAGGTATCTACCGCATCATCCAGTCCATCCCTTCCCCTAAAGCCGAACCATTTAAACGCTGGCTGGCAAAAGTCGGTTATGAGCGGGTTCAGGAGATCGAAGACCCGGATTTGTAAAGTTTGTGGAGTTTTTAGAGTTTTTAGAGTTTTTAGAGTTTTTAGAGTTTTTAGAGTTTGGGGCGTTTGTGGAGTTATAGAGTTTGGGGGAAATGGGATGTCAAAAATTGAACGGTTTGAGGATATTCAGGCGTGGCAGAAGGCACGTTTACTGGTCAAAGAGGTTTATTCAGTCAGCAATACCGGCCTGTTTGTCAAGGACTTCGGACTTAGGGATCAGATACGACGGGCTGCTGTGTCGATTATGCTTAATATTGCCGAAGGTTTTGCCAGAAGAACCAACCGGGAGTTCATTCAGTTTCTCGTCATTGCCCACGGATCTGCGGCAGAAGTTCAAGCAGCTCTCTATGTTGCTCTTGATCAAGAATATCTGAAAAAAACCGATTTTGACGATATCTATCGATTGGCGGATGAAACATCTAAAATGATCATGGGACTGTCAAGCTATCTGAAGAAAAGTTTTTAGAGCTAACTCTATTAACTCAAGAAACTCCAAAAACTCAAGAAACTCCAAAAACTCTATTAACTCAAGGAACTCCATGAACTCAAACCTCCCCCCATTAAAACCCCTCCCGATCAAAGATCGCATCTCGGTGATCTATATCGAAAAGGGGAATCTTGACGTTATCGACGGATCCTTTGTTGTCGTGGACAAAACCGGCGTCCGCACTCATATCCCTATCGGCACGGTAGCCTGTCTGATGCTGGAACCGGGGACGCGGGTATCTCACTCTGCCGTTGTCCTTGCCGCGAGGGTAGGGTGCCTGCTGGTCTGGATCGGAGAAGCCGGGGTGCGCCTGTATGCCGCCGGTCAGCCGGGTGGGGCGCGGTCGGATAGGCTTCTGTATCAGGCAAAGCTGGCGCTGGATGATTCGGCAAGATTGAAGGTCGTCCGCAAGATGTATGCGCTCCGTTTCAAGGAGGAACCACCGGAGCGGAGAAGTGTAGAGCAGTTGCGCGGTATTGAGGGTGTACGGGTTCGCAAAACTTACGAACTGCTGGCTCGTCAATACGGGGTGGAGTGGAAACACCGCAATTACGATCACACCGAATGGGAGAGCGGCGACGTTCCAAACCGTTGCCTGTCATCGGCCACCGCCTGTATATACGGCATCTGCGAGGCGGCTATTCTGGCTGCTGGATATGCCCCTGCGGTCGGCTTTATCCATACCGGCAAGCCGCAGTCGTTTGTGTACGATATTGCCGACATCTTCAAGTTTGATACGGTCGTGCCGGTCGCTTTTCGGATTGCCGGTAAAAACCCTCATAATCCGGAGCGTGAGGTGCGTCTGGCCTGTAGAGATGCTTTTCGCCAGAGCCATCTGCTGGATAAAATCATCCCTACGATTGAGGAGGTTCTTGCCGCCGGGGAGGTGGAGCGGCCAAAAGCGCATGAAGAGGCGGTAGAGATTGCCATTCCCAACAAGGAGGTGCTTGGCGATGCTGGTCATCGTGGTTGAGAATGTTCCGCCACGTCTGCGTGGCAGGCTTGGTCTCTGGCTGGTTGAAGTGCGCGCCGGGGTTTATGTGGGTGATGTGTCGCGCAGGGTGCGGGATATGATCTGGGGTAATCTTGAAGAAGGCGTTGAGAATGGCAATGCAGTAATGGCGTGGACATCAAATAACGAATCAGGTTTTGACTTCATGACACTCGGAAATAATCGAAGGATTCCTGTTGAGATGGATGGTATAAAGCTGGTATCTTTCCTCCCTCCGGAAGGGTTGAATAAAGGGGAGGAATACCCGTTTTGAGGAGGTAAAAATTCGGTACAATTTTTAATGTTCAATTAGCTCAATAATATTGAGGAAGTAGAAGAAGTCCGTTCCCCGCAAGCGCGGGGATGAACCATCAGTAAGGTCATCACAGTCAGGAACATCATCCCGTTCCCCGCAAGCGCGGGGATGAACCGATTAACATATCAGTTGCTATGAAAAATGTGTGCCGTTCCCCGCAAGCGCGGGGATGAACCGGGAGCAAGTTTTGTCGGTAGTGACAGTAACCTCCGTTCCCCGCAAGCGCGGGGATGAACCGAGAGCAGACCCCTCCCCTGGCCGGAACTGGACCCGTTCCCCGCAAGCGCGGGGATGAACCGGGGAACTGGCTCAGGGCTCCCCGACTCCAAGGCCGTTCCCCGCAAGCGCGGGGATGAACCGCGATTGATCCGGTTGAAGAGTTCGCAGGTTCACCGTTCCCCGCAAGCGCGGGGATGAACCGAAAATATAGAAGCCGCGCTCCTTCTGGACAGGCCGTTCCCCGCAAGCGCGGGGATGAACCGTTTCCCCCACAGTAGTTGCTCCCACAGTAGTTCCGTTCCCCGCAAGCGCGGGGATGAACCGAAATTGTCGGCTAGAGTTTAAAGATGTGTATACCGTTCCCCGCAAGCGCGGGGATGAACCGTTGAGATTACTGGTCATCCAGGATGTCGGAGCCCGTTCCCCGCAAGCGCGGGGATGAACCGGAGTAATCATGAAAACCACAGATAGAGAGGAGCCGTTCCCCGCAAGCGCGGGGATGAACCGGAAAAAACCGTCGCCGACTATGCGGGCCTAAACCGTTCCCCGCAAGCGCGGGGATGAACCGGGCGTATAGCTCGACTTTCGCAGGCCTTTGCTCCGTTCCCCGCAAGCGCGGGGATGAACCGGCGACGTTGAATTTCGCATCCATCTTCGTCCTCCGTTCCCCGCAAGCGCGGGGATGAACCGCCAAAAAAACGCGGGTAATCGAATGGTATATACCGTTCCCCGCAAGCGCGGGGATGAACCGCGGGAATCTTGGCGAAGGTTGGGCAGATGAACCCGTTCCCCGCAAGCGCGGGGATGAACCGGGTGCTAAATTGGTATAGTCTTTGATCAAAAGCCGTTCCCCGCAAGCGCGGGGATGAACCGGAGGAACACAAAATGAACGCAGGAGATTACAACCGTTCCCCGCAAGCGCGGGGATGAACCGGCCGCCACCCTGATTTATACTCATGCGTCTCACCGTTCCCCGCAAGCGCGGGGATGAACCGCCGCAGTCGGATCCCGTTTGAGGGTACAAAAGCCGTTCCCCGCAAGCGCGGGGATGAACCGTTTTGTATCTCACTCCGTTCGTCTGGCAGCGTCCGTTCCCCGCAAGCGCGGGGATGAACCGTCTTATGATTACCGATTACAGACTCTACAGACCCGTTCCCCGCAAGCGCGGGGATGAACCGGAAAATGAAAAATGAGACCCATAAATTATGAGCCGTTCCCCGCAAGCGCGGGGATGAACCGGTAATTCCGATCTTTTCAGTAAATCTACAATGCCGTTCCCCGCAAGCGCGGGGATGAACCGACCGCTTTCGCGAACGTCCAAATTTACGTTTTCCGTTCCCCGCAAGCGCGGGGATGAACCGCTGCTATACTCCATCTGGACTCATAACCGTTTCCGTTCCCCGCAAGCGCGGGGATGAACCGACCTGGGCTAAGATGTCGGCACCTGCAAAAGCCCGTTCCCCGCAAGCGCGGGGATGAACCGTGAATATGAAATGGCCAGTTGTATCTAGGATTCCGTTCCCCGCAAGCGCGGGGATGAACCGTAGTTGCCGATCGTGATAGTGAGACAAAAAACCCGTTCCCCGCAAGCGCGGGGATGAACCGTTGCTTTGATACGCTTGCGAGACTGTGACTGGCCGTTCCCCGCAAGCGCGGGGATGAACCGCAAGCTCAATGTTTATCGCACTTTACAGTCAACCGTTCCCCGCAAGCGCGGGGATGAACCGTCGGCACTATATCCATTCTATTGCAGACTCTCCCGTTCCCCGCAAGCGCGGGGATGAACCGCCTTGAACCTTGCCGCCGCCGTCATGTCCACCCCGTTCCCCGCAAGCGCGGGGATGAACCGCGGGCATTCTGGTTTCTGATCTGAAGTTTGATCCGTTCCCCGCAAGCGCGGGGATGAACCGGTGGATTGTTCCAGAGTGATAAACAGTGGGATCCGTTCCCCGCAAGCGCGGGGATGAACCGATCAGAACGGGATTGGGATTTACAGGAAACAGCCGTTCCCCGCAAGCGCGGGGATGAACCGTAAGTGCCACTCGGCACCAGACCGATAGCATCCCGTTCCCCGCAAGCGCGGGGATGAACCGTAGTAAATGCTCACTCTCGGCTGGCGTCGGTGCCGTTCCCCGCAAGCGCGGGGATGAACCGCAAGCTGGCCATGAAAGCTCAAAAAACGGCATCCGTTCCCCGCAAGCGCGGGGATGAACCGGATGACGACTTCTTTGGAGGTTTCGGAGTTGGCCGTTCCCCGCAAGCGCGGGGATGAACCGGTCTGGATAGCCCAGAATACTCCTCCATCGTTCCGTTCCCCGCAAGCGCGGGGATGAACCGCCATCTGGATACAACAATACATCGAATAAGGGGACAGTCCCCTTATTGCTACTCCATACGTTTGTCACCCAACTGTGCATTGCCGAATTCTTTTTCAGCTCATATATCTTCACTAAGGCCATCGGTAATATCCAATGCCGTTGGACCACTGTCTGGAGGTAAGCCCAGCTTGGCACGAAACTCTTTATCTAAAGGATAAAGGTAAATATCCTTCACCGTTACGACCATATTCCGATCTCTACCCTGACGACCTCGCCCTTTCGTGCAGCCCACACGCACCCAATTCGCTGCACGATAGCATGTGAGATGGCTTCCGGACGTGAGAGAATTCGTTTTACTTGATTTTGAGTTTTCATACCACGATGATACATCCGACGATCTTGCAAGGGTTTTGAACCAGACGATCAGCAAGGAGATATACAAAGGCTCTACAAAGACAAAGGGGGTTGCCGCTGATGTGGTGCGCAACGGGCCGATCGTTGTCAGCGCTGCAGATAATTTTCTGTACATTACCCTCCCGATTGCCATGACGCTGAGCTATGGAATGTACGAATTGAAACCGATTCCCCTTAAACTGAAATTCAAGGCCACCGCCGGTGTCACTCCTGACTGGCGGCTGAACACGGTGATCTACTACCAGGGTCTGAGCGATCTGGTTGCGGAAGATGTCGGCATGGGACCTCTGTCGTTTAAGCCACGCAGCATAATTGAGGGGATCACGCAGCCGATACAGAAGCCGTTATCTGATCTGATCTCGCAAAAGATCAACGATTTGCTGCCACTAAAGGTGCAGGTGACAAAGGTATGGAACACAGCTCAGAAACCGATTCTTATAGATAAGAAGTACAGCGCATGGCTCAAGCTGACCCCGCAGGAAGTAATGCTCTATCCACTGTACGCCCAGAAAAACATGGTGAAACTGAGCATCTCCATAAACACAATCGCTGAACTGGTGATCGGGGCGGAGCCGGCTGCAGAGACTTTGCGTCCTCTGCCTAACCTGAAACTGGTTAACACGTTCGATAAAACCTTCCGCATCATTCTGAACGCAGACCTCTTCTATAAAGACCTGCTCGCAATAGCCGCGCCCCTGTTACTGAACAAGAAGTTTGATTCCGACGGGAAAAGCATACTCGTCAAGAGTTTTGACCTGTATGGTAATGGGGACAAGCTGGTAGTAAAGCTGGAGACAGAGGGGGCGCTGAACGGGTTGTTCTATCTGACCGCCAGGCCGGTGTTCAACGTGGAAACCGGCATGTTTTCAGTGGAGGATGTGGACTTTGACATGCAGACCCAGGATCTGCTGCTGAAGACGGCCGACTGGTTTCTTCACGGCACAATCAGAGGGATTATCAAGGAGAAGCTGAATACAAACATGACCAAGCAGCTTGAGGAGTCCCGCCAGATGGCCGGAAAGGCACTTGACCGGATGCAGTTGATGGATAAGGTGTTTCTGAAGTGCGATATAAAGAACCTGAAGTTCAAAGATGCTATCGTACAGCAGGATAAAATTTCTATTCAGGTTTACACCGAAGGGGAATCAGCTATTTTATTTCAATAGTAGCTGTTCCAGAAGCGGAACCGGCAACGATGCCGGGATCGACGAACATGATGGCAATAAACCTACAAAAAGCAGTTAAACCACGAAACACACGAAAAACACGAAAAAATC
>Ga0194060_10003851_pt1 | contig 10529 bp, 12 predicted proteins | sample SepL225m_MetaG_FD_163427 | JGI IMG/M metagenome (GOLD analysis project Ga0194060, IMG submission 163427) | Anoxic zone freshwater microbial communities from boreal shield lake in IISD Experimental Lakes Area, Ontario, Canada - Sep2016-L222-5m | ecosystem: Environmental > Aquatic > Freshwater >... | reverse complement strand
GGTTTGAAGGGTGTGGGGAGATTTTACCTGTAAATTCATGAATCCACCGGAACCGAAGAAAAAAAGGCCAATCGGGTTTGGACGGGAAGTCGGAATCAGGAAGGGAGGTTCACTTGTCAGCGCATCGAGCAATGAAAATACTGTAGCTCGATACAAACATCTATAACCGTCCGTTCGACGATCAGTCACAAGTCCGCATCCACCTGGAAACAATTGCAATTTTTTCAATACTCCAGCATATAAAGTTTATCGTCGCAAATAAATGTTCTAACCTGCTCAATCGTTATCAATCAGACCTCGCTTATAAAGGCACCGCAGTGGACGCACTTTTCCCGGTCATACTGTAGCACACCGCCACCCTCGCTGGCTGTAATAATGGATGTCGAGTTGCTTTTTTGAGTGAGCGAAAAATACACCCGGCACTGGGTAGAGTCAACGCAATTTCGGAGAAAAAGCATTTGAACATGGATTAACAGGATAAAGGCGGATAAAAACAGGTAGTTACTTTACTTAGATGTGTTGGTGTTTCTTCATGTCATTATACTGCAAGCAGTCAGGAACTCTGGCTTATGCTGTCCAGCAGATCTCCCCCCGGGCCGTACAGTTCCATCTTTACCGGCATCCTTCCAGCGACATGAGTGGAGCAGGAAAGACAGGGATCATAGCAGCGGATACCATGTTCCACCCGGTTCAGCAGACCCTCTTCCAGGCGTCCGCCGCTCAGGTACCGTTTGGCGATCTGCAGCACGGTGCGATTCATGGCTCGGTTGTTCTGGCCGGTGGCGATGACCAGATTGACATAGTTCAGGAGGCCATTGTCATCAACGTGATACTCGTGGAACAGAACCCCACGCGGGGCCTCCACCACCCCAATCCCCACCCGGTTGTTAGTGCGGGCATGGCTGCGCACATGGGTATCCAGGATTTCCGGATCGCCCAGTAGAACAGCCATGGTCTCCAGACAGAACAGCAGCTCGATCAGCCGGGCCTGGTGGTAGTAGAAGCTCCCCTGAACCGGCCCGCCACTCTCGCCGAACTGGCGGAAGCGACGAAGCTCTTCATTAGCCAGCGGTGTAGCCGCCTGGCTGGCCACATTCAGGCGGGCCAAGGGGCCAACCCGGTACATACCGGCATCGGTTTCGTGACCACGGGGTTTATAATAAGGGAACTTGAGATAGGTCCAACTTTCTTCCGCCTCGCCGATTATATCGCCATAACGTGCCGGATCGAAACCTTCCTCAAGGGCTGCGCCAGTTTCATCTACCATTCGCAGGGTGCCGTCATAGTGTTCCAGGCCACCATCAGCCCCCACAAGCCCCATGAAGAGACTGGGGAAGTTACCATAGTAGCGAGCCTCCTCATTCATCCGCTCCAACGCATCGTTCCCCAGCTTGAGTGCCTTCCCGGCAGTTGCCAACGCCTCCGGCAGTCCGGCAACAATCCGGTTCCGCTTTCCCGGAGAAAGCGGTTCCCGCACTCCGCCTGAAACAGCCCATGCCGGGTGGACTGAACGGTCACCGATCAAACGAATAACATCCTGGCCGAACTGCCTGAGCCGGATGCCCTCCTTTGCCAGCTCGGGCATGGCCTCCAGCAAACCGATCAGGTTGCGTTTTTTCGGGTCGCTCTCCATCCCTAGCAGCAGATCGGGGCCTGACAACAGGAAAAAGCTTAAGGCATGGCTCTGCACCAATTGTGCGGCGTGCATCAGTCGTCGCAGCTTCTCGGCTGTTGGCGGTATCTTTACCCCTTTGATGGCGTCCCCGGCCTTTGCCGAGGCCAGGGCATGGCTTACCGGGCAGATGCCGCAGATCCTCTCTGTTATTGATGGCATCTCACGATAGCTGCGACCAAGACAAAACTTTTCAAACCCCCTGAATTCGGTCACATGGAAGCGGGCATCGGCCACCTGACCGGCATCATCCAAGTGAATGGTGATTTTGGCGTGTCCCTCAATGCGGGTTAACGGTGAAATCGTGATAGTCTGTGTCATATGTTCTCCCTGCTCCCGAAAATGGGACCTGGTCGGATTTTTCCTGCCGGTTACCCAAAGGTTTTCTGTTCTGCGCTTAACTGTACCGGTTCATTCCGCAACAAAGCCGACAGGACCGCCCAGATCCGCTCCGGATCCGGTGGACAGCCAGGAATGTAGGCATCCACCGTTACCACCTGATGCAGCGGCAGTACCCGTGGCAGCAGCACCGGTAACTCCCGCAAAGCTTCAGCACCATGTGGGGCACTGCCCGGGCCGGCATGGTAGACAGCGGTCAGCAGATCATCGACAGAAAAAAAGTTTCTCAGGCTGGTGACGTTTCCAGTCACAGCACAATCTCCGAAACTTACCAGAATGCGACTCCGCTCCCGGATCTGCTCCAGCAGTTCCAGGTTGTCCATATTGGCCACAGCCCCTTCTATAAGGGCAACGTCCACATTATCAGGGTACACCTTGGCATCCACCAGTGGGCCGTAGACCAGTTCCATGGAGTAGGTGATCTCTATCAGGCGCTCCCCCAGGTCAAGGAAACTCATATGGCAACCGGAACAGCCCCCCAGCCAGGCCGTGGCCAACCGCAGCTTTGGTGATGGATTGTTCATAGCCTCCTCCCTTTCGCGACCAGACGACGTCGCTCAAGTATCCGTAGCAGGAATTCCCGCTCCTTGGTCATCTCGCCAATGGTGGCCCCCTTTTTGTACAAGGCTCCGGTCGGACAGATCTGGACACATTTGCCACAGTCAGTGCAGCTTGTACTCTCTCCCCATGGACGATCCAGGTCAGCCACAATCCGGCTGGTGACTCCTCTGCCTCGCACATCCAGTGTATGGGCACCTTCCACGGCATCGCATATCCGCACACACCGCGTACAGAGCATGCAGCGGTTATGATCAAGAGCAAACCGCTCGCGGCTGGCGTCCAAAGGCAGAAGCTGGTGCAGGTAATCAAAACGGACGTGATCCACTCCCAGCCTTGCCGCCAGGGTCTGGAGTTCGCAGCTGCCGTTCTCGACACAGACCGAGCAGGTGTGGGTTCGCTCCGCCAGCAGCAGCTCAACTATTATGTGCCGGTACTCGACAATTGTGTCACTGCTGGTGGTTACCACCATGCCATCCTGAGCCTCTGTCATGCATGCCGGCACCGGACGTGGGCTACCCTTGAGTTCAACCAGGCAGAGGCGACAGCCTCCCATCGGTTCAAGTCCATCCATATGACAAAGTGTTGGAATATAAATACCATGTTCCCGAGCCACCTCCAGAAGCGTCTGCCCCTGTTGTGCGGTAATCATCTCACCATCCATCGTCAGAATCATTGCAGGCATATCAGAAAGCCTCCCCGTTAACTCGCCCCGCCGTGATGCGGCGCAGCAGCTCATCCGCCATCTGGTGTATCGGCATCTCGTTCATGGCACAGACACCGGAAGGGCAGATCCGCTCCAGTACATGAGCCTCGTACTCGTCCCTGAACCACTGCAGAGTCGAAAGGACCGGGTTTGGTGCAGCCGCGCCAAGTCCGCAAAGGGAGGTGTCCTTAACCATCAGGCATAACTTTTCCAGATTTTCAAGATCACGAAGGAGTGCGCTGCCATTGCAGATCCTGGTTAGGATCCGATAGATTTCGATGGTGCCGGTCCGGCAGGGGACACATTTTCCGCAGCTTTCATCCAGACAGAACTCCATGAAGAACCGGGCCACATCCACCATGCAGCTTTTTTCACCCATGACGATCAGACCGCCGGAACCCATAATGGAACCAAGCGCCTGAAGATGCTCGTAGTCGACGGGAGTATCAAGCTTGATGGCCGGGATGCAACCACCGCTGGGACCTCCGGTCTGGGCCGCTTTGAAAGCCAACCCGCCCGGCAGACCACCACCGATATCAAAGACGATCTCCCGCAGGGGGATACCCATGGGGACCTCTATCAGTCCGGTGTTCACCACCTCGCCGCACAGGGCAAAAACCTTGGTACCGCGACTTTTGCCGTTGCCGATGGCAGCGAAGGCGGCAGGTCCCATGGAAAAGATGGCAGCGATGTTACCAAAGGTTTCCACATTGTTGATCAGAGTGGGGCAGTTCCAGAGTCCGGCTTGAGCCGGATAAGGGGGGCGGATTCGAGGTTGTCCGCGCTGCCCCATGACGGATGCCAAAAGGGCGGTCTCTTCGCCGCAAACAAAAGCACCTGCTCCAATGCGGATATCAACCCGGAAGCTGAAACTGGAATCCAACACCCGGCTTCCCAGTACACCAAGTCGCTCTGCATCACGGATCGCTTTCTGCAGCCGCTGGGCCGCTAGCGGATATTCTCCCCGGACATAGATATATCCCTGCTCAGACCCGGTGGCATAGCCGGCAATAGCCATCCCCTCCAGTATCCGGTGGGGGTCGGACTCCATAAGGGAACGATCCATGTAGGCCCCCGGATCCCCTTCATCGCCGTTGGCCACAATATATTTCCGCACACCATTTTCTTTGCGCACCAGTTGCCACTTGAGGCCGGTGGAATAGCCACCGCCGCCCCTGCCACGCAGACCGCTGGCCACAATTCCGTCGCAAACCTCTTCCGGGTTCATTTCATTCAGCACCATGGCAAGGGCACCATAACCGCCATAGCATATGTACTGCTGGATATCTTCCGGGTCAATCCTGCCGCAGTTGGCCAGTACTACCCTGACCTGACGGCTGAAGAAAGGAAAACTGTCCGGCAAACGGTTTTGTTCGGGCAATACTTTCTTTTCGAGATGGGCGTCAAGAATCGAGACCGCCAGCAGTGGCGTTACCAGCTCATAAACCAGATCCGCTTCTTCAGGTCGTTGTACCGTCAAGAGTGGCCCCCGGCTACATGGCCCAAGGCATCCAGTCCCTACCACATCAAGCTCCGTAGAAGTTCCGGATGCGGTCACCATTTCACGCAGAGCCGACACCACCGCTTCTGCCCCGGCCGCCACACAGGGGGTGCCACAACAGACCAGCAGGCGCAAACCTCTGTTTCGACGCCCACGCTCCACGATTTCAGCAAGTTCGGCAAGCTCATTTCTTGTCATCTTGCACCTCCAGCAACTGTTTCAGTTTCTCCACCGCTCCGGACGGTGTTTCGGGACCATAAACCCTGCCATCCAGTGTCAGCATCGGCGCCAGACTGCAGTTCCCCAGACAACGGGCCGTACCAAGGGAAAGTTTGCCGTCGCTGGTAGTCTGCCCCGACTGAACCTCGCAGGTTTCCTCCAGCGATTTCACTATTTCTCCGGCACCCTTGACATAGCAGGCGGTGCCGGTGCAGACAATACAGCTATGCTCCCCCTTGGGGTGCAGCGTAAAAAAATGATAGAACGTCGCCACACCAAAGACCTGGCTCTCGGGCAACTTCAGTTTGGCCGACACATGGGCCAACAGTTCCCGGTTCAGGTGCCCATAAATCTCCTGGGCAGTATGCAACACCTCGATCAGTGCATCCGGCTGATACTGAAGCCGCTTCATAGCCCGATCCACCAGTTTCAGTCGGGGATCATCCGCCTGGGAGATATTTTCTTGAAATTCAGACATGGTAACCCCCACCTGTTTTATACGGTTCCTTGTTATAGGCCATAAATTCAATCTTGATGGAAATTTTCAAAACAGCCTGACCAACACAAAAAGACCAATCATAGCAATACCAATGGCAAACTTGCCGGCCAATCCTATTGCCATCCCTACAACCGTACAAATACCGGCACGACTGGCCTCGTCCAGACTCCGCTGCAGAGACAGTTCCCCAAGCACCGCCCCGACAAAGGGTCCAAACAGTATCCCCGGAATCCCCATAAAGATACCGACAATCCCGCCCAGGGCTGCACCTGCCATCGCACGGTTGGAACCACCATACTTTTTTACTCCCACGACAGACGCTACAAACTCCACCACATATGTCAATGCCGCCATTGCTGCCAGAATCAGCAATGTCCAGAGTCCGATATGACGGAAATCTTCCGCCCAAGCCCCCAGAAGCAGTCCAAGAAACAAGACCGGTGTACCAGGTACTATGGGCAAAAAGAGACCTGCCAGGCCAGTGAAGGTCAGAATTACAGCGATGATCCAGAGCATTACTGATTGATCGTACACTAGAGTTATTTCCGGCTACCAGTGAACCTGAGCAACATGAGGAACAGGTTGATGAAATCGAGATACAGAGTCAGTGCACCGAGGATGGCAGGCTTTCTACCTTCTATGCCTTGCGCCGCAAGCTCCTTGATCTTCCATGTATCATATGCGGTAAGACCGGTGAAGACTAATACGCCAATGCCCGATATAACCCAGGATACCGCACTGCTGCCAACAAAGATGTTGACGACAGAAGCTATCACCACACCTATAAGTCCCATGAACAGGAAACTACCCCATGAGGTCAAGTCTCGTTTGGTCATGTAACCAAAGACACTCATTGCCCCGAACATGCCACCGGTGATAACAAAGGTAGAGGTTATCGAGTTGGCGGTGTAGACCAGAGTTACCACGGAAAGTGTAATCCCGTTGAGCGCCGAGTAGACTATGAATATGAGCGTGGCTGTCGCAGCACTCAGCTTGTTGATGGCTCCGGATAGAATGAACACCAAAGCCAACTCCCCAATCATGAGACCGTAAAAGACAAGTTTGTTACCGGTAACTGCATTGAGTATTGCAGGCGAGGAAAGAGTGACAAGCGCCATAAAGGCTGTTATTGCCAATCCTGCTCCCATCCAGGCGTAAACCTGCCGGATGAGGGTATTTTGTCTCACTACTACTTGATCTGCTGTACGGGCGTAACTGGGAATTTGTTCATTCATGATATTGCTCCTTGATGTGCGTTCCAGCCAATTTATTGTTACTTCTTATCGATCAGGGCAATTTACGGTATAACTTGCAATTGTCCAAACTATTTTATCAATGGCGCAACGGTTATTATTAAAGAGTAGATCGTAAAGAGCAGGGGAGTGGTCATCATGATCCAGAAAATCTCTGGTGAATAGTTGGGTAGATAAAAATACTTATATCTATTTTTACCCGCTTCAAAAATAAACACCAATACTTCCAGGCTCACTGCTATTAAAATAATGACGAGAAACTTTAGCACCTATTTTGTATATTGTTAGAACCTCAGCTTTTTTTCCTCATTCGCTCAAAGCGCTCTTTTACCGTATCAAGGAGTTTTCTTGCCCAGATGAATTCGGTGGCCAGTATCGCAAGTCCTATCGGGATAACCACCACCGCAGGCCCCGGTAACACGATCATGGCTATCCCGACAACCAGGATCGTGAAACCGGCGACTATTACTATCATTCTCTTGGCTTGCGCCATTGTTTTCAATACAAGATGAATCATGGCTATAACTTGACTTTCGACGTGACCTTCGCATCCTCATCCGCCTTGAATGGCTCTTTGCGTTGTAGGTGCAGCAACATGGAGTTAGTCAAGGAATTGGGGAAGGTTCGAATGCTGGTGTTGAATATCTGCACTGAAGCGTTGCCGGTGTTCATGCCGAGTTGCGCCCAAGCCATACCGAGCAGAGCAAACGGCATGACAAACGCGCCGATAACCCGATATTTGAATTTGATATCAAGCAGGGCGTAGATCAGGACGATCGTCCAGGAAAAAAAGACAACCGATTCGTACAGGTTGGAGAGCGGAGCATGTCCCATCCCCAAATCATATGACTCCTTCCAGCGCAGGGATATTGCTACCGACTGGGCGAGTAAACCGCCATATGCGACCAGCATGGCGGCTGTACCGACGGCTTTGGTGCGGCTGGCGAGAAAAGCGAAGAACGCCAGCATGGAGATGAAATAGGCAAAGGTGGTTATATTGAAAAGCAATGAACTGGTCATAATTATTTCTCCCTGTTCATATCTTTTTTGAGCCGATCGACGAGCCCTTCAAAGGTGAGTTGAAAACCGCCCTGATTCTTGCTGGCGTTGCCACCCACGGTGATGCTCATATACTTGCTTTCAGGGGTATACCTGTTTATTTTCCTGTGCCACTCTACAGGCGTTCCAACAATGGTTTTGCCGTTTCAATCAGACCTCATTAACCCTGCTATCCTGGGTAACCGCCGGAAGGATAAGCGTAAATCTGCTGCCCTGTCCCGGCTCACTGTCAAGCACTACTCTACCACCGTGTCCTTCAATAATTGCCTTTACGATACTTAAGCCGAGACCACTACCGTCACGGTTCCGTGCCGCTGCAGCCCGGTAAAACCGCTCGAAAACGTTCTCCCGGTCTTCACTCCTGATACCGATGCCGGTATCATTAACCTCTATGGCAAGCTGCCCGTTTTCCCTGGGTGACGCGCATATGCAGACCTCTCCCCCTTTGTGATTATAGCGGATGCCATTCTCCACCACATTCAGGAGCGCCTCTTCGAGGGATGACCGCACTCCCCTGACCTGGAGAGTTTTGTCAATGATCACTGTCACCCGGACTTCCATCTCTGCAGCAAGAGAAGCGGTAAGACGTACGGCATGAGTGGCGAGATCCAGGACGGGTACGGGTAAAAACCCGGTTGCTGCAACCATCCCGGCATCCAGTCGAGCCAGGGAGAGGAGGTCATTGACGAGTCGGGTAATGCTTACTGTTTCCAGCCTGATAGCGTGAATAGCATCGGCATACTCACGTGGACTCCGTTCTTTCTGGAGGGTCACGTCGCATTGGGTCGTAATGACCGAAAGTGGTGTTTTTAATTCGTGGGAAGCATCGGCTACCAGACGCTTCTGACTTTCAAAAACCTGATGCAGGCGGTCAAGCATGTCATTGAACGACGAAGCCACGCAGGTCAGTTCACGAGCCATCCGGTCGGTATTAAGCCGCTCGTCCAGGTTGCGATGGGTGATTGTCTCGATGGTGGTGGAAAACTGGGCAAGCGGTGTCAATGAAGTGCGAATGATCCACCAGGTTGCGAGAGAGAGTATCAGTATTCCCAGAGGAAGTATGATGAGGAGAAAATTGCGAAATGTGGTGACTATGGTCAGCCCTTCAGTCAGTTTTTCGGCAAGCGTAATCTCAAAAGTGGTACCAAATGCCCGGTAGTGATAGTGAAGCACCCGAACCGGTTCTCCCGCCGGACCGATGGCGTTAGCGTATTTTTCTGCTGAGCTTCCTGAGTCAGCACTTGCATCAATCGGTATAAAGGAAAAATTCTCGTCGACAAGTGAGGGTGACGCCGCGAGGAGTGCACTGCCCATCATGACCCGATAATAGTGACCGGAGCGGGGTATAACGTACTCCCCGGCGATGATATCAGAAAGTTCCAGCTCCACTTTGCCATGTTCCTCGTGCAGCAGACCGGTAAAAATCTGAGCCTTGGCGTGAAGAGAGCGATCTACGGACGAGACGACAATCTGGTTGAGTTCCCCGTAGAAAAAAAGGCCAAGAGCCAGCAGAATCGCAGTAACTCCGGAAACCTGCCAGATGAGGAGCCTGGCGGCTATGGCGGGTGCTGGCCTGGTCATGGCGCCGCTTTCAAGATGTACCCGGCACCCCGCACCGTGTGAATGAGTGCTGACGAGTACCCTTTGTCGATCTTGGTGCGTAGATGACTTATATGTACTTCGATAACGTTGCTGTCCCACTCATAATCGCTCGTAAAAATGTGTTCAATCAGTTCCGTACGACTCACAACCTTGCCGGCAGTTAACGCCAGGTAATGCAGCAGGTCGTATTCCCGGGCAGAGAGCAGTATCACCGTTCCGGCGCGGGCAACGGTTCGGGCGTTGCTGTCTATGACCAGATCCCCCACTGTGACCAGCGGGGAAGATTTTCCCCGGCTTCTCCGGATGAGAGCACGGAGACGAGCGATCAACTCTTCCAGATTGAACGGCTTGGCAAGGTAGTCATCGGCCCCGAAGTTCAACCCTTTGATCCGGTCTTCAACGTCTCCCCGGGCGGTAATGATGAGTACCGGCACGTCATTGCCCTTCTCACGCAGACCTTTCAGAATGGCGAGGCCGTCTACTTCCGGGAGCATCAGATCCAGCAATATGGCATCGTACGGGTATTGCTCTGCTTGAAATTGCCCGTCACTGCCATCATATGCCAGGTCAACAACGAACCCCTGTTCCTCTAACCCCTGCTTCAGGAGTCTTGCCAGTCGCTGTTCATCTTCTATTATTAATATTTTCATATTGCTACTCTCCGATATTCCGGTAAGAGCGGCTACTTTTTCGCACGCTTCACCTCAATCTTGACAGCAGTAAATATCTTGCCGGTGTTGGATCCTTCAACCTCAACATATGCACCGGTCACCGCCGTGCCATACTCCTCTCTGATTCGCGTTGCCGAGGTTACCTTGATCTCGCGGCCATTTACCGTCCAGGAACCAATCCTGTCGGCAGGAATTTTCTGCACCATACCGTAAAATTTACTTTCGCTCTTCGCAGAGCCTTGTCCATGCTCATGGTCTTCTGATGATTCTTCCCCTTTGTGGTCGCTTGCGAATGCCGGCACTGAGGCAAGAGCTGCCATGAGCCCTATTCCAGCCAACACTCCTATGAGCCTGATTGCCGATTTTCGCCCCGCCTTTGTCTGCTGTTGT
>Ga0194060_10003850_pt1 | contig 10531 bp, 10 predicted proteins | sample SepL225m_MetaG_FD_163427 | JGI IMG/M metagenome (GOLD analysis project Ga0194060, IMG submission 163427) | Anoxic zone freshwater microbial communities from boreal shield lake in IISD Experimental Lakes Area, Ontario, Canada - Sep2016-L222-5m | ecosystem: Environmental > Aquatic > Freshwater >... | reverse complement strand
GCAGTGTGCGGTGTTTGTAGTGCGGGCTTCCAGCCCGCTAGATGCGCGTCGGCAGGCTGGAAGCCTGCACTACGAACTGTAAACCTGAAACCTGGCACCTGAAACCTTGTCCAATGTTACAATGATTCCCGTATCACACCAGCTCAGAGAAGGGAGATTCTGAGATCCACCGTGTTGCGCGGCAGAACGTATGAGTTATAGGATACCCACATGTTAACGTTAGCGACCCACAACCTCTACAGAGGCGGCCCCAAAGATTACTCCGCCTGGGCACGCGATCTCGCCGCTCTCGACCCGAATATCCTGCTGCTCCAAGAGAGCAGTGAACCAGCCCTCTACGTGGGGAACCTCCCGCCCGAGCGACTCCATCCACGCGCCGACTCGCGTTTCGCATGACTACGAGGGAGAGGTCGGTGCCGTCCTCGATGTGATCACTCGGCTGGCGGCGGGCCACGATCTGATCATCGGTGGGGATTTCAATCTCACGATGAGCGCACGGCATGGTGCAGAGGAGCGCAAGAATACGCCGGGCGAACGGGCCATTCACCGGCGGCTCCGCGATGAGTTCGGCCTGATCAACTGCTGGCAGACGCTTCATCCTGACGAGGCTCTGTCCCAAACATACCGCCACTTTTTTAGCGACGATCCTCAGTCTTTCCATATTGATGGTCTGTTTGTCCCGGCAGCGTGGCAACCATTCCTGAAGAGTTGTGAGGTCGCCAACGGCCCGGCGTGGCGTGGGTCAATGAACAGCGATCACTTCCCGATCATCGCAACGTTCGCTCCGTAGACGTACCTCGATTGCGCCCAAGGTAGCTCGGCGCACATCACCAACAACCATGAGTGCGATGTCCCCCAGCGCCTTCCGCACCCGGCCCACCTCGCCCTCCACGTCAATCTCGGTCATCTCGTAGCGGCCCAGGTCGCTCGGGTTGGCGACGACGAACAGGGCGCTCAGGGCGGGCCTTGGCCCTAACGTAATCGGGCGGGTGTCGGGGCTATCGAGAGAGCGAACGAGGCGGAGGCGGGCGTCGGTCGCCAGGAGAGCGTCGGTCAGCGGATCGCGCAGGGTCTCCCAGCGCAGGGCGTGGGTGTCGCCGATGGTCGCAGCGAGGGACAGGCGCAGGCGCAGCGGGAGGGCCGCGCCATCGGCGACCCGCCGTGCGTCACGCTACGCATCACGGAGCCGCTGGCCGGCAAAGAGTTGTTCGGTGAGGGCGCGCCCGTAAACAGTGCTACATCATCTCCCGCCACTCAGCCATCTCCGGTGTCCATATCTCCAGTCCCGGCATGCGGCGAAACCATGCGCCCTGGCGACGGATGAAGCTGTGGGTGTCGAACTTCAGCCGCTCAGCGCATGCCTCTCGGCTGGCCTCGCCCTCCAGGTAGGGCCGCATCTGGGTGTAGCCCAGGCTCGACATGGCCGGTAGCTCCCATCCGTAGCCACGCGCCCGCAGGCTCGCCACCTCATCGGCCAGCCCCGCACCTACCATGTCCTCCACGCGCTGATCTGCGCGCCGGTAGATCTCCTCGCGCTCGCGGTTTAGCCAGATTGTGCGGATGTGATAGGGCGGCGGCACCCGCGTCTGCTGCGCCGAGATCGGTTTGCCGCTCACGATATGAACCTCCAGGGCGCGGATCACTCGCCGCAGGTTATTTGGCGCAATCTGCGCCGCTGCCGCCGGATCCACCTCGGCCAGACGGGCGTGTAGCGCCCCGATACCGCGCTCAGCAGACTCTCGCTCCAACTCGGCGCGCAGTTCTGGGTGCGGCGGCACCCGAGGGATGTTCCAGCCCTCCAGTATTGCCGCGAGGTACTGGCCGGTGCCGCCTACCAGCAGCGGCACCCGTCCCCTCGCCACAATGTCCGCAATCGCCGCCATGGCCAGATCCTGATAGCCTGCCAGCGAGAAATCCTCGTCCGGGTCACGGATATCAACCAGATGATGTACCGCCGCCGCCCGCTCGTCCAGGGTCGGCTTGGCCGTACCAATATCCATGTACCGGTAGATCTGCCGCGAGTCGGCTGAGACAATCTCACCGCCAACGCGGCTGGCCATTGCGATGGCCAGCCGCGTTTTGCCCACGGCAGTCGGGCCAATAATCGCTGTCAGAGTTGCCTGCTGCATCAATGCCTTCTCTCACCAAGACATAATTGCAGATTGCAGATTGCAGATTGCAGATGTGCCGCAACAGGAGTCGCTGCATGTCCCCAAACTGTCACGTACCTGCGAACCTTGTCTCAAAGGCTACTCCTCACAGATGAGGCCGTCGCTGAGGTATACCTCAACGACGGCCCCGTCTGCAATCTGCAATCTGCAATCTGCAATCTGCAATCTGCCTATGCCGGCGAGATCTCGATCCAGTCGCGCTCCCCACCGCTCAGGGTTATGAAGAAATCGAAGACCGCCTTGAACAGTCCGTACTTCCGATCAAGCACGTCTTTCGCCAGCGTCTCCTCGCCGGGGCCAAGCACACGCGCCACGCCGTCAATCGTCTCGCCACGGGGGGTTCCCCTCATGTCAGACGGGCCGATCAGCACGCGCCCGTTGTTGCGGATGCGCTTCACCTTCCCCGCGTTCTTAGAAGTCATCACATAGACTTTGCCGCCACTCAGGGCAAACCAGATCGGGGTTGGCACTGCCTCACCACTCTTGCGGTAGGTGATCAAGTTGGCGTACTGATGCGTACTCAGTGCGGAAAACTTCGACTGATCAATCTGTGCCATGGTATCGTCGCTCCGTGCTACATCAAAATTTAGGGACAGCATTTCATTGTACCATGGGTCACAGATTATGTCAGGGCGCGATAAATCATAGCCCACTCGGCAAGCGTCACGGTCTCTGCGCGACGCATGGGATTCACATCGGCGGCAGCCAGCGCGGCCAGGGCCACGTCGCGAGAGAGGACGGTTCCTAGGGCTGCGAGGCCGCCGGGAAGGGCGTTGCCAAGTTGCTTACGTGGCTGGAGAAACCCAGCCTTGATAATGCGGAAGAGACCGGCCACGCTCTCCACATCCACCGCCAGTGCGGGGCGTCGGCGCATACGTAGCACCGCCGAGTCAACCGCTGGGACGGGATGAAAGCTGCTGGCAGGTACGCGGGCCACAATCTCTGGCGCGACATAGAGCTGCACGGAATGTGCCAGAACGCTCAGATCACCCTGGGTAGCACAGATACGCTCGGCCACTTCCCACTGCACCAGCACCACGCTCAGTTCCGGTGGCGGAACGCCCTCAAGGAAATGCCGCAGCACCGGCGCGGTAATGGCGTAGGGCAGGTTGGCCACAAGTTTATAGGGCTGAGGGCTGAGGGCTGAGGGCTGAAAGCCAGCTTCGGTGAGGATCTCGGCGGGAGAGATGCGCAGCACATCAGACTGGATGATCTTCAGCGAGGAGTCGGCGAACTCTTCAGAGAGGCGGGCGACCAGACGCTTATCAAGTTCAACCGACACCACCTGCCCGGCACGTTGCAGCAACTCCCACGTAAGGACGCCGAGGCCAGGGCCAACCTCAATCGCGAGGTCGGTGGCGCTCAACTCCGCAGCACGGACAATCGCATCCAGGGCCAGTGGGTCAATTAGGAAATTCTGGCCCATGCCACGGGTGGGCCGCAATTCGAGGGATCGCAGGGCGGCGCGGACACGTTGGGTCGAGAGATAGGGGTTATCCATTGGATCCTTGTAGGGGCGTTTCGCGAAACGCCCCTACTCAAGCGGCACCACAATCGTTACCTTCGTGCCTTCACCGATAGCCGACTCCATATCGGCCTGGCCACCGACGAGGCGGGCGCGCTCATCAATATTCAGCAGGCCAAAGGAGCCGCGCTTCTCGTAGGTGCGCAGCACGGCGGCTTTATCGAAACCGGCACCGTCATCCTGCACGATCGTATGCAGCAGCTTCGTCTCGCTGCGCATTCGCACCCAGATGTGCTTGGCCTTGGCGTGCTTGAGGGCGTTGTTCACTGCCTCTTGAATGATATTGAAGAGCGTACCCTCAGTCTTCGTATCCAAATGAATATCGCCGAGCTGATCGGTCTCAAGCACAATCTCCGTCCCGGCGCTATTATTTTTGAATCGCTCAAGGTACTGCTCCAGCGTCACCTTAAGACCCTGAGTTTCTAGCACCAGCGGGCGCAACTCAAACAGCATCGTGCGGATTTCGTAGGTGGTGCGTTTGGCGAGGGCGCTGAGCTTATCCAACTCATCAATGACCCGCTTCGGGTCGCGTTCGAGCAGTTTCTTAATGAACTCTGCATTCATCACAATCGCCGCAACCGACTGAGCCGGGCCGTCGTGGAGGTCGCGGGCCAACTGGTGCCGCACTTCCTCTTCCTTCGAGAGCAGCTTGGTGCGCTCCTCTTTGAGGTCGAAGATCAACTGGGCGTTATGCAACGCGATGATCGCGTAGCTCGCCAATGCCGTGAGCATATCAATCTGCTCGCCAGTAAACGAGGCCGCCCGATCCGTAGCCACCACCATCAACCCATAGGTGCGCAGGGCCGCCCGCAGCGGGATGATGCAGGCACTACGACAGGAGCGCAGCGTATCAAACACCTGGAGGTCGCGCTGCTGGTTAATATCAACCGTGCGCGCCTCGGTGGCCCGCAGCACATCGGCCAGACCGTCCCTGGTCAGCGTCAGTTTACGGGCCTGGTCGGAGATATTAAGCGACTGATGTGCCGCCACATAGAGTTCATCCTCTTCACCCGAGGAGAGCAGCACAAAGCCGCAGGTGTAGGGCACCAGTCGGCGACTCTCGCGCAGAGCGGCCTCCAGCACATGGCGGTAGTCCATCGTCGTTGAGAGCGAGTAGGCCACCTCATAGAGCGAGCGCATCTGGTCGCGGTAGGCCCGTGCATCAATCAGCGCCTGATCCGATTGTCGCTCGGCCACTGCCACGCTCTGCCGGTTGCTCTCGCTCCAGCGCTCGGCTAAGGCGTTTGTCATCCAGGGGATCAGACTGAGAATCAAGCTACGCAGACCGAGGCCCACATACTCCAGCATTGCGATGGGGCGTAAATCAATGTAGTAGCGCGAGCCGAGAAATGCCGCCATGTAGAAGATCGCCGCCATGATCCCCGAGAGCAACCCGACAGACGAGTGCTGACGGATGGCGGCATTGATCAGCGGCAGCATATAGAGGGGGAAAAAGATGGCGTACTGATCACCGCCGAAGAAGGCCATCAGCGAGATAAAGCCAATATCAATCAGGTAGGCCAGACTGATCATGTGCCCCACGCCGGGCAGGAACACCGCAAGACTCGCCAGTAGGCTGAAGGCCGTGTAGGCCATCAGCATCACCACCAGCGGGTTGCTATCAATCCGTATCGGCCAGATCGGTGTTGTGGTAATAAATCGCGTGATCGCAAACAGCAGCAGGATCATCACCCAGCGAGCGAGGGTGTAAAATCGCTCGCTGCGAAGCAATTTCCAGCGATCAGATTCTGTAACAGGCGAATTTTGGGGTGGAATCGTCGTTGTGCTTACCTTCACAGGTACCTCGTGCGGAGCTTTGAGAGTTAAAAATTGAGAACGAATACGCCGAGCGCACTATTGGCAGCGACACGGGGGCTTTCCCCTGTCACCATTGTAAATAGCGCGCACTACGTCTTCCATTCTCAATTTTTAACTCCAAGGCATGTTTCAAATCAGCTTGACAGTTTGGGCAAATGCACCGCGTCCTGTTGCGGCAAATCTGCAATCTAAAATCTGCAATCTGAAATATGCCTAACGGTGCATCCCTCAGAGGGTCTTCAAAATCTCCAGCGTTGCGCGTACCGCGTCGGCTGACTTCGTTACCAGAGCCTTCTCCGCGTCGTTGAGCGGTAGCTCGATGATCTTTTCAACACCACCGGCCCCCAGCACCACCGGCACGCCGAAGTACATGTCGCTCAGACCGTACTCGCCGTTCAGGTAGGCCGCCACCGGAAGCACGCGCTTCTTGTCCTTGATGACTGCCTCGACCATCTGGGCCGTGGCTGCCGCCGGGGCGTAGTAGGCACTGCCGGTCTTCAGCAGGTTCACAATCTCGCCGCCGCCCTTGCGCGCCCGGTCCACGATGGCCTCAAGCCGGTCGGCGGCGATGAACTCGCTCACCGGGATGCCGGAAATCGTTGAGAAACGTGGTAGCGGCACCATCTCGTCGCCGTGGCCACCCATGAGCATGGCCTGAATATCCTCGACCGAGACGCCGGTCTCCAGGGCGATGAAGGCGCGGTAGCGCGCACTGTCCAGCACGCCAGCCTGTCCGATCACCCGCTCCTTGGGGAAGCCGGCCGTCTCGGCGGCCACGTAGGTCATCGCGTCCAGCGGGTTGTTCACCATGATGATCACGGCATTGGGCGAGAGCGGGGCCGCCTTCGAGATACAGTCGCGGGTGATGGTCGCGTTGACCTTGATCAGATCCTCGCGGCTCATCCCTGGCTTACGCGGCGCACCCGAGGTTACGACGATCACATCCGAGTCGGCGGTGTCGGCGTAGTTATTCGTCCCCGTCACTCGTACATCGAAGCCCTCGATTGGTGCGGCTTCAAGGAGATCCAGACCCTTGCCCTGGGGAATTCCGTCTACGACATCCAGCAGCACAATGTCGCCCAGTTCCTTGGCTGCCAGCCAATGAGCGGTGGTTGACCCGACAAATCCAGCACCGATAATGCTGATCTTCTTCCGCATAGCGATCTCTTACTTTCTTTATGCTGAGGTGGGACATTTCGCCACAGCGTGATCCGATATAACGCCTCCGGCGATGTACCCAACAGTACGGGGCATTGTATCACAGGGGAAGACATGCATCAGACGTGGATTACCAGGGAGACAGGGGTGAGAATAGCCGATAGCCGATAGCCGATAGCCGATAAGGGAACTGGACAGCTTTCTAGTGCAGAATCTCCCCTCTCCCCTGGTGGGAGAGGGGCTGGGGGTGAGGGAGCAAGGCCGGTGCGAGATCGGCTTATGTGAAAAGTAGGGGAACCAGTTTTGCATAAACCCGCAGGGTGGCCAGTGCCGTGCGCTGCCAGCTAAACTCGTGCGCCCGGCTCAGTCCGCGCTCGCGCAGATCGCGGCGCAGATCTGGTTGATTCAGCAGGCGCACGAGACCCTCGGCAATATCGGGTGGGCTGTACGGATCAACCAACAGGGCGGCGTCGCCCACTACTTCGGGCAAACTGCTGGCGTTGGCGCAGAGTACCGGCGTGCCGCAGGCCATCGCCTCCAGGGGCGGTAAGCCGAAACCCTCGTAGTATGAGGGGAAGGCGAACAGCGTGGCCCCGCTGTAGAGTGCGGGTAGGTCGGCATCATCCACGTTGGGGAGGAATCGTACCCGTGCGCCCAGACCGTGCGCCGCCACAAACTGGCGAACTTCGGGGTGCTTGGCATCCTCGTGCCCCGCTAGGATCATCTGCGCCGACCCGATTGGCCCGCCCGGATCGGCCCCCGCGCTGGCTTGTTCCCAGGCCCGGATGAGCCGCTCCAGGTTCTTGTGCGGCTTGTTGGAGCCAAGGTAGAGGACGTATGATGAGGGCAGATCGTAGCGCATACGCACCGCCGTTACTGCCTCGGGTGGTTGCGGGGCGAACCGCTGTCCGGCGGCCAAAGGCGTCACGGTAATCCGCTCACGGGGCACGCGGTAGCGGAGGGCCAGATCTTCGCGGGCGCTCTCCGAGATGGTGATCAACGCATCGGCGCTACGCACCGCGAGGCCCATTGTCAGACGGTAGAGCAGCCGCCCGCGCCACGAGAGCGTCTGTGGAAAGCGCCAGCCCAGCAGGTCGTAGATCGTGACCACCGAGGGGCAGGGCAATCCGGCGTAGGGCTTGATGAAGTAGGGCGAGTGCAGCAGATCCAGCCCAAGGGCGCGGACGCGCAGCGGCAGTTCGATCTGCTGGAGTGGCGAGAAGGGCGCGGAACGCAGCGGGGCCAACTCCACGCCGGGGAGCGCGGCGAGATCGTTCAGGCTGTAGCGGGTGCCGTGGCGGGGCGGGATGTGCAACAGCACCAGAGTATGATCGTGGTGACACTCGGCTAAGGCACGAGCCAGGCTGACGATATAGCGCCCGATGCCGGGGAAATGATCACCGATATAGCGCGCGTCCAGGCCGATCCGCATAGAATCTCAATAAAAGCGCAGGAAGAGTGCGGATGGTTGAACAACCACCTACGCTCTTCCTGTACCTCTCACTTCTGTCGGCGCAACAACTGGTTGGCCCGTATAAAGTCATCGTCGCGGGCGGGGGCGGCAAGGGCGCTCTCCAGTTCGGCCATCGCCCGGTGGGCACCCTCGCACACGGCGCTGCCCCACGAGGTCTGCCCGGTATCCTGTTCGGCAACTTCCCGCAGAGCCGCGACACCATCGGACACCCGCAGATCCACAAGCGCCCGACACGCCTCATAGCGCACGTCGGGTTCGGGGTGGTGTAGGGCAGTGACGAGAGAGTGGTAGGCTCTGGGATCGCCAATCTTTCCGAGGGCGCGGGCAGACCGCGCCGCCACATGGAGATCTGGGTCGGTAAGGCCCAGCAGGATCTGGTTGAGCGTGCGTGCCTCGCCCACGATACCAAGCACGCGGATCGCCTCAATCCGCAGATGCGTGTCGTCACTCTCAGCTAAACGTAACAACTCCGGCAGGGCTGCCGCACCGATCATACCCAGTACCCAGGCCGCACGCTTGCGCCGCTCCTGTTCAGATGATGCGAGCAGACGTGTGAGAGGTTCCACAGCGGGTTCGCCCAGCACGCCTAAGGTGAAGGAGGCTTGGGCGCGCTGAAATTCATCGCCTGAACAGAGATCAGCGATTAGTCCGGTGATGAACTCGGGTGTATGGGTCATAGCTAGCTCCTTTCCGCAAGCACCTCACGTAGCCCGCGCAGCCGAGTGCGCAGTAGCTCGCTCGCCCGACCACTAGTGAGGGCGCAGTTGCGCGGGCGTCGCACCGGAAGGTCAGCACTCAGACCTGCCCCGATCTTCGCAGGATCGTGACCGAGTGCCCGTACCAACAACGTCCCCATCTCGTAGCGGCTCAGCCGCTCGGCCCCGGCGATGTTTAGCACCCCCGCGTAGTCAGTCTCTCCCAATTCAAGTAGCGCGACGGCCAGATCATCCACGTAAATTGGACTGCGGTACTCGTCGCTGAAGAGTCGGTCGGAGCGAAGTCCGGCGGCGATCTCCAGGGCAAACTGGGTCTGTCGGTCAATCGGGTCAAACCCGTAGATCAGCGAGGTACGCACGATGGCTGCGCCGGGATGTGCGGCGGCCACCAGCCGCTCCGCGACAGCCTTCGCCTCGCCGTAGGCAGAGATCGGGTCGGGCGGATCTTCCTCCGTGTAGGGATTGGCCCGCTCGCCGGCGAAGATCACGTCGCTCGACATATGAATTAGTCGGGCCTGGATCTCGGCTGCGGCCGTGGCCACATGCCCGCTGCCCTCGGCGGTGATCGCTACTAGATCTGGTCCGTACTGCACAAAGGCGGTGTGGATCACAATGTCGGGCCGGAAGCGCACGAGGGCGGCGCGCACCGCCTGTGGGTCGCGCACATCCAGCGGAGTCCAATCAATATGTGGGGACGCGGAGGGATGCTGGCTAAGGTAGCTCGCGCCCAACACATAGTATCCGGCGGCAATCCGCAGGAGTGCCCTGCCCAGATAGCCTGTCCCGCCAGTGATGAAGAGACGTAGTCGCATATCTACCCATCCCGCGATGTCTATGTCAGATCGATCAACCCGCGTCGGGGGGGCTTTCGTTCTGCTGCTGGAGTTGCGCCAGAGCCGCACGCGCCGCAGCCTGGGCGGCAATCTGCTTGCTTGGCCCCACGCCGATGCCGTAGCGCACATCGCCGATTAGTACCTCTAGCGTGAACTCACGCTGATGGTCGGGGCCGACAACATCAATTGTACGATAGACCGGGGTGTGGTTGAAAATACTCTGGGCCTGTTCCTGAAGCCGGGTGCGGTAGTCAATTTCCGCCGCCCCGCTCAACACCGCTTCAACGTGGCGCTCCAGAAACGGGGTCACGAATGTCTTTGCCGCATCAAGGCCCTGGTCGAGAAAGATTGCCCCCAGCACCGCCTCAAAGACATCGGCCAGGAGCGCAGGCCGGTTGCGGGAAATCAGCGTATTTTCACCACGACTGATCTTAATATGGACGCTCAGACCGAGCTCGCGGCTAAACTTGGCTAGGGTGCTTGTCTTCACGAGGGCCGCACGCAGATGGGTCAGATCGCCCTCTGTATGCACGGGGAATCGCTGGTAGAGCCAGGAAGCGGTGAGGAAATTTAGGATCGCATCGCCGAGAAACTCTAGCCGCTCATTCGACTCACGCTCACCGTTACGCTCAGGGTGCTCGTGAATGAAGGAACGATGGATAAAGGCTCGTGCAAGCAGATCCTCGTTGGTAAAGTGTACGCCTAGTTTTTTTTGGAGATCTTCTAGCACTCTTTGCCCTGGTCAGGTGTCAGGTTTTAGGTTTTAGGTTTTAGGTTTTAGGTTTTAGGGGTCAGGTTTTAGGGGCCAGGTTTTAGGGGTCAGGTGTCAGGTTTTA
>Ga0194060_10003847_pt1 | contig 10535 bp, 7 predicted proteins | sample SepL225m_MetaG_FD_163427 | JGI IMG/M metagenome (GOLD analysis project Ga0194060, IMG submission 163427) | Anoxic zone freshwater microbial communities from boreal shield lake in IISD Experimental Lakes Area, Ontario, Canada - Sep2016-L222-5m | ecosystem: Environmental > Aquatic > Freshwater >... | reverse complement strand
ACCGCGATGAGCACCGACAGCAAAATGGTGCAGACGGACAGCGCCAGAGTCGGCTCTATCCTGTGGGCGATCAACTCCGTCACCGTCATCTTGAAGTAATAGGACTCGCCCAGGTTGCCGGTGACGAGTTTGCCGAACCAGATGCCGAATTGCACCAGGATCGACCGGTCCAGTCCCAGGCCGGCGCGGATCTGCGCCACCTGTTCCGGGTTGGCGGCGTCGCCGGCGATGATCACGGCCGGATCGCCCGGCGTGAGCCGCAGCAGCAGAAACACCAGCACCGCGACGATCAGCAGGACCGGAAGGGTGGCGAGGAGGCGCCTTGCGAGAAAAGTGAACAACGATCGCTTACTGTTTCTTGATGTTCCAGTAGAAGTTGCCCGGTCCAGTCACGAGGCCGGTAACGCCTTTCCTTACCGCGGCGGGATTGATGTACTCGCCCAGGGGGGCATGGGTGCCGATCTCGAACGCGCGCGCCTGGATCGCTTCGACCAGGAGTTTCTTCTTCGACTCATCGGTGGCGCGCGCGAACTGGTCGCGCAGTTTCTCCAGTTCGTCGTCGCTGCTCCAGCCGAACCAGCCCTTTTCGCCGAGGCCGTTGACAGCGGCGTTGCCGAGCGGATTTCCGGTGTCCGGCGACACCCAGGCGGTGCAAAAAATGTTCCAGCCGCCGGCGCTGGGCGCATCCTTCTTCGCCCGGCGCGACACCACGGTATTCCAGTCCATCGCCTGCAAGTCCACCTTGAAGCCCGCCTGGCGCAGCAGTTGGGCCGCGACATCGGGCAGCTTCTGGATCGAGGCGAGGTCGGTCGGCTTCATGATCACGATGGGGGTGCCGTCGTAGCCGGAGGCCTTGAGCAGCTCCTGCGCATTTTTCATGTTCGACCTGGACTGGATCTCGCTGCCTTTGGTGACGCCGTAGGGCGTGCCGCAGGTGAACATCGACGCGCAGGCGTGGTAGTACTCCTTGATTCCGACCTGAGCCTTGAGGAAGGCCTCCTGGTTCAGCGCGGCGATCGCCGCCCGGCGTACCTTGGCGTTGTTGAACGGCGGGTGCAGGTGGTTGAAGCGCAGCATGTATTGAAAGCCGAGCGGGTTGTTGTTGACGATGGTGACGCTCGCATCGGACTTGAGCGCGGCGTAGGATTCGAACGCCGGCTGCTCCAGGATGTCCACCTCCCCCTTGGCGATCGCATTGACCTGTGACTGGGCGTCGCGCAGCGCCAGGTTCCACTCGACCCGGTCGACATACACGCGCTTGCCGCCGGCGGTGCCCGAGGGCGCTTCCTTGCGCGGCTGGTACCTGGGGTTCTTCAGGTACACCGCTTTGTCGCCCGGCTTGTATTCATCGCGTTTGAATACATAGGGGCCGGAGCCGGTGTAATCTTCGATCTGCTTGAATGCATCGGTATCGGCAACGCGCTTTGGCATGATGAAGGGGACGACGGACGAAGGCTTGCCCAACGCTTCGAGCACGAAGCCGCAGGCTTCGCCGAGGAAGATGCGGAACTGGTCGGGTTTGGGCGAGTCCATCTTCTGCACGAAGGTGAACAGCTTCTGCCCCATGGGGTCGCGCTTGCCCCAGCGCGCAAGCGATGCGATCACGTCTTCGCCGGTGACCGGTTTGCCGTCGTGGAATTCCAGCCCCGGGCGCAGGGTGAAGGTATAGAGCCGGTTGTCCGGGCTGATGCTCCAGCTTTCCACCATCTGCGGCTGGATTTTCGACTTCTCGTCGGTGCCGAACAGGGTGTCGTAGATCATGTAGCCGTGATTGCGCGCCATGTACTGCGTGGTCCAGATCGGATCGAGAATGGCGAGGTTCGAGTGCGGCACCACGCGCAGCACCTTGGGTTCGACCTGCGCCAAAGCGAGCGGCGGCGCGAGTGCCGCCGCCGCGCCAAGTGCCAAAACCAGTGTTCTGAAGTGCGTTCCGATTGCTGTCATGTCGAACTCCTTGTCGGGAACTTAGGCCCTTCGGCCCGGCCTGTCCCCCTACAGGTCGCGGGGGTATCGCGTCGCAAGATAACCGAAGGGATGCGCACTTGCAAGGCGGGGGCGCGCCTGCAGCCGTTGCGACCCCTCGGGGACTACTGTAGATTGCCAGGTAAGCGGTCGTTGATCGTTTTTTCAATTCAGGGCATTTGCCGTAAACGCAGGAGCGGAGAATGAAAAAAAACACCACCATGCTTCCGTTGGGAGCCAATTCAGAGGCATGGCGCGTGCATCGCCAGGCTGCACAGGGCGGGCAGGGCAGTCTGATATCCCCGCCCGATTGCCGGAATCCAAGCATGACCCGAACGCAAGGGCTCTGGGGTTTTGCATGCATCCTGCTTGCGGCTGCACTGCTGTGCTCTGCGGATGCGTCTTACGCTCAGGGCGCATCGAAGGCGAAGGACGGACCTGACGCAACCGGCGCGGCCCCGAACCAGGCCGCTGCCGCGGTAACCGGCGCGCAAGCCGGGAAGGCCCTCGATGTTCTCTTTAGCCAGGGACTCGAACTGGAGAGCCAGGGCAAGGTTGCGGAGGCGGTCAAATTGTATGAGCAGGCGGCAAAGGCGGGCTCCGCTGCCGCGGCGAAGAAACTCGGCGATATCTACAAGACCGGCAAAGGCGGCGTGGCGCGTGATACCCAGACCTCTCTGAAGTATTACTCCATGGCGAAGCAGGGCCAGCAGACCGTGTCAGGCAAGGTGACGGAGCCGCAGGCCGGGGGCGAAAAGGCGAAAGTCGAACAGGATGCCGCCGATGCCAGGGTCAAGGAGCAAGCGGCCGCGGCTGCCAGAAGCAAGGCGCAGCAGGATGCTGCGGCAAAAGCAAAGGCGGAGCAGGAGACTGCCGTTGCGAAGGCGAAAGAGCAGGAGGCCGTTGCGGCCAGAGCCAAAGCGCAGCAGGAAGCCGTGGCGAAGGCGAAGTCGGACCAGGTGACAGCGGCCAAGGCCCCACCGACCGTGCTTGCGGCGTCCGCCCCGCAGCCGGCAAAAGGCGCCGACGCGCTCTACAGCCAGGCCCTGGCGCTGGAAAATCAGGGCAACGTTGCGGACGCGATCAAGGTGTATGACCAGGCGGCTAAGGCGGGTTCCGCCGCTGCGGCGAAGAAACTCGGCGATATCTACAAGACCGGCAAAGGCGGCGTGGCCCGCGATACCCAAACCTCACTAAGGTATTACGCCATGGCGAAGCAGGGCCAGCAGCCCGCCGCAGGCAAAACGACGGAGCCGACGACGGGGGGCGAAAAAGCAAAAGCCGAACAGGAGGCCGCCGATGCCAAGGCGGTACAGGAGGCCGCGGCTGCCAGGAACAAACTCCAGCAGGAAGCCGCGGCGAAGGCCAGGGCTGAGCAGGAATCGTCGGCGAAGGCCAAGGCGGAACAGGAATCTGCGGCAAAGGCCCGGGCCGAGCAGGAAACCGCCGCGGCCAAAGCCAAAGAGCAAGCGGCCGCGGCCGCCAGAATCAAGGCGCAGCAGGAGGCTGCGGCAAAAGCCAGGGTGGAGCAGGAATCCGCCGCTGCGAAGGCGAAAGAGCAGGAGGCCGCGGCGGCACGAGCCAAAGCCCAGCAGGAGGCCGTGGCGAAAGCGAAGTCAGACCAGGAGGCCGCGGCGAAAGCGAAGTCAGAGCAGGAGGCGGCGGCCAAAGTTCCGTCGACCGCGCTTGCCGCATCCGCCCCGCCGGCAAAGGGCACTGACGCGCTCTATAGCCAGGGGCTGGCGCTGGAGGAGCAGGGAAATGTCGTGGAGGCAGTCAAGCTGTACGAGCAGGCGGCAAAGGCGGGATCCGGCCCGGCGGCAAAGAAACTCGGCGAAATCTACGGCAAGGGCAAAGGCGGCGTAGTCCGCGACGGCCAGGCGTCGCTGAGATATTTCGCTTTGGCGAAGCAGAGGGGAGAATCGGTTCGATAGGCGGGCGCGCAGATATGGCGGCGCGTCGTTCCCCGCGCATCGGTCGGGCGCAGGTCAGTTTTCTCAATACCCGCAGCCGGGATGGTGCAGGTCCGGGCTGACCGATGGCAACCAACGGGTACGCAACAAGCCGGGAGCAGACATGGCCCTGATCGCCATCGGCGGTTTTCAGCACGAAACCAACACCTTTGCCCCGACCGGGGCGGATTACCGCGCATTCGAGGAAGGCGGTGGCTGGCCAGGTGCGAAATTCGGCGCGGAGATAGCGGGCGCGGTCGAAGGGGCCAATATCCCTGCGGCAGGAGCGCTGGAGGCCCTGCATGCGCTTGGTCACAGGACTGTTGGCCTCGCCTGGGCCGCGGCTTCGCCCTCGGCGCATGTCACCGAGGACGCATACGAGCGCATTGCGGGCGAAATGGTGCGGCGGCTGGCCGCAGCGGGGCCGGTGGACGCGGTGTACCTCGACTTGCACGGCGCCATGGTCGCCGGGCATTGCGACGACGGCGAGGGCGAACTGCTCGCGCGCTTGCGCAAGGTGGTCGGCGCGCGCGTTCCCGTAGTGACCAGCCTCGACCTGCACGCCAATGTCACGCGCGCGATGATCGCACTGGCCGATGGACTCGTCGCCTACCGGACCTACCCTCACGTAGACATGGCCGAGACCGGACGGCGCGCGGCGCAACTGCTCGATGCCACGCTCAAGCGCGGCCGGCCGATGGCGAAGGCGTCGAAGACCTTCAATTTTCTTACCGGCATTCCTTCGCAATGTTCGATCATAGAGCCGTGCCGGGGCCTGTATCAGTCGCTGGCACGCATCGAGCAGCAATATGGACTGCAGCTTTCGTTCACCCCGGGGTTTCCGATGGCGGATTTCCCCGAATGCGGCATGGCGGTATTCGGCTACGCGGCGGACGAAGCCAAAGCGCGCGCAGCGGTAATGCGCCTGGCGGGCGAAGTGGAGGACGCAGAGAAGGATTTTGCGCTGGAGTTGTTCACGCCCGAGGAGGCGGTCAGGCGCGCGATGCAGCGCGGCCAGCCCGGCGCGCCGGTGGTGCTCGCGGATACCCAGGATAACCCGGGCGCCGGAGGCAACGGCGACACCACCGGCCTGCTCGCCGCGATGATACGCCTGCGTCCGGAGGACGCGGTATTGGGCATGCTGATCGATCCACCTTCGGCCAGGGAGGCGCATGCGGTCGGGCGCGGAAATGCGGCGCGCTTCGCACTGGGCGAGATTTCCGGCGTGCCCGGCCATGTGCCGCTCTCAGGTGAATTTACGGTGGAAGCGCTGGGCGACGGCAATTTCACCGGGACCGGACCGTTCTATCGCGGCTTTCGTCTGAAGCTTGGGCCGATGGCGTTGCTGCGCAGCCGCGAGGCCCCGGGAGTGCGCGTGCTGCTTGCCTCGAAAAAATGCCAGACGGCTGATCAGGAGATGTTCCGCCATCTGGGCCTCGAGCCCAGGACGCAGCGCCTGGTCGCGCTCAAGAGTTCGGTGCATTTTCGCGCCGATTTCCAGCCGATGGCGAAGGAGGTGCTGGTGGTGCGTGCGCCCGGTCCGGCCCTGGCCGACCCGGCGGATTTTCCCTGGACCCGGCTGCGGCACGGCATGCGCCTACGCCCGCTCGGCCCGGCGTTCAAGGGGGGGTGAACGTGTCCAGGCGTTTTGTCATTGCGCTGATCAAGCACGAGACCAATACCTTTTCGCCGGTCGCCACGCCGCTGTCCGCTTTCGGCCACGGTAACGGGCCGCATTACGGTGAGGACGCGAAGGCGGCGTTCGCCGGTTCCAATACGCCGTTTGCGGCGTTTCTGGATATCGCGTGGCGTGAAGGCGCCGAAGCTGTCACGCCGGTCGCGGCCGAGTCCTGGCCGTCGAACAGGGCGACGCGCGCGACGTTCGAAGCGCTGCTGCAACCGCTGGAGGAGGCTGTTCGCGCCGGCTGCGATGCGTGTTTCCTCGACCTGCACGGCGCGATGGTAGTCGAGGGCTGCGACGACGCCGAAGGCGAGATTCTCAGTCGGTTGCGCCGCATCCGGCCCGGCTTGCCGATCGCCGTGACGTTCGACTACCACACCAATTTGTCCGCGGGCATCGTCGCCAACGCCAGCGTCATCACCGGCTACAAGACCTATCCGCATATCGACATGTATGAAGCGGGGCTTGCCGCCGGCAACATTCTCGCGCGGATGCTGCGCGGGCAGGCGCGGCCGGTGATGGCCTGGGGCTGGCTGCCGCTGGTCTCCTCGATCATGCGCCATGCGCCCGAGGACGGGCCCTCGGGCGACATACTGCGCTATGCGCGCGACATGGAGCAATCCGGCCGCGTGCTGGCGGCGACGCTGCTGCCGGGTTTTGCCCACGCCGATACGCCTTACACCGGTGTTTCCGCCGTCGTTGTTGCCGATGCCGCCGCCGGCCCCGATGCCGGCGTCAAAGGCGCGAAGGCCAGGGCGCAGGAAGTGTGCGACCGCATGCTCGCCGTCGCGTGGGAACGCCGCGCCGAATATGTGTTTCATTCCGAACCGCTGCAGGAGTCGGTGGCGCGGGCGCGCGCGCTGGGCGCGGGCGCGTGCAACGGCCCGGTCCTGCTCATCGATCACTGCGACAACTGCGGCTCGGGCGGTGCGCAGGACGTGATGCTGGTGGTGGAGGAGATCCTCCGGCAGGAACTGGACGACGTCGCCATCGCGCCGATCCGCGATCCGGAGGCGGTGGCGCAGATGGTCGAGGCCGGAATAGGCAACAACGTCAACCTCATGCTCGGCGGCAAGACCGACATGCCGGCGATCGGTCTTCAGGGCAGGCCACTCCTGCTTTCCGGCCGGGTGCGCAACATCACCGACGGCGAGATCGTGTTCGGCGGGCCGATGTATACCGGCCTGAAAAGCCACCTGGGGCGTACAGCAGTACTGGACACGGGCCGCGCGCAGATCGTGGTCACCGAACGCCACCACGAACCCTTCGACCTGGTGATTTTGCGCCACTGCGGCATCGAGCCGACGAAGAAGCGGTTCATCATGTTGAAATCGCGCATCCACTACCGGGCCGGGTTCAAGCCGATCGCCTCGCATATCGTCGAATGCGCCGGTGCCGGCGTCACCGATGCCGACCTGTCGACCTACCATTACCGCAGGCTCGTCCGGCCGATTTATCCGCTGGATATTATTTAGGCGCAATTCGCCGTAGAATTACCAACCCATTTTCCGCCGCCAACATGAACAAGTCCTACAGCCTGCTGGTCGATATCGGCAATACCTTCGTCAAATGGGGCCGGTACAAAGCGGATTCGAACACGACCGCGCAGGCGAGCTGCCTCGATTCCGGCCATGCGCTGCTGGAGGAGATTCCGGCTTTGGCAGCGCAATTGCGCAAGCACCCGGCGCCGGCGCAAATCGTGATTTCGAATGTCGCCGGCACTCGCGTGCGCGCAACCATGCTGCGCCTGCTGGAAATCTGGAGCGACGCGCCGCCGCCCTACTGGGTGATCCCGAAAGACGAACAATGCGGAGTGAAAAACGGATATCGCAATCCGGCGCAACTGGGCAGCGATCGCTGGGCGGCGCTGATCGGCGCGCGCGCGCTGCACGGGGGGCGCGCGGTGCTCGCGGTCTGCTGCGGCACGGCGACCACCGTCGACCTGCTTACCGCGCACGGGCAATTTGCGGGCGGTTGCATCATGCCCGGCGTCGGCACCATGCTGCGTTCCCTGCATGAGAAAACCGCAGCCCTGCCCGACGCCGACGGGGTGTATACCGAGTATCCGATCCAGACCGTCGACGCCATCGTGAGCGGTTGCCAGCATGCGCAGGCCGGAGCGGTGGAGCGCATCTACGATCTGTACCGGCGCGAGCACTCCGATCTTCTGTGCCTGGTTTCCGGCGGGGCGGCGAAAGCGCTCACGCCGCACCTTGCGATCGTGTTCCGCTACCATGACAACCTCGTGCTCGAAGGGCTGCACTGCATCAGCCTGGCGTTGCTGCGGCGGGCACGCGAGGGTTTGTCCGGGATCAACAGGACCTGAGCCGATGCGTAATTTATTTTTCATTCTGGCGCTGGCCAACGCGGTGTTTTTTGCCTATTCCTGGTTTGGCCTGGGGGTCGAGGCGAACAGCGATGCGCAGATCGCCGGCCAGCAGCTCAATCCGGAGAAAATTCGCCTGCTCGCGTCAGAACAAGTGAAAGTGTCTGCGCGCAAGGCCGAGGCGGCAAAGGCCCCCAGCGGCTGCGTAGAATGGGGCGCATTGCTAGGCGGCGAAGTCGGGCGGGCGGCGCAGGCGCTGGAGCCGCTCGGACTGGGGGCGAAGCTGACACTGCGCAAGCAGGACGAGGTTGCCGCTTACTGGGTGTACATTCCGCCGCTCGCCAGCCGCCAGGCGGCGACGCAAAAGTCGGGCGAGCTCAAAAGCCTGGGTGTCGAGGAGTATTACGTCGTCTCGGACGACCCGAAATGGCGCAACGCCATTTCGCTCGGCGTGTTCAAGACCGAGGATGCGGCCAAGGCGCGGCTCGATGTGTTACGCGCCAGGGGCGTGAAGACCGCCACCAGCGGCGCGCGCGAAACACAGGTCAGCAAGGTCTTTTTCCAGGTGCGCGAAGCCAGTGCCGCAGCCGCGGCGAAGCTGAACGAGCTGAAGCAGAGCTTTGCCGGGACCGAGGTGCGCGAGTGCGTGCCGGATGAAAAGAAAGGCTGATCGCGGGCAACTACGTCGCGCAGATAAGCCGGATGAACCCATGCCCGCGCATGCCGCCGCGATGCGGGAGGCAGACCCCCGCTAGCCCCGGCGCGCGGCGTAGACCGCCCGCTCCAGGCGCGCCAGCGCCTCGGTCAGCACGCCGCGCTGGGTGCCGAAGTTGAGGCGCACGAAGCCCGGTGCGCCAAAATCCGCGCCGGGCGACAGACCCAGGCCATGCGCGAGAAAGTGCGCATGCGGATCGGCAAGGCCCAGGCCGGCGCAGTCTATCCACGCGAGAAACGTCGATTCTAGATGCGCCATTTCGATGCCGGGCAGGCGCGCGACTGCGGACTGCAGCAGGTCCCGGTTTCCGCGCAGATAGTCCAGCAACGCATCGAGCCACGGCTTGCCGTCACGATAGGCGGCAAGCGCGGCCTCGTAGCCGAATACCGTCGCGTCGTGCACCGATTTTTTCAGATCAAAGGAGAATGCCTTGCGCAGCCCGGCATCCTCGATGATGGCAAACGCGACGCCGGTTCCGGCAATGTTGAAGGTTTTCGACGGCGCCATCAGCGTGATGGTGCGCCGTGAGACCTCGGGCGCGAGACTTGCGATAGGGACATGCGGCTTGCCCTGGTCGAGCAGCAGGTCGCAGTGGATCTCGTCGGAGAGAATCAGCAGGTCGTGCTGCGCCGCAAACGCAGCGATCCGCGCCAGTTCGTCGCGGCTGAAGATGGTGCCGCCCGGATTGTGCGGATTGCACAGCATCAGCATGCGCGAATTGGGTTTCACCGCGCCGGTCAGGCGATCCTCGTCCCAGACCCAGCGGCCGTGCTTGAGCACCATCGGCACGTCGGTCCACGCGCGCGGGGCAGACTGCGCCGCACGGAACAGATGGTAGTAGACCGGCGACGGCGAGAGGATATGTTCCTCCGCCCTCGTCAGGCGGCTTGCCGCCAGATAGAGACCGGATACGACTCCCGGCAGAAACACGATCCACTCGGGGCGGACTGACCAGCGATACAACCGCTGCATGCGCTCGACTATGAGTCCGCTCAAATCCGGGGGGGCCAGCGTGTAGCCGAAGACGCCGTGCTCGACGCGGCGGCGCAGCGCATCGATGACCGCCGGCGGCGAGCGGAAATCCATATCCGCCACCCACAGCGGGATCACGTCGCGCCCGGCGTACTTTTCCCAGCGCAGGCTGTGCGTGCCCCGCCGGTCTACGGGAAAGTCGAAGTCAAAGTCCATAGGCGAACGATACCAACAAAACGAACGCAGGTGGCGCCGCGGGCGTCTGTGTTGACGGCGGCCGGATCGCGGGCGTGTTTCGCTTCAGCCATGCGGCTCGGGGCGCCGGTCCTGCTCCGGATGCAGGGCGAGCCAGGCGAACGCCTGAGCGCGCAGCGCTTCACGCTCCGCCGACGACAGGCCGTCGGGATCGAAGCGGTGCCGGTGATGCAGCCGCGAAATTGCCTGCAAAGATGCGGCGTCCGGCCCGGCATCCGCAGCCACGCGCGCCAGCCATTCGGTCATGGTCTCTGCATCCCGCCGCGCGTTGCCGAGCAGCGCCATGCGGCGCTCGACCTGGTAGAACTCCGAATCCTGTCCGGGCCATGGCTGCTTCGACGCAATATCGCCCGCCGCCGCCGAGCGCGCGCGCCGGCCGCGCAGCGTGCGCCACGCAAGCCATGCCATCAGCGGCAGGGCGAGCCAGATCAGACCTTGCGACCAGCCGCGCCCGCCTGTGCCTGCCGACCAGGCGGCGATCCTGTAGCGTGCCCAGGACCACAGATCGGCGAGCGGCGACCACAGCGGAGAGCCCGCCGCTTCGGCAGAGAACCAGCCGGGAGGGGTGGTGTCGATGTCGCGCCAGGCCCCGCCGATCCAGGCGCGCACCCAGGCGTGGGCGTGCGCTTCCCGCACCACGTAGGCGGCGTCGAGTTTGCTCCATTCCTGCAC
>Ga0194060_10003846_pt1 | contig 10538 bp, 8 predicted proteins | sample SepL225m_MetaG_FD_163427 | JGI IMG/M metagenome (GOLD analysis project Ga0194060, IMG submission 163427) | Anoxic zone freshwater microbial communities from boreal shield lake in IISD Experimental Lakes Area, Ontario, Canada - Sep2016-L222-5m | ecosystem: Environmental > Aquatic > Freshwater >... | reverse complement strand
ACAAACGGCTCGAAGACAGGCATTAACCGCGCCCCCCGACTATCTACGGAACCAACCAACCAAACCAACGAATCGCATGCGTGGAGTGATCATGAAAAAAGGCGAGCCTGTCGATCGGGCTCTCAAACGCCTCAAAACGAAACTCGATACTGAAGGAGTGCTCGAAGAGATGCGCCGTCGGCGTTCATTTGAGACCCCCACGGAACGCAAACAGCGCAAACTCCGGACCGCCTCCAAGCGCAACAAAATCCGCTGGCGTTACACCTCCGGCACCTCCGCGCCGGTGGAAAAATCCGAGTCCAGCGATTGATTTCCTGGGCTCCGTAGATCGGGAATCAGACGGGTGCCACACGGTGCCCGTTTTTTTTTGCCCCGCCACCTCTCACCCCTCCCGCCCGTGACTCGTCCGCTCACCCCCAAGGAACGCATGCGCCGCGCCCTGTGGCGGCAACCGGTGGACCGCCTGCCAGTCCAAACCAATTACACCGGCACTGTGGCGACCGCCCTCGCCGCCCACCTCCATTGCACCCCTGCCGAGCTGCCGGCCCGCTTCGGAAATCATTTGCTGCGCGTCGATGTCGACCATCCGCCGCGCCTGAGTGCCGACACTCTCGTGAGTTTCGATTGGTGGGGTGCCGGTTGGGGCACGGCCACCGAAGGCTACTGGCACGCGGTCGCACCCATGGCGGAAACCACCGACCTCGAGGCCTATCCATGGCCGGATCCAGAGTCCCCTTCCCTGTTGGATAAGGCGGCCGCGATGATCGCCGCCGATGCCGGCCAACATTTCGTGGCGCCCAACTTCGGCTTCGCCTTGTTCGAGCGGGCATGGTCACTGCGCGGCTTCGATGCATTCCTCATGGACATGGTCTGCGAGCCGGAATGGGCCGCATGTTTGTTAGATAAGATCACCACCATCCAGATCACCCTGGCCAGACGCTTTGTGGCGCTTGGCGTGGATGGCGGTTACTTCGGCGATGACTACGGCGCGCAAAAAAGCCTGCTCTTTTCGCCCGCGCTGTGGCGGGAACTCATCAAACCCCGCCTCGCACAAATGTTCGCCGTGTTCCGCGTTGCCGGATTGCCCGTCATCCTCCACTCCGATGGCGACATCTGGCCCATCCTGCCCGACCTCGTGGATATCGGCCTCACCTGCCTCAACCCGGTGCAGCCTGAGGTGTTGGATCACGCCCGCCTGTATCGCGAGTTCGGCCATCACCTCAGCTTCTATGGCGGCCTGTCCACCCAATCCGTGCTGCCCAATGGCTCGCCCGACGAGGTGCGCACCGCCACCAGCGCCTGCATCCGCGATCTTGCTCCCGATGGGACCGGACTCATCCTCGGCCCTTCGCACCGGATGCAATCGGACATCCCGCCGGCAAATGTCGTTGCCATGTTGGCAGCCTTCCCCGCGCCCTCTGGCGGAAAGCACCAAATTCTAAATCCTAAATCCTAAACAAATCAAAGACAGGCACCATCCATCGTCGTCTCTGCCTCTTCTTTTCGTTTCGAATTTCATGCTTGGAATTTCATGCTTTCTCTTTCCTCTGACCCATGACCAATGCCCCCCACCGCCGCAACCAGATCGCCAGCGCCTTTCAAGCCCGCTTCGGCGCTCCGCCAGACATCTGGTGCCGCGCGCCGGGCCGCGTCGATCTGATGGGCAGCCACACCGACTACAATCTGGGCGCCGTTCTAACACTTCCTATCGACCGTGACACCTGGATCGCCGCGCGGGCGAATCACACGCGCACGGTCCATCTCCACTCGCTCAACCTCGGTGCAGACGCGGATTTTTCCTTGGATTCCAATGAGAAAAATGTGGACCAACCCTGGATCGATTACGTGCATGGCGTGGCACGGATGTTGCAGGACGACGGCTTACCGGTCACCGGCTTCGATGGCGTGATCCACAGCACCGTGCCATTGCGCAGCGGCCTGAGTTCTTCTGCCGCACTTGAATGTGCCGTTGCCACAGTGTTTGAGACACTCGGCGCATGGCAGCTCCCGCCCTTGCAAAAAGCCCTGCTCTGCCAACGCGCCGAAAACCGCTACGTCGGCGTCAATTGCGGCATTCTCGACCAATTCACCTCCTGCATGGGCCGGCAAGGATGCGCCCTGCTGCTCGATTGCCGAGACCTCTCCAGCCACGCCGTGGCCATTGCCGATGACATCCGCATCGTCATTTGCGACACCAAATCGCAACGCGAACTCGCCGGCACCGAATACGGCGAACGCCGCGCCCAATGCGAGGAGGGGGCACGACTGTTAGATTTCACAGCCTTGCGCGAGGTCACGCCTGAGCACTTCGCCGCCCACGCACACGAACTGCCTGCCGTTGTCGCCAAGCGTTGCCGCTTCATCATCGAGGAACACGCCCGCGTCTACGCGCTGGCTCAGGCACTATCTAACGGCCACCGCGCCGCGATCCGCCAACTCACCGCCGCATCATTCGGGGGGGCCTCCAACCTCTATGAAATCGCCGCGCCCGCGATGCACGCCATGCTGGCAGCCATGCTGGCAGCACCGGGTGTCATCGGTGCCCGCCAAGCCGGTGCCGGCTTTGGCGGCTGCATGGTCGCGTTCGTGGAAGACAGACAAGTCGAGGCTTTCGCCGCCGCCGTGCGTGCGCATTACTTCGCCACCACCGCCATCAAACCCGATATCTATCCAGTCGCCGCCGCCGCGGGCGCAGGAATAATTGGGCACAATGATGAAGAGGCTCAATGATGAAGAAGGTTGCCAGACGACTTATGCTTGAAGTGAAAGCCAGTGAAATCCTCACCTCGGCCCATCAAAGCCAAGCACTGAACTATTTGCTTCTGACCGGCATGCAGCACGGGTCTCTCGTGAATTTCCGCACTGCCCGCGTGGAGCACCAATTCATCTCCACCCAGCTCACCCCGGAACTCCGTCGCCAATTCACCGTGGATGACCGCCGTTGGCTCAAACAGATTCCCGATGCTGCTTGGCTTAAACAGCGGATGCTTGCCCTTCTATATGATTGGGGTGCCTTCTTGGATGTGACTCTTTACCGCGATGCCGTCACCCACTTTCTGACTCACCCCCAACATGTGCGCCGACCCGTCGAGATCCTAAGCGGCACACGTAGGCTTGGCACACAAAACATGTTTCTCTTGGGTGACAACGCCGCTTTCTCGATCAGCGCGATCACCGCCGCCCCAGCCGATTACGAGTCCCACCTGACCCGCTTCCTCCATCACACCCGCCTCGACCACCTTCACTGGATCAATCTCAATCACCACACCATTACCTTCACATCCCTCAGCAATTCCTCACATCTTTCACACTAATCTTTTCTTCCCATCATTTTGCCCCCCCTCTTCATTCTCTTCCCATGATTTTACCTCAGCATCATTTTGCCCTCCTCCTGTTTTCCCTAACATCCACCCTCGCCATGCAGGCCGCCGAGCCGCTGCGCCCACCGTCGGTCCCGTTGGTCGCTCACGACCCGTATCTGAGCATCTGGTCGCCAGCTGACAAGCTCACCGACGCCGATACCGTCCACTGGACTGGCAAGCCGAACCGCCTCACCAGCCTGATGCGGGTCGATGGCAAGACATACCGGGTGATGGGCACGGAACCGGCCACCGTACCTGCCCTGCCGCAGACCCGTCTGGAGGTGACGCCCACCCGCACCCTCTATACCTTTGACGGCGCGGGCATCCACCTCACCCTCACGTTCATGACGCCGGCACTGCCGGATGATCTCGATGTCCTGTCACGCCCGCTGACCTATCTGACGTTTGAGGCCTGCGCCACCGACAGCCAATCCCATGAGGTCGCGATCTATCAGGATGTGGCGGCGGAACTCGCCGTGAATGAACCGACGCAACAAGTGGACTGCTCGCAAGCCGACACCGCCGGACTGTCGGTGGTGAGGAGCGGATCGCGCGAGCAGCCTGTGCTCGCGAAAAATGGCGACAACCTCCGTATCGATTGGGGCACCCTCTATCTTGCCGCTCCCAAGAGTCCAAAGAACTCGGCGCATATTTTGCCACCATCCGTGGCGCGCGCCACCTTTGCCGCCGGTGGCGAGTTCCCGCTGGTTAAAATGACCATGCCGCTGGCGGCCAGGGACGCACCGGTGGCGGCAATTGTGTTAGATCTCACCAAGGTCGGCGCCGAACCGGTCACCCGTTGGCTGATGCTCGCCTATGACGACGAATTCTCGATCAAGTATTTCGAGCAAAACCTCCGGCCCTACTGGCGTCGCAATGGTGATGACGCAGCCAAATTGTTAGCCAAAGCCGCAGCCGATTACCCGGCATTGACCACGCGCTGCTCCCAATTTGACCAACAGCTTGTCGCCGACCTGTCCAAGGCCGGCGACAAGTATGCCCAACTCTGCACCCTGGCCTACCGTCAGACATTGGCCGGTAACAAGATCTGTGCCGACGCCAAGGGCCAGCCACTCATGTTCCCCAAGGAAAATTTTTCTAACGGCTGCATCGGCACGGTGGATGTGTTGTTCCCGCAGGCGCCGTTTTTCCTCGCACTCAGCCCGGCGCTCACCAAGGCGATGCTCATCCCCGTGCTGGATTACGCCGCCTCGCCGCTCTGGCCCTATGCCTATGCACCGCATGACCTCGGCACCTATCCGCACGCCACCGGCCAAGTCTATGGCATGGACGGCCCAGATGCCAACCGGATGCCGGTCGAGGAATGCGGCAACATGCTCATCATGCTCGCCGCGCTTGCCAACCAGCAAGGCAATGCCGACCTCGCCAAAGCGTATTGGCCGATGCTCACCAAGTGGGCAGACTACCTGGTAAATGAAGGCCTCGACCCGCAAAACCAACTGTGCTCCGCCGATATGTTCGGCCACCTGCCACGCAATGCCAACCTCGCACTCAAAGCCATCATCGGCATCGGCAGCTTCGCTCAACTCTGCACACACGCCGGCAAACCCGCCGAAGCAACGAAGTATTTGGCCATCGCCCGCGATTACGCCGCCAAATGGCAGGATCTCGCCAAGGACGACCACCACACCCGCCTCGCCTATGACCAACCGGGGTCATGGAGCATGAAGCATAACCTGATTTGGGATAGCGTGTTAGGACTCAACCTGTTTCCCACCACCATCGCCGACGCTGAAATCGCCTGGTATCTCAAGGTGCAAAAAAAATACGGACTGCCGGTCGATCACCGCACTGACACCTCGCTCATCGATTGGGCGCTGTGGAGCATCGCCCCGGCCCGCAATGCTGCGGATTTCCAAGCATTGCTAGAACCCATCTGGCGTTACGCCAATGAAACCCCGTCGCGCGTGCCGCTCGCCGATTGGTATGTCACCACTCATGCAAAGAAAAAGGGCTTCCAAGCCCGCCCGGTCGTGGGCGGCATCTTCATCAAAATGCTAACAGATCAGCCAACGTGGAGCAAATGGGCCAAACAAGGTGCCGACACCCGTGGCCCATGGGCGCCGCTGCCGGTGGCAAACAGCTTGCCCGGCCTGCGCAAGTTGTTCGACTCCCCGCTGCGCGACACGTCCATCTGCGTCGGGCCGGACCGTGCCTACTATCTAACAGGAACCACCGGCCACCCCACGTGGTGGACCACCAACGAGGGCATCCGCGTCTGGCGCTCCACCGACCTGACAAACTGGCAACCGCTGGGCTTGGTGTGGAGTTTGGAAAAGGACGCCACCTGGCAGAAGGCCTCCCCAGACGGCCGCCGTGCCATCTGGGCACCGGAGATTCATTATCTCAAGGGCACCTTCTGGATCGCCTATTGCGTCAACTGGCCCAGCGGTGGCACCGGCCTGCTCAAGAGCACCAGCGGCAAGGCCGAAGGCCCCTACGTTGATATCAAGCCGGAGGGACCGCTCACCTCCGAGATTGACGCGTCGCTCTTCCAAGACGACAACGGCAAGGTCTATTTTGTCTATCAGGACGGCAAGATCGCGCGGCTCAGGGATGACATGAGCGGTCTGGCCGAGGACCCCCGCTTCCTCAAGCCGGCCAACTTCCAACATGTAGGATTCGAGGGCGCCTTCATCACCAAGGTCAACGGTCGCTACCAATTGGTTTGCGCCGAGTTCAACCCACGTGATGGCAACAACGCCTATGACTGCATGGTCGCAAGCTCTGACAACATTTACGGACCCTACGGCGACCGCTACCTCGCCCTGCCGCACGCCGGCCACAACATGTTTTTCAAAGACCTGCAGGACCAGTGGTGGTCCACGTTTTTCGGCAGCGATCCAAAAGCACCGTGGACCGAACGACCGGGCATTCTGCCCATCACATTCGGTGCCGATGGCCGGGTACACCCGAGCGCCGGCGCCAAGCCATGATCCCGTCATGAATCACCCTAAAACGCCGTTTCCTCCTCATCAGATCCGTTCTTTCCATCGGCGGGAGGACTTTGTTTGGGAACGAGCATGAAATCGGGACAACGAACGCAAGAATCGCCCGTCTGCCTTGCGTATGCTGCCTTCCAACTGACTCCAAATCACGCTCAATCATGAAAACAACGCTCACGTTCCTCGCCATCGCCGTCACCTCCGCGGCCCTCACCCGCCCTTGCGCAGCCGCGGAGTTCGCCATTCACGATGGCGACCGGGTCGTGCTCCTCGGCGACAGCATCACCGAACAACGACTCTATACCACTGCCATCGAAGCCTACACGCTGGCTCGTTTCCCGCAGTGGCAACTCACGTTCCGCAACATCGGCTGGGGTGGCGACACGGCGCAGGGCGGACTGAGCCGCGCCCCGCGCGACCTGCTGCCGCTCAAGCCGACGTTCGTCACCATCGACTTCGGCATGAACGACCATGGCTACCGCGCGCACGACGAAGCCATTTTCAAGAACTACATTGACAAGCAGACGCAGCTGGTGGCCTTGCTCAAGACCAACGGCTCGCGGGTCGCGTTGGTGACGCCGCAGCCGATTGAGGAAAAGCGCCCGGATCCGGACAAGGATGTGCGCAACAATTCGCTGCGCAAAATGTCCGACGGCCTGCGTGAGGTCGCCACCAAAGAAAGCGTCCTCTTCGCCGATCAGTTCGATCCCTTCATGGCGGTGATGCTCAAAGCCCGGCAAGCGGATCCCGCAGCCGTCATTGGCGGCGGCGACGCGGTGCATCCCGGCCCGGTCGGTCACACGATCATGGCATGGGCCATCCTCAAATCCCTCGGTGCGCCCGCTGCCGTGTCCAGTGCGGAGTTGACCGCCACTGGCAAGGTCGTTGCCGCGGCCGGTTGCGAGATCACGTCTCCAAAGGTGGCAGCGGGTGGGATCACCTTCATCCGCAAGGATGCTGCGTTGCCGATGCCGGTCAATCCGCGGGCCGAGGCGGTGACTCAGCTCATCCCGCTGCTGGCGGACTTAAGCCGCTATGAACTGAAGGTCACTGGTCTAACGGCTCCGAAATACCAGCTTCTGATCGATGACAAACCGGCGGCCGTGTTCACCGCGCAGGAATTGGCCCAGGGCTGCAACCTCACCCTAACCGCCGGACCCATCACCGAACAAACCCGCCAGCTATGGGCCTTGGTGGCGGAAAAGAACAACGTCTTCTTCAAGCGATGGCGCGAAGTGCAATTGTATGGGCCTCCGGAATGGGTCAAGTCGCCGGCTTTTGAGGCTGCCCGCGACAAGGAATTGGCGTCGCTCGACGCGCAGATCGCGCAACTGGAAACCAAGATCAACGCCCTCCGCCAACCCCTGCCGCACACGTTCCTGTTGCAACCGGTAGCACCGTGACGTTTCCTAGCAAAAGTCAAACCGCTGAAACCGGGTGGCGAACCATCAATCATAAGGAGCCACTGCTAGCGACGCGTTACCCCGCGGATCTCCACCCGGTCACTCTCACCTCATCATGAAAAAGCCCGTGCTATTTCCCTTGATGCTTGCCGCCATTGCAACCGGGGTGGCAACTGCCGGAGACACGAGTGCGCCCGCAGATGGGAAAAACGGATTCGTCTGGAAGTCCGATGTGCCAGCCAACTGCCCGTTCGGCCTGTCAAAGGCCATTTCAGGCATCCTCTTCACAGGCAAAAACAAGACGTACACGGGAGCTGACACATGGTACCCATCCTGGGCTAGTGATGACAAACTCTACTCTCCATTTACTGACGGATCCGTCGATAAAGTCTTCTCGGGATCAGGTTATAATTTCGACCAACTGAAGCAGCCCGTCACGGGATTTGCGGTCATTGAGGGGGCTGACCCGATGACTCTGACAATCACCCGTGCCGGTGTGATAGAACACGAGCCGTTTCCCTATGGTGGCGAGTACCCGTGCGGATCCCTGGTTTACAATGGCGTCTGGTATTATGGGACCTACACTCTGGACTGGCACAAGGACCCTTGGGATATCATGGGGCCGTTCGTAGGATTTGGCGTGTCCATGGACCATGGCACCACCTGGCTTCCTGGGACACGCACCGCACTCAATCCGCTCTTCAATGAATCGGCCAAGGATGGTCGTCCTGTCCAGATGTGGAAGATGACGGAGAAATATGAGAAGTCGGAATACAAAACGGCCAAACCGGGTTCCAAAGTGAAGATTGGCGCACCTCATTTTGTGGATTTCGGCAAGAACATGATGCATTCACCGGATGGCAAGGCCTATCTGGTGGCGCATGGTTCCACGCGCCATGATTCCTACAACAGCTGGGCTGCCGGTGATCAGATCTATCTGTTGCGAGTAAAACCAAACCCGCAAACCATCAACAATCCCTCGGCTTACGAGTTCTATGGCGGGCGTGACGCAAACGGGCAGGCAGTCTGGACGGAAAATTTCGGCAACATCAAACCCATTCTCGAGTGGCGTGATCATATGGGCATTGTCACGGCAACCTACATTCCGGCGTTGAAAAAATACATCATGTGTGTCACCAACGGGCGTGGCCCTAACAATGACAGTAACGGTCCCTATGACACCTACTTCCTCGAAGGATCGGATCTGACAGGTCCCTGGATGCTCATCGCCTATCTGAAGGGCTTTGGCGAGCAGGCGTATTTTGTGAACCTTCCGGGCAAGTTCATCGGTGACAATGGCAAGAACCTCTGGCTCTCCTATTCACATGGCTGGAACCATCAACAAGCGAATCCACCCGGCGGCAAGTACGCATGGTGCCTGCAGGAGATCAAACTGCTGGAACCGGGTGATGATCCAGCTACTGCAACCAGACCCTGAGAGCGACGCGTTCTCCAGCGCCCACCCAACGGTTCATGCCAGGACACCCCCGGTCCGGTGGCATTGGCGGTGGCGAGTAGTCCGGATACAGATTTGGCGGCGGTGAGAGTCATGCCCATCCCCCCGTGTCAACAGGGCGCGGAAAAACAAAACCCCCGCGCGGCCTAACATACCGCGCGGGGCCCCATGACAGTCAGGGTCATGCCGCCCTAACCGGAGTCTTACGATCAGGCTTCCGAGAAGCCCGTGGTGATGAGCTGGCCCGCCGTTTCGTCGATGATCTTCTGGTCGCTGTACCGCCACACCGACATCAAGGGCTGGGTGCGGCGCCACCGGTCGGAACTGCTTTCCGCCGTTGCCACTTTGGTCAACGAATGGGTGCGGCAGGGTTGTCCGGATGGACCGTCGCCGTTCACCTCGTTCCCGGAATGGGGGCGGGTGGTCGGCGGCATCCTCCACTGCGCCGGTTTGCCGGACCCGTGCCGCCCGCATGAAGACAGCCAGGTGTCGGGCGACCAGGCCACCAAGGCGATGCGTGATTTCTTCGAGGTGCGTTCAATCACTTTGGCGACGCATCGGTCAGAAAACCTTATTTCCAACAGTTCGTTCAGCAGAACGAGGACGTTCACGACCTGTTCGACTGGATCGATTTCGCCAATCGGCAGGGTCAGACAAGGTTCGGCAAGCTGGTGGTGAAGTTCGACAAACGTGAACTCGGGGGCATCACGTTCCGCATCAAGCAGTCATCCAAGAACCGCGCCGAATATAGATTCTTCCGCGAGGGGGACGGAGACCTCCCCATAAGTCCCGTTGAGGCACCTTCCGACCAAAACTCGCGGGGACATGGTGACATTTGGGGACATTCTCATACGCCATATATGGGAGAAAAAAATGCCGATGAAAAAAATAAAAAACATGATGAATTAAATGGTCTGTATACGACAGAGGGGCAAAAGTCCCCAAATGTCACCATGTCCCCACCTGGGGTTTTCTGCTCCCTCCGCAGCGACCTCGACAGGATCGCCCTCGATTTGACCGGTGCCGACCGCATCGCCCTGGACATCGAAACCTACGGCCCCCGCAAGGGTGATGGTCTCGACCCGTGGAAGGGCGACATCCGGTTGCTCACCCTCAGCCGTCACGGCGGCACCATCTGGACCATCGACCTGCGGGCGACCGGCTACGACCTCGGGCCGCTGAAGCCGATCCTGGAGGAAACCGGCATCATCGCCCACAACGCCAAATTCGATTTGCTCTGGCTGCGGGTGAAGTGCGGCCTGATCGCCACCAAGGTCCATTGCACGCTCACCGCCGCACGCATTCTTGCCGCCGGCACCAAACCCGGCAACAACCTCGACCAGTGCCTGGA